>ERZ772906.229-NODE-229-length-35241-cov-33.969619_pt1 | contig 35241 bp, 23 predicted proteins | sample MGYA00511338_ERZ772906 | MGnify/ENA primary metagenome ERZ772906 (study PRJEB29015, sample SAMEA2738076) | human oral metagenome | biome: human oral; feature: human-associated habitat; material: saliva | place: China | collected 2212 ... | reverse complement strand
CCTGACCTGTAAGTGCTGTGCAGGCAAGTCCTGCGGCAAGCACAACATGTTTTAGGTTCTGTTTCATATTCACAATGTTATTGGGTGGTGGTTGATGGTTGATGGGTGTTGAATGTTGGTTGATGGGTGATGAATGTTGGTTGTTGATGGTATGTAGATTATAGTAATCATTAACACCCAACACCCAACATTTAACACCCAACATTCAACCCCCATCACCTAACACCTATATTTCCCGCAAACTTACATAAAAAAACTGAGATTATGAAATTAATGGGTGATAATTGTTGGGTGGTGGGTAATAGGTGTTGGGTGGTGTTTGTAAATTATTTTTAATCTATTCAAAGTCAACACATACTCTTTTGGCTTTAAAAATACGCCTACTTGGCTTTGAAAAGATGCTCTTTTGAGGTCTAACTAACGCCCTTTTGAAGTCCAATTAAGCACCTTTTCTTGTATGACTTTATAACAGGTTGATTTACTGTTGGTTGCAAACTTACTTTTCACACATATTTTTGTCTTTATTTGTAGATGTTTTATTCGAAATTATGTTATGATTTTTCAAAACCTTGCCTACACATTTTTAAAGTGTTAACATGAAAATATTTTTGGGATGATGGTTTCTTTGAATAATAATATTGCTGATAAATTCTCTTCATCAGTTGCTTCTTTGGCTTATTTTTACTAACTTTGTACGTTACATATAATGCAAAGAAAGTTTAGCTATAAAGAAGCCAATGATAGGCTTTGTGGGAAGTTTTTCAATAGTTTTTAAATCTTTGATATAAGGCTGTTTGGGAACTTTCCTATTCAAAATAAAAATATTATCTTTGCAAAGAACAATTAGGAAAAGAAAAATATAATGATATCAATAGACGGACTGACGGTGGAATTTGGCGTGAAGCCATTGTTTAAGGATGTGTCATTTGTCATCAATGAGCGAGATAGGATTGCCTTAGTGGGTAAGAACGGAGCGGGAAAGTCAACGATGTTGAAGATTCTTTGTGGACTGCAAAAGCCTACGGGTGGCGTTGTTTCTATACCGAACGATACGACTGTGGGCTATCTTCCTCAGGTGATGAAACTTTCTGACGATACGACCGTGAAGGAGGAGACGCGCAAGGCTTTCGCTGACAAGACGAAGATGGAGGCGAAGCTCAAGAAAATGGAGCAGGAAATGGCTGAGCGTACCGACTATGAGAGTGACGGATATGCAGAGTTAGTAGAACGCTTCACGACTGAGCACGAACGCTATATGATGATGGGAGGTGAGAATTATGAGGCTGAGATTGAGCGTACGCTGACAGGTCTTGGTTTTACACGTGAGGATTTTGATCGCCCTACACGTGAGTTCTCTGGTGGATGGCGTATGCGTATTGAGTTGGCGAAGATTCTTCTCCGTCGTCCTGATGTCCTCCTACTTGATGAGCCGACGAACCATCTTGACATTGAGTCTATTCAATGGCTTGAGCAATTCCTCTCTCAAAGTGCTAAGGCTGTCGTGCTTGTGAGTCACGACCGTGCGTTTGTCAACAATGTAACGAACCGTACGCTGGAGATTACCTGCGGACACGTGGAAGATTATCGTGTGAAGTATGACGAGTATCTCGTCCTCAGGAAAGAGCGTCGTGAACAGCAGCTTCGTGCGTATGAGAACCAGCAGAAGGAGATTGCAGAAACAAGGGCGTTCATTGAGCGTTTCCGTTATCAAGCCACAAAGGCCGTACAGGTACAACAACGCATTCGCCAGTTAGAGAAGATTGTGCCAATCGAGGTGGATGAGGTTGACAATTCGGCTATGCGTTTGAAGTTCCCTCCATGTTTGCGAAGTGGGGATTATCCTGTCATTGCAGAGGGATTGGGGAAGACTTATCCAAGCAGATTGCATAGTGACGGACCGGGGCAGACGGTGTTTGAGGGTGTCGACCTGATTATCAAACGAGGCGAGAAAGTGGCTTTTGTCGGTAAGAATGGTGAGGGAAAGTCTACCTTCGTGAAGTGTATTATGGGTGAGATACCTTTTGATGGTACGCTGAAGATAGGTCATAACGTACAGATAGGTTATTTCGCACAGAATCAGGCACAGTTGTTAGATGAGAACCTCACGATATATGAAACCATTGATAGAGTTGCTACGGGCGATATGCGCTTGAGGATAAACGACTTGCTCGGTGCTTTTATGTTCGGTGGTGAGACGTCGGAGAAGTATGTTAAGGTGCTTTCGGGTGGTGAGCGTTCGCGTTTAGCAATGATAAAACTCCTACTCGAACCAGTGAATCTTCTTATCCTCGATGAGCCTACCAACCACCTCGACATCGCTTCAAAAGAAGTGTTGAAGGAGGCTATCAAAGCCTTTGACGGAACGGCAATCATTGTGAGCCACGATCGTGAGTTCCTCGATGGATTGGTGAGCAAGGTGTATGAGTTTGGTGGTGGTAAGGTTAGAGAGCATTTAGGTGGTATTTATGACTGGTTGAGAAGTCCCAGCAGCCCCCTCCAACTCCCCCGAAGGGGGGAGAGTGCAGAGAACCTCTCGCCGGCATCATCAAAACCTAATGATAGCAGAAATGCTTCCCCCCTCCCTTCGGAGGGGTCGGGGGAGGCTTTATCCTACGCTGAACGCAAAGAACAACAGAAGAAGATTCGTAAGGCACAACGTGCTGTGGAAGAGTCGGAGGCTAAGATAGCGAAACTCGAAGCACGTAAGAGCGAACTCGATGAACTCCTGATGGCCCCTGAGAATGCCTCGAATATGGAACTCGTAACGGAATATACCAACCTCCAACGTGAACTCGATGAGGAAAACGATAGATGGCTCATACTGTCGGAAGAGTTGGAGACTTTGAACTTTGAACTTTGAACTTTGAACTTTGAACATTGAATATCTCTTACATCGGTAATCATAATTATGAATTATGAATTCTGAATTTTGAATTCTAATTGGATTCTGAATTAAAACCAAATATTTTTTACTATGCGTATCAAAAAACTATTACCAATGATGCTCCTTGCATCAGCCCCTTTTACCGTTATGGCACAAGGACAGGCAGGAATCAAGGCTGAGAATCTCGACAAGTCGGTACGTCCAGCTGACGACTTCTTTACGTTTGCTACAGGTGGATGGCAGAAACTTAATCCACTTCCTGGAGCCTTCTCACGCTTTGGTTCGTTCGACCAATTACAAGAGAATAATAACAAGCGAATCAACACTATTCTGACAGATTTGCTCAAGAATCAGGGTAAACAGAGTGCCACTGAGAAGAAGTTAGGTGACTTCTATAAGCTTGCTATGGACTCAGTGCGCCGTAACAAGGAGGGTGTGAACCCTGTTAAGCCTCTACTTAATGAGATGGAGAACGCAAAGACACTTTCTGACCTCCGTGCTCTTCAACTGAAGTATGCAAGCTTTGGTTATGGTGTGCCAATGGGCTATTCCTTTGAGGCCGACGAGAAGAATGCGAAGATGAATATCCTTCTTATCTATCAGGACGGACTGAGCCTTGGACAGAAAGAGTACTATCTTGATAATGATAAGGCCACGACTGACATCCGTAACGCCTTCCGTCAGTTTATTGCTAATATGTTCCGTCTCTATGGATTCTCTGATGCACAGGCTGAAGCTAAGCGTGATGCCGTAATGCGTTATGAAACGATGTTAGCTATGATTTCAAAGAGTCGTACAGAATTGCGTGACGTGGAGGCTAATTATAACAAGATGACGCTCAGTGAGTTCAAGGAGAAATATCCTAATATTCCGCTTGAACAGATGGCAAATGCTGAGGGTATTAAGAGTGAGTATATTCAGACGATGGTCGTATGTCAGCCTGCCTTCCTTGCGGGTGTTGACAAGCTGACATCTACTGAGACTTCTGATGAACTTCGTGCGCGTATGGAGTGGAGTGCTATCCTTGCTTCGGCTAACTACCTGAGCGATGATGTGCGTGCTGAATACTTCAACTTCTTCAGTAAGACGATGCGCGGTACAAAGGAGGATTACCCTCGTTGGAAGCGTGCCACTCAGCAGGTGGAGAAGCAGATGGGTGAGGCGCTCGGACGAATCTATTGTGAGCGTTACTTCCCTGCTACAAGCAAGAAGCGTATGGAAGACCTTATCAAGAATCTTGAGGTGAGCCTTGCTGAGCGTATCAAGGCACAAGACTGGATGAGTGAGGCCACAAAGAAAGCTGCACTTGAGAAACTTTCATCGTTCTATGTGAAGGTGGGCTATCCTAACAAGTGGAAGGATTTGAGCCAGCTTACGGTTGATCCATCGAAATCATATTATGAGAACGTACTGACTTGTCAGAAGTTCTGGGCAAAGGATGCCATCGAGGAGAAGGCTGGTAAGCCAGTAGACAAGGACAAGTGGTTGATGACCCCTCAGACCGTGAATGCTTACTATAACCCTACGACGAACGAAATTTGCTTCCCAGCAGGTATTCTTCAATATCCATTCTTCGACCCAAAGGCTGATGATGCCTTTAACTATGGTGCTATTGGTGTGGTTATCGGTCACGAGATGACACACGGATTCGATGATCAGGGACGCCATTATGATAAGGATGGTAATATGACTGACTGGTGGACAGAGGAGGATGCTAAGAACTTCGAGGCACGCACAAGTAAGTATGCTGACTTCTTCAGTGCTATTAAGGTATTGCCTGATCTCTACGCAAATGGTAAGCTCACATTAGGTGAGAACCTTGCTGACCACGGTGGACTTGAGGTGGCTTTCAATGCTTTCGAGAAGACGCCAGAGGCTAAGAAGGGTAAGGTTATTATGGGCTTTACACCAGAACAACGTTTCTTTATCGCTTATGCTGGTGTATGGGCAAACAATATTACAGAGGCTGAGATTCGTAGTCGTGTGAAGAGTGACCCTCACTCTCTTGGTGAGTGGCGTGTGAATGGTGCTTTGCCACATATCAACGCATGGTATAAGGCGTTTGGTGTGAAGGAGGGTGATAAACTATTCCTCCCTGAGGCTGAGCGTCTGAAACTTTGGTAAGTGTTGGTGTTGGGTGATGGGTGTTGGGTGTTGATGATTGCATATTGTTTGAGTAATAGATGCTAAGCAGAATTACTATTCATTACCACCTAACACCTACCACCTACCATCCATTATCCTATTTCTATTCATACTTTTATATAGGTAAGACTTGTGGAATCTGTTATAAATTACTATCTTTGTATCTTAGTTTAATGCAGAGAAAAGAAGGGTTGTATGCTTGTATGACCCTGTAAAAGATAAAGGAAACAGGATATGCCATTAAGATTGCCCGACGGGCTTCCCGCTATTGATATACTGAAGCGTGAGAATATCAACATCGAAGATATGCTTGCAAAGGAGGATAAGCGTCCACTTCGCATAGTCATACTCAATCTTATGCCGTTTAAGATTACGACTGAGACCGATTTTATACGTATTCTTTCTAATAGTCCGCTATTGTTGGATATCAGCTTTATGAAGCTCAAAAGTCATACTTCTAAGCACACGCCAGCGGAACACATGGACCGTTTCTATCACACGCTTGAGGAACTTAGCAAGGAGAAGATAGACGGAATGATAGTCACTGGTGCACCTGTTGAGGATATGCCCTTTGAGGAGGTGGACTATTGGACAGAACTACGAGAGATATTCAATTGGGCACGTGAGAATGTGCGTTCAACGCTTTACATCTGTTGGGCCGCACAAGCGGGACTCTATCATTCCTATAACATTCTGAAGTATCCTTTGCCAAAGAAGATGTTCGGTATCTTCCCAACGATTCCTCTAAAGCCCGAATTACCTCTGTTTCGTGGTTTTGATGATGTCTTCCGTATGCCTCAGAGTCGTCATACGGAGATTAGGCGTGAGGATATTGAACGGGTAACCGACCTTGAAATCATTGCTGAGTCAGAGGAGAGTGGCGTATCTATAGTAAGATCACGTAGTAGGTGTGAGTTCTTTATCACAGGCCATTTAGAGTATGCTCCCGACACACTCGACACAGAGTATCGTCGTGACCTTGGTAAGCGTGATGACGTAGAACTTCCGAAGTATTATTATCGTGAAGACAACCCAGAGAAAGGGCCACTGGTTACTTGGCGTTCACATGCTAACCTACTGTTTATGAATTGGATAAATTGGGTGTTAGGTGGTAAATGATAGGTGATGATGAATGGTTGTTTTGCATCTATCACTCAAACAAAATGTAATCATCATCACCCAACAATTAACACTCATCACTCACCATTCTATAAACACTTCATCATCACCCAACACACAACAATATGCACTCATCAACACCCAACACCTATCACCCAACACCCATCACAATCGAACTCCTCGCCCCAGCCAAGAACTTGGAATGTGGTATAGCCGCTATTGAGCACGGTGCTGATGCCGTATATATCGGTGCTTCCCGATTCGGAGCACGTCAGTCCGCAGGCAATAGTGTGGAGGATATCGGTAAGCTATGCGAATATGCCCATCGCTATGGAGCCACAGTTCACGTGACTATCAATACGATTATCTATAACGATGAGTTTGACGATACGCTTGCTTTGGTGCGCGAATTGGTGGACGTTGGCGTGGATGCCTTCCTCTTGCAGGATATGGGATTGATGAGTAAGGTGAGGGAGATAGTTCCTGATACAGTAGCTCTTCACGCCAGTACACAGTGTGATACACGAACTTGGAAAAAGGCACAATGGTTGAGTCAACAGGGTTTTGATCGTGTTGTACTCGCTCGTGAATTGTCTGCTGAGGAGATAAACGATATTCATAGTCGTTTGCCAGAACTTGAATTGGAAGCCTTTGTGCATGGAGCATTGTGCGTAAGTTATAGTGGTGTATGCTATGTTTCACAACATAGTTTTGGTCGTTCGGCCAACCGTGGTGCGTGTGCACAGTTCTGTCGATTGGCTTTTGATTTGAAGGATTCAGACGGAAAGACCATCGAACACCAGCGCCATCTTCTCTCATTGAAGGATATGAGCCAGATTGATAACCTTGAAACGCTTATGCGTTCGGGGGCTTGTGCCTTTAAGATAGAGGGAAGATTGAAGGATATCAACTACGTGAAGAACGTTGTTTCGGCGTATAGTAAACGTATTGACGAGATTATCAGTAAGCATCCCGATGAGTTCCGTCGTGCGTCTTTGGGACGTGTTCGCTATTCGTTTACACCTGATTTGAAGAAGACTTTCAACCGTGGTTATACCAACTACTTCCTCAAGGGTAGACAAGCAGACATCTTCTCACCCGATACGCCAAAGGCATTGGGTGAGTTTGTGGGTCGTGTAAAGGAGATAAGGCGTGATAGTTTTAATGTGTCCAGCACAGCAAACTTTGCGAATGGTGATGGACTATGTTTCCTTTCACGTGATACAGAAAGTCAGTCAACACGCTTAGAGGGATTCCGTGTAAATCGTGCAGTTGGTAATCGCCTCTATCCTTTTAAGATGCCAAGAGGCTTAAAGCCAGGTATGGGCTTGTATCGTAATCAAGACCAAGCGTTTGATAAAGAGTTAAGTGGAAAGACCGCTGAACGTAAGATTGCGATAAAGATGTGGTTTGGAACCTCCTCTGAAACCTCCCCCAACCCCTCTAAAGGAGGGGAGTGCCTAACGGATAGTCGTGGGACAATATGGGCAAAAGCAGAGGTGATAGGAAGTCCTGCTCCAAATCAAACATCTAACGAAAGAATATCTAACGAGCATTCCGTTAGGCTCTCTCCTCCTATTACTTCCCTTCGGTCAGTGACCATTGGCTCGGAAGAGGCTGGGGGAGGTCTTCAACTTGCCCAGAAACCTCAACGTGATAACATCATACGTCAGCTCACGAAGTTGGGTAATACGGTATATGAATGTGCTGAGGTTGAGATAGTTGACGGAGCTGATAAGTACTTTATCCCGAGCAGTATGCTTGCTGAACTTCGTCGTATGGTGATAGAGGAACTTGATAAGCAGGTAATGAATATGCAGCGTATGACGATTTATCGAAATACTAAGAGAAAACTGTCAGAACCTAAGCCACAGTTCTCTATGGTAAATCCTTCTCAATATCAGCAGTTACCTTATCTGTATAATATCTCCAATGATGCAGCTCGCAAGTTCTATGAACAGCAGGGATTGACCAAAGCCGAACCTGCTTTTGAGCTTCAATACCCTACAGGTGTTGCTAATGGTTCTGAGCCATCAGGTAAGTCGTTCTCTATCAAGGGAGATAAAGAGGCTGTTTCTCACTTGTTGATGCAGTGTCGTCATTGCATTCGTTACTCGCTCGGATATTGTGTGAAGCGAGGTGGACAGAAGCCAACTTGGCGTGAGCCACTCTTCCTCGAACTACCTGATAAGCGTCGTTTCCGCTTAGAGTTTGACTGTAAGAATTGCCAAATGAATGTGTGTAACGTTACGTAATTGAAATTCATAGTCTACATCTTATCATGATGATTACGAATAAACGAAATTCTAAGGAACAAGGAGTTGAACAGGCTTTAGTCGCAAAGAAGTCTGACAGTTGCTCTGTGCAACGTTGTGGCATAGTAGGAGTATTCTTCTTTTTATTGCTTAGTTTCTTGTTTACAGGCTGTTACCATAAGAAGACTCCTTCGTCTTTCCGCTTGCCCGATAGCATTCAGGAGGCACAGATATCTCGTCGATTAGAGGCTGAGGGTGACTCAATCTTGAAACAAAAAGATAATAACGAAATAGAGTGGAGCGGCACACGAAGTAAAGAAGATTCGTTGGCTTTTCGTGTAAAACATCATTATTCTCAGGGCTTTAACTTTATTGTTACATCTGATTCGCTGATGCTTCTTCGTCAACAACCAGAAGAGGCTGTCAACGAAATGAAGACAGACTCCTTTGCCGTGAAGAAAGGAAAGGAAGTCGTTGTAGCTGATATTCGTATTCTACCCAATGATAAGCAGGATTCAGTATGGGTGCAAATCGCAACAGAGGACTATGCCTTTGGTTGGATTCATGAGTCTCGTTTGTTGAAACAAGTTGATCCAGCAGACCCTATTTCACAGTTTATTTCTACATTCTCAAATGTACACCTACTCATTTTCTTGATTGTTTTCTCAATCATGGGTGTAGGTTATTTGGCACGTAAGATATTGAAGAAGAATGCACATATCGTACATTTTAATGATATTAGTTCGTTCTATCCCACGCTGTTAGCCGTCATTGTGGCACTCTCTGCGGCTTTTTATGCGAGCATACAGCTCTTTGCACCAGAGACATGGCGTGAGTTCTACTTCCATCCTTCGCTCAACCCTTTCTCACAACCCTTGTTGCTCAATATCTTCTTGGTACTTGTGTGGGCAATGCTCATCATTGGTCTTGCTACGATAGATGATGTAAGAAGATTGTTGAAGTCGGGCGAAACCTTGCTTTATCTTAGTGGGTTAGGTGCGGTATGTGCAGTGAATTACATTGTTTTCTCAGTACTTACTTTATATTATATAGGTTATCCACTTCTCATCGCTTATATCTATTATGCTTTCCGTGTCTATCTACGTAAGAGCAGCGAGACCTATTACTGTGGTAATTGTGGTGTACGCCTACATAGAAAAGGAAGATGTCCACAGTGTGGAGCTGTGAATGAATAGCAAAAGCACTTGTTAGATATGAATTTCAACAGGTTTTATATTTAAAATAAACGCTTGGTCGTTTATAAAATTATTTACAATACAATAGCCGTTTTTACCTTATTCTTAGGGTAAAAACGGCTATTTTTATTTCCCCTGTAAGTGTCATGTATTCAATTGGTTACAAAGTACTAATCTAATAGGTGCTTAGTTAGACTTCAAAAGGGCGTTATTTAGAGCTCAAAAGAGCATCTTTTAGAGGCTTAAAGGGCATCTATTCGAGTCCAATTTATCATGTATTGATTTTTACATAATGATAAAATCCTGACACATTTATAAGTAGTAGCTGATAGAATAAGTCCTTTCTTCATTCTAATCCATTCCAACTTATATGGCTGTATCCCAACAGGATATTTGTAATATTCCTAATAAATTAGGATTGTTTATTATATTTTTTATGCTTACCTTTGTCATCATTAACGATTTATAAAAACATTAGAAATAAGATTATATGATTAAGTCTAAACTTAGTATTGCTCTTTTAATGGCGTCATCTTTGCCAATAGGAGTACAAGCTAACAATATTATCGAAAACAACGACACTTCTCGCGTCTATGATATTGACGAGGTTGTCGTCGTTGATCAACCAAAGGAAGCCTTTCGTCTACGTCAGCAGCCATTGAGTAGTACTTCTTTCAATGGTGATTTGATTCGTAGCCTCAATGTGCAGGATGTTCGCAACCTCTCTGTGTTTGTTCCATCATTCTCTATGCCTGAGTATGGAAGCCGCTATACCTCTTCTATCTATATGCGTGGAATTGGCTCACGTGTCTACTCGCCAGCTGTGGGTATTTATGTAGATGGTATGCCAATCTTGAATAAGAGTGCGTTTAATTTCCATACATACGATGTTGATCGTATTGATGTGTTGCATGGTCCACAGGGTACACTTTATGGTATGAACACTGAGGGCGGACTGATTCGTCTTTATAGTCGTAATCCTTTCCAGTATCAGGGAACGGATGTAAAACTTTCGCTTGGTACGAAACTACATCGTCAGATAGAGGCAAGTCATTATGAGAAACTAAATGATAAGATGGCTTATTCGGTAGCTGGTTTCTATGGAGGACAGAATGGATTCTTCCGTAATCAGTATGATGGATCACGTGCCGACCTTATCAATGAGTTTGGTGGTAAGGGCCGTTTCCTTTGGCGTCCAACGGATAGACTGAACTTTGACTTCATCACCGATTATCAATACACTCGCCAGAATGGTTTCCCATACGGTCAGGTGGTGACAGAAGACGAACTTTCTTCTGCTACAATTACTTCACCGCTTTATGGGATGAAGGCTGGTACACAATTGCCTAACCTCAATCGTCAGGCAAATTATCGTCGTAATATTATCAATACGGGACTGGGTATTAAGTATGCAGGAAAAGGCTTTGATATCAACTCGATGACTTCTTGGCAGTTTCTTCGTGACTATATGCTCATGGATATTGATTACCGTCCGCAGGATTATATGCATCTTACTCAGCGTCAGTTGGGGAATACTTTGACAGAGGAACTTTCTATCAAGAGCCGTAATAATAGCAAATGGCATTGGACCTTTGGTGCTTTTGGTTCTTATCAGTGGTTGAAGACGACAGCTCCTGTTTATTTCGACCAAGATATGAACAGCTATCTGTCTAAGAAGATTACGGACTATGCTTATAACGGTATGCTCAATGCAATGGCAAAGGGTATGGCACAGAGAATGATTGCAGGTGGAATGTCAGAGGAACTTGCCAATAAAACAGCACGTGCAAGTGCTGCAGCGGCTATCGCTGCAGCAGGTGGTGTAAACATTAATATGACAATGGACCCTGTTCCGGGGGTCTTCCGTACGCCAACTCTCAACTTAGGTGTTTACCATGAGAGTAATGTCGCACTTTCTGATCGCTTGATGGCGACCTTGGGTTTGCGCTATGATTATTCACGCGTAAGTATTGATTATGACACTTCTGCACGTTTGGCGTTGCAGGAGAGTGTGATGGGTGTAAATATTAATCCTGTTATTACTTCTGTGTTGAAGCATAGCGAGCATGATAGCTTTAAGCAGTTCCTTCCAAAACTCGGCTTGACTTATCGTCTACAGAATGGTAGTAATGTTTATGCAACATGGTCAAAGGGCTATCGTGCAGGTGGTTATAACTTTGAAATGTTCTCTGATGTACTTCAGGCTGAGACCTCACAAGCTGCTAACAAGGCACGTGCCGATGTGGATGTTGCGCATGATGAGGCTTACTATGAGCGTATTGCAAAGACGATTGAATATAAGCCTGAAACGAGTTGGAACTATGAGGTGGGAGCGCATCTTAATCTTTTGAACAATCAACTTCACCTTGACCTCGCCGCTTATTATATGCAGATTCGCAATCAGCAACTCTCTGTGATGGCTGGTAACTATGGTTTCGGACGTGTGATGACGAATGCTGGTCGTAGTCATTCTTGTGGTTTGGAGGCAACACTCCGTGGTGTTGCGTTAGACAATAAATTGACATACGGTCTTAGCTATGGCTTTACAAGTGCTCAATTTGATGAGTATAAGGACTCTATCGCTGGAGTAGGTGTGGCTGATTATAAGGATAAGCGTGTTCCTTTCGTACCACAGCATACACTGGGTGCTAATGCTGATTATCGAATAGATATTGACCCAGCAGCCTTGCTCAATCCATCAAATCGTTTCCATTTACGTAGTGTTACAGTAGGACTGAACCTTTCTGCGCAGGGCAAAACTTACTGGGATGAGCAGAACTCTATCGGTCAGAACTTCTATGCTGTCTTAGGTGCTCATGCCGATGCCGACTTCGGTTCGCTACATGTTAACCTCTGGGTGCGTAATCTGACAGATACAAAATACAACACCTTTGCTGTTCAGAGTGCTGCCACTGGTACACGCTACACCTTTGCGCAGAGGGGTAATCCATTCCAAATGGGTGTAGATTTTAGAGTACATTTCTAATGAGAAAAAGCCTCCCCCGACCCCTCCGAAAGGAGGGGAGACAAATAGGATAAGGCTTGGTATCAGCTAATAAGATTTCACTCCATGTTTTTGTAGAATCAAATAGAAAGGTTATAGACATAAATTAAAAGCTCGTAACCCATTTATATAAAAGTAATTGACCTACAATTAAAGTGCATGAATCTTCGCACTTTAATTGTAGGTCAATTCTTTTTATAAGCAATATAAACTCTTCTAAACGCCAATAGCCTCTTCTGTGAACAACATATTATAATGTGATTAAGTCTCAACACCACTTGTGCTAAGCCTTAACACCATGTGTGCTGGGCCTTAGCACCAGATGTGCGCAGCGTGAAGACATCGTCAATAGTTGATAAATCAGGCTTATAGTTGTCATTAAGTAAATCGTAGAATAGTAAGAGAAATTATATGATGGCTGTCTATAAGGCATAGAGAATCCACATTGAGCGCATTCTCAATGTGGATTCAAATAATAGGTCAAATTATGATAATCAATTGCTATTATCGCTTCACAATCTTACAAGTTGTTTTGCCAATGTTTAGGAAATAAATTCCTGATGGTAGGTTGGTAACACTGATAATGTTGTCGCCAGCTTTAACATTGTGCTTACTGATAAGATTTCCTTGAACGCTGTATATACGTACAGTGCTTGCTTTTGTAACAGAAAGGGTTACGTTATCAGTTACGAAATCATTATGAACAGATAATTCTGTATCACCAGAAATAACCTCATCAATGCCTAATGGAATATTTTCGCTATCTACTTTATTACCAATTGATTGGAAGTGTTCGCCATAGGTAGGTGGAGTGTCAAAGTCAAAGGTTGGACCGAGGTTTAGTTTGCTGTTGAATAAGATAGATGAGTCTGCCTGGTTAAGGGTAGTATAAACATTGAATGGAACTACATCTGTTGGATAATAAAGCCATGCTGCACCACCATTGTTATAGAGAATATTCATGTAATAACGTCCCTTCGTTAGATATCTTGTTGGGAGTGATACTTCAATATATCCACTATTATTAGGCTTAAGTGTGATGGTTCTTGTCTCTGTCATGTTGCTATTGAGAGGCTTAGAACTCAGTTGAGCATCTGTAACATAGAACTTCACGCGGCCTTCGAAACCATTGACAGACTTCAAGTAAACGCGAGCAGTAAACTTGCTATTGGTAGTTGACACATAAGCATTATCGGAACCAAGACTACTACCACCTTGATAGAAATAGATTGTCTGTAACTTTAGATCGTGAACAGTTTGTGAGTCATTATCATTATCGTCAGGTGTATTGATTGTTAGCTCACCTATTTTCCATACTTTTGAATCAGTTTTTACCTTTACAGCCACCTCTTCACCATCAACATCGTATCCAGCAAGTAGGCTATATTTACCTACTTCCAGTTTTTTAAAGGTATCGTTTGTATAGAAAGAGAAGGTTACACGCTCACCTCTTGCTATTTTAGCATTTCCTTCTGAGATAAGTGTAGCTGCCTTTACATTGTCTGATTCTGCTGGTAATACATATAGCTTCAGGTTACCATTATAGTCCGCATTACCTTCATTTGCCAGTGTCGAAACAATCTTTGTGTTCTGACCTTTCTTGATATACTCTGTTACCCTTTGCACAGCATAGAGTTCTGGCTGCTTAACAACTGGATTTGGAGTAGGGTCGGGGTCGGGATCAGCTTTTCCAATAGTAACTGTTCCGGCAACGGCATCAATAGCCTTGAAACCTGTTCCTTTGGCATAGTTTACTGTGAGGTTATAAGTTCCAGCCTTGACATTTGCAAGATTGGCGTAGAAGGTTACCTTCTTCGTAGACGCTGAGCCAATAGACGCTGTTGTTGTAGAGACAATCGTTGAGTAAGCATCATTTCCTTCTTGATAGAGGGCAAGTGCCAATCGACCTGAATAAGCAGATTCACTGTTCTTATTACCAATAGTGATTGTAACTGGAACAGAGTACAATTGTACTAAAGTTGTCTGCTGACACTTAGCTGCAATGTACAAATTTGAACCTGTTTCAACGTCAGGTTGTGGATTAGGCTTTGGTTCTGGGTTAGGATTAGGTTCTGGATCTGGATCATCATTACGATCAGGTTTTAGGTAGCGCAGCATCTGTTGATTAGAACTGTATCCACCACTGCCACCACCAATACCCTCTTGTCCAGGGCGCAGCACATTAAGTTTATGCCAACCATTTGAAGAATAGTTCCAACCCCAGTCAACGTGTACGAAGCCATTAGAAGCAAAACCATCGAGAACAAAGCAATGTCCACCACCAGCAGAGAATCCTGCATAGACAACGGGGCCGTAATCACGCAACTCATCATGTATCTCTTTCAGCCAACTTTGCTCGTAATATTCGCTGCGTTGAAGGAACCTAACAGTATTTTTATAGCCGAAATTACGAGTAAGAACAGCAGGAGCATTGTAGACGTAAGCACCAGAACCGCCAAAGGAAGCAGGGTTATAATCCATCTGTACAGCGTAACCAATGTCACGCAAAAGACGTCCGACGTTATCAGCTTGTACAGATGTAACGTTACGTCCAGTCGTTCTGTCGCGTCCATATCTGTCAATACCAGCAGGCATCTGACTCCAATCGTAAGCTGCATTCTCAGAACCTCTCCCATCAAAGTTCAATGACATGTAGTTACGTTTCCAATAGTAGTTCACTGACCCATGTGCCTTACGTGGCCATTTGTGCCAACGTAGTACGGTACAGATGGCTGTTGCCACACAACCTGACACTGTTTCATAGGTTTCACCATTGTAACGATAGTTCGGAGCATACTGATTGAAAGGCCAACTTTGTCCCCAGCTGATAGGTGTTGTAAGCTTCGTTCTACGGTCAGAGGCATATTCGAGAAGCGGACTAATCTCTATCTGATAGTTGCTTGCTTGCATGGTCGCTACCTGCCTAAACTCTGGTGATGGAATGTCAGGAGTGTTTTCGATAGCCCATTTTATCTGGTTGCAATACTCGTCATATAACCATTTAATAGAAGGATTCCCTTGGATATCGTTCTCTGTCAAGCTACCTTTTTCAGCGAATGCGATAATAGGAGAAACACGATTGTCTGCTGCGATAACAACAAATCCCTGATTGTTACCACGATTGATGATATAATATAAGTTTTCCTCAGCCTTTCCAGCATGAGAAGTCTTATATGGAGCCTTATACGTCATGTTGAGTTGGCTTGTTGTAGTGCCTTGTCCAAAGAAACTTGAGGCGATCTTTAATGCCTGTGACTGATCAATAGGTCCAGCCAATGATAGCTGAAACAGCAAGCATAATAAGGCTAAAAGCGCAAATATTCTTTTCATATTGATAGAATTGAATTCGACTTAGGATAATAAATGTACTGCAACTTTATCGACGTCTTAGTGGTGACGCTGATAAAATCGCTATTGTTATTTATTAGTTAAAGAACTTAAGGTCAAGAATCTTTACGTAAGTATGAATCTTGATGTGCTTATAGTTGCTTTCTAATACGACAACAGGGTTGTCACTCTTATACTTTGAGAAGACGGTACCAAGGGTATGATTGAATTGTGTTCGACCATAGTTATATTTATAGATACCATTCTCTGTGTGCAAATCTGTGATGAATGATATCTTCTGATGGTCGACAAAATCTTCTAAACTTTCGTTCTTATCTTTGTCAAACTCAACATTGACGATACCACCAAAGCCTATTGGATGTAATGTTTCTTCCTTCTCACGATAATCAAACCAGAAAGGATTCGACTTATCTATCCCTACAAGTTCATGCTCTTGGCCGTTAACACCGACAGAAACCTTACCCCAGATGTTAGCATCTTTGTCAAGATTAGGTAGCGGACCACTATGCTGTCCAGAGAAACCGAGCACCTGTAACTGCATACGAACCTTCTTAAACACAGGGACAAAGTCACGTTGTGTAACAGTAAACTCGTTGCTTGTAACGACACGTGCCTGTGAATTATCAACAGCATAACGCAAAGAGAAACTGATAGGATACATCTGTTCCATTGGAATATCGGCTGCAAGGAAACGCTGGAAAGATTCAATATCGCCCTTTAGAATCTCTTGCTGGATAGTCTTTCCACCACCAAGGACTGTGATATGTACATCACTCTTAGCTAACATCTTACGGTAGTTGACAGCCTGATCGACTGATACGTTTACATCAACACCTTTAATTTTGTTCAAAGCAAACTCAATTGCCTCGTTAATATTACGCTCTTTCTCATCAGTCTCAATAGAAAGATAGATGATTCGACCGTAGTTGATGCTTGATATGTAAACTGGCTGATAACCATCAAGGGCATCTTTATCAATTGACTCAAAGATAGTACCTTTCTTAGGTGCATCGGTTGAGACCGTAAAATGCTTCTGTATGAGTCGTGCCAAGATATGATTTTTCTTCTTATTGAAGTTAAATCCAAGATTAATTGAGCCATTTGCAACTGGTGCAGTCACAGCTACACCCAGTTTTGTAACAAGTTCTTCTTGAGAGTTTATCTTCTCGACACTCTGTATAGTTGTTACTGGAGATTCCTTCCAATCCATTGTTGCCCACTTATTCCATACTTCTTGATACTCGCTCTTACGAATGTTAGGAACAGTTGCAGAAGTCTCGTGTGCCTCTCTTGGATTAGCTGGTGATAAGCTAATAGAGAAGGTTACATCGCCAGTTTTGTGTGAAGTAATCATTGCGTAGGTCCCATTAGCTATCGTACCACCTTTGAGAACACAACCTGGATACACAACATCGCTTGTAGGATCGAAGAGGAAATTCTCATCGAATGTCTGTTTTATTTTGTAATGCCGTGTTGTTTTTACCCAATTACCAGGTATACCATCGAGTACACCTTGTGTTTCTACAATAGGGTTTTCTTCTTCAACAGGTATTGGAGCACCATCATCAGGGTTTATTGGTCCGTTGGCACGTGTCATCATTGGTGCCAAGGGCAGCGTTTTCAGATAGTTTCGAATTTCCTTCGGATTATTCAAAACCCCTTCTTCACTTTGTTCTTTGACTGGTGTCAACATCTCGTCTTGTGAGCAAGCACCAAATGTAATGGCACAAATTGCCATCGAAGCAGGCAATACTGCTTTGAAAAGATACTTCTTCATTCTTTGTTAAATTTTAGGTTATTATGTTTAGGTTTATTATAAAAGACTGCCTCTTTGCAGTCAGAATGGATATCTTTCAATTCAAGTTCTAATAATGGTATAGATAGAATTAGCTATTAGTCGTTATTCTGTTTACATGTGCCAAGTATAATATTATTCGCAAATTATATTAACGCCATGGTATATATGTATCCCTCTTTCACTTAACAGGTTTCACTCAAAGTGTCTATATTTCTCGACAAAGATAGGTAATAATTCAATACGAAACCTTGTTTGTTTTTTTAAAAATAAATAAACAAAATGGGAGAAAAGTATAAAATATGTTTATATGGGCTAAACCATACATAATTAACAAGCTTAATTTGTATACATAGTTTAAATGGGCTAAAATCGTCAAAGCTTATAGTATTTAGCTTTATATAAATTGTGACCTATTTATATAGATGTAATTGACCTACAAATAAAGTGAATGATTCTTCACACTTTAGTTGTAGATCAATTCTTTTTATAGGCAATATAAACTCTTCTAAACGCCAATATCCTCTTCTGTGAACAACATACTATAATGTGATTAAGTCTCAACACCACTCGTGCTAAGCCTTCGCACAAAGTGTGCTGGTCCTTAGCACCACATGTGCGCAGCGTACATCCTTTTGAACTCCCCTCCCATTACTTCCCTTCGGTCAGTGACCTTCGGTTCGGAGGAGGCTCCCCTACACCCTAATCTTCCCCACTAACTTTCTTTGTTTCCCGTTCCCAATGATGGGTGCGTGAGCATCTTCTGGAAAGAAGATGGTGAACTGTCCTGGTTTGACATTGAAGTATTCTTTTGCATCTTGTGTATAAAAGCCGCAATCTCTTTCGGGATTATAGGTAATGTCAGGGGCACCCAAATCCGATAAGGCGGTCCAACCCATTGTCTCTGGCTGTGATAAGGGAACTTGAACATCAATATAGTTCTTGTGGAACTCTAAACGTTGTTCCTCTTTTGTTTTTAGTTCTACTTCGTCTAAATTGATAAACAAGTTGTCACCATCAAGCATGATGCGTCCAGCTTCTTGTTGACTGAAATCATGTTGGAGGATATACTCTAACATTTCTTTCATTCTTGGATGTAAGCCGTAGTAGCGATGGCATGCGGTCAAATCTGCTATTATCATCTTCTTGGATTTACTAAGTGTTATTGAAAACTACTACAAACATACATATTTATTTTCTGATAGCAAAGGATTGATCAATAATAACGTGTTTGTGGAATGAAAAAGGGACACACATAGCGTGTGCCCCTTTATTTAGGATATTCACAGAGATACGTCTTGTTATAGTGTGACGTAGTCTGTGTATGTAGTAGAGGTCAAGCGAATTGTATTTCGTTCTGACCACTTACTTCTTTTCCCAGCCGTTCTTAGCGTACTTAGGATTGACAGAAAAGTCTCCTGCTCCTATGTCAAGGTCTCCACTGTTTGGTACTCGATATTGTCCCCATGCACATGGTTTAGACTTTTTAGTCTTGTTGCTTGTCCATGTTCCTGCATACTGAATGTTACAATAGGAGTCCGAATGGCTATCAATGTCGTCATAAACGAACTTACCATCGTTGGTCTCATACCAATAGAACAGCAGATAACCAGTGAAGACACCACTTCCTGTCTGGCTTTTTTCTTCTTCAAAGTTATACTTTGCAATACTGCATCCACGTCGTTTGAACTGCCCCTTCATTGAGTCATCCACACCGTATGTGGGGTGAGTAAATTCCCTGTTCTCAACGATATCTATGGTTCCACGGAAGTTACAACGATTGTTCTTGACAACTGTAATGCCGCTGATGTCGTATTGGTTGTCGTCCGTTCGTTGAACTTTTTGAATGTCTATCGTGAACTTCTGATATTCAGTCCCAATATAACCGATGTAAGGAACGCGCTTGTCAGACAATATATTTGAGAAGTCAGTCTCAACACTTGTATTCTTACTCTCACTTACCATAGATAGAATCCACTTCGGAACATTAGCCTCCGCCTTCTTTTCTTGGCAACTCATGAAAGGTAATACTATCAAGAGTAGTGTTATGTAGCTGAAGAACTTTCTCATAAGATTCTAATCAAAATGTGATTACAGGGAATGAACTCTTTATCCGAGGAAGTGTATCTGACCGATGAAGTACAGTAGTATGTAACCCAAAATGAGAGAAACAATACCACTGGTCAGACCCACCTTGAGCATATCGTTCTGCTTCACAAGTCCTGTTGAGTAAGCAATAGCATTCGGTGGGGTAGAGATTGGCAGACACATAGCAGTCGAAGCTGCAATGGCAATACCGATGAGGACAGTACTTGTACCGCCGATGCCACCGAGTTTGTCACCCATACCACGGCATACCACAGCGAGGATAGGTACTAACAGAGCAGCTGTTGCTGTGTTTGAAATAAAGTTAGAAAGGAAGTAACAAATCAAACCAGAGATAGCAAGGATAACGATAGGACTCCAATTACCGAATGGAATACTCTCGATAGCAGCATCAGCCAAGCCTGATCCGTTCATACCCAATCCAATTGCAAAGCCTCCAGCAACCATCCAGATGACACTCCAGTTAATCTCCTGCATATCCTTTGCGGTGATAACACCAGTAATAGCGAAGATTGCCATTGGAATCATTGAAACGGTGTTGGTGTCAATACCTGTGACATCCTTTGGAATTACCCATAAGAGGATAGTGATAATGAAGGTAATGATAACAACCCACATACGCCATCCACGGTGTACCTCACCATCAATCTTTAGATGAATAGTCTTCTGTGTGAATGGGAAGAAGTAAAGAATAATTCTCCATGACAAGAGAAGCAGAACAATCACAAGCGGTGCCATAAACGCCATCCAGTGCATGAAATCGATATTCATGTTAAGTCCTGCTGGGTCATTAAGATATTTAAGTGCAATGAGGTTTGGAGGTGTACCAATCGGTGTTCCCATACCGCCAAGGTTGGCTGCAACAGGGATAGACATTGTCAAAGCGATACGTCCCTTACCATTAGCAGGCAACGCTGCAAAGACAGGAGTAAGGAAGGTAAGCATCAATGCGGCAGTCGCAGTGTTTGAAATGAACATAGAGAAGAGTCCTGTGATAAGCAGGAAACCCAAAAGAACATTCTCACTCTTGTTACCAAAAGGCTTGATAAGGTTACGTGCCAAGAGCGTGTCAAGTCCCGACTTCGATGCAGCTATCGCTAAGATAAAGCCCGCAAGGAAGAGCATAATGATTGGGTCTGCAAAGGATGCCATAATTTCCTTTGAATCAAGTAGCTCACCGATGCCGTCACTTTTGAAGACTCCAAAAGCATTCTTCGAAACGGTGACACACATGATAGCCATGATACTCAGCGACGTTGCCCATGCTGGAATACACTCCGTCAGCCACGATAGGGTGGCAAACACGAAGATTGCAATGATGCGTTGCTGTACTACGGTCAACCCATCAATGCCAAAACTGCTTGTGGGAAGGTTCCAAATAATGGCTGTAACCACGATGATGGCTAAAAGTTCCCAGACTTTCTTCATCTCAATGTGGCTACTAAGTTCATTAGACTTTTCTTCTGCCATGGTTTTAGTTGTTTAGTTTAATAGATTTAGATTGTTTAATAAATTGTGGGCGAATTTATAAAAAATATTCTTATCAAGCAAAATAATCTTTCTTTTTTTGTATTTTTGCATAACAAATTCTTGTTTATGCGACAGTTATTGGTATTTACTCTCTATCTTTTACTGTTTTTTTCCTGTAACAACTATCAGAAACCTGTGGCTGATAAAAGCGATAAAGGGACAAAAACAGAACTACAGTATGCTCGAAATATTACTATCGAACGTACGGAGGATTATGTGATTGTACGATTGTTAAACCCTTGGAAAGAGGGAACTGTCCTACATACTTACTATCTTATTGAGCGTGGGAAGGATGTAAAAGTTCCTGATGATGGTACAAAGGTTGTTACCCCTCTACGCAAAAGTGTTATCTTTACGACTGCTCATGCCAATCTTGTTGAGATGCTTCAGGCGCAGAAAGCTATTGCTGGTGTTGCCGATTTGAAGTATATGATTATCCCTGATATTCAGAAACGCGCAAGAGTAAAGGGGGGTATTGTAGACTGTGGAGATGCAATGAAACCTGATGTCGAGCGAATTATAGACTTAAATGCAGATGCAGTCCTGCTTTCCCCTTTCGAAAATAGTGGTGGTTATGGCCGTTTAGAACAAATAGGAGTACCAATAATCGAATGTGCTGACTACATGGAACGTTCTGCTTTGGGACGTGCAGAATGGATGAAGTTTTATGGTCTTCTCTATGGTCAGGAGCAGGAAGCCGACTCGTTATTTGCTGTTGTTGAACAAAACTATAAGTCTTTAAGTCAGAAGGCAAGCCAGAGTAAGATAACTCGTAGTATCCTTCCAGATAGAAAGGTGGGTGCTGTTTGGTATTTACCAGGTGGTGAGAGCAGTGTGGGCTTGCTTTATAAGGATGCCCATGGGCGTTATGCTTATTCTAATGATAAGCATAGTGGAAGTCTTGCAATGCCTTTTGAGACAATCTTGGATAAGTTCGGACAAAGTGATTTTTGGGTGTTAAGTTACAATGATAATTTCAATCGTCGGTTGTTGTTGGCTGAATATCAGGGGTATGCTAAGCTAAAACCTTATCAGACAAAGGAAATCTATGGATGCAAGGTAGACAGTAAACCCTACTTTGAGGAGGTTAGTTGGCGTCCTGATTGGTTACTATCAGACTTAATTCAACTCTTCCATCCCGACTTGCATATCGCTCCGTTGCGTTATTATCAGAAGTTAGAAGATTAATAGATTTGAAACGATAAGATGATGAAACGGAATATTCTTCTTTTTATAAGCTTAGCAGTAAGTATCCTATTTCTATTTGGATTGAATCTGGTAACAGGTTCGGTTCAGATACCTTTTGCTGATGTATTGGATATTCTGTGTGGTCGTTTTATGGGAAAGGAAAGCTGGCAGTACATTATTTTAGAGAACCGACTCCCTCAAACACTCACCGCTATACTCTGTGGAGCCTCCTTGTCTGTATGTGGTTTAATGCTTCAAACAGCCTTTCGCAATCCTTTGGCAGGTCCAGATGTGTTTGGTATCAGTTCAGGTGCGGGCTTAGGTGTTGCCTTAGTGATGTTATTATTAGGTGGAACTGTATCAACATCAATGTTTACTGTTTCGGGCTTTCTTGCTATTCTCACTGCTGCTTTCGTTGGTGCAATCGCAGTGACAGCACTCATCTTATTTCTTTCTACTATGGTACGCAACAGCGTTTTATTACTGATAGTGGGTATTATGGTGGGATATGTCTCCTCTTCCGCCGTCTCTCTACTGAATTTCTTTGCATCAGAAGAAGGCGTAAAGAGTTATATGGTATGGGGAATGGGCAATTTTGGAGGTGTCTCAATGAGTCATATTCCTCTATTCTCTATACTGTGTCTGATGGGTATTGGTGTATCCTTTCTATTGATTAAACCACTGAACATCCTACTTTTAGGACCACAATATGCAGAGAGTTTAGGTGTCAGTACGCGCCAACTTCGTAATATATTATTAGTTGTTGTAGGACTGTTAACTGCTATCACAACAGCTTTTTGTGGACCTATCTCATTCATTGGTTTGGCCATTCCGCATATAGCTCGTCTCTTGTTCCGTACAGAAAATCATCAGGTACTCCTTCCTGGAACTGTGTTAAGCGGTGCTGCTATTGCTTTGTTTTGTAACTTTATTTGTTATCTTCCTGGAGAAGCAGGCATTATTCCACTCAATGCCGTCACACCACTTATTGGCGCACCCGTCATCATTTATGTGATAGTTCAACGTCGATGATGTTTTGAAAAACTATTACATATATTCGGGTAAAACGCCTATAAATAATAGCAAAAACTCACATAAAAAGCAAGTTTGCAATTAGCAGGAAATCAGTTAGTTATAAGGTAGTATGAAAAAAGGTGCTTAATAGGACTTCAAAAGGGCGTTAGTAAGGGTCTTAAAGGGCATCTTTCGCAAGTCAATTAGGCGTCTTTTAGAAGGCAAAAGAGCATGTATTGGTGTTGTAGGGTGTGAAAATAGTTTACAAATGCCAGTGGCGTGGGAATAAGTTATTTATAGTAGTTGGATAGATATGTCATAACATATTATATGTTTAGAGTTAGAAAAAGATGCCTAAATGATACAAAAAGAATTGGTCTGTTACGTATAAAGGGGTTCTTTTTCTACTTAAAAGTCATTTTTTCTCTTATTTCAACCACTATGCCATACATTTTTTATACTTTTGCAAATTGAATGCGTATTAATACATCTCTGACATATACTAATAAAAATCATTCTATACATGAGTAATTTACAACTATCGCCGATGCGAAAGACAATAGTGGGAGTACAATTCCTCTTTGTTGCTTTCGGTGCTACTGTTCTCGTCCCTTTGCTCGTGGGACTTGACCCAGCAACAGCGTTATTCACAGCAGGTTTAGGAACATTTATCTTTCATTTGGTTACGAAAGGTAAGGTTCCTATTTTTTTGGGCTCTTCCTTTGCCTTTATCGCTCCAATTATCTCTGCTTCAAAGCAGTGGGGTATGCCCGGAACATTGGCAGGAATAGCTGGTGTTGCACTTGTTTATTTCGTGATGTCAGCACTGATTAAATGGCAAGGAAAGAAACTGTTGGATAAGCTTTTCCCACCCGTTGTTATTGGTCCTGTTATCATTCTGATTGGTCTTTCTCTGTCAAAGGCGGCAGTAGACATGGCGAAAACAAACTGGCTCATAGCCTTTATCTCATTGGGAACGGCTGTGACAGTTCTCTCTATGGGACGTGGCTTGATGAAGTTAGTTCCTGTAATTTGCGGTATTGCTGTAGGTTATACCGTAGCTGCCTTTATGGGTATTATTGATTTCTCAGGTGTAGAGGCTGCGCCTTGGTTTGCCTTGCCACCTGCATTAGCCAATTTCCAGATGCCACAGTTTGCTTGGGAACCATTCCTTTATATGATTCCTGTGGCGATAGCTCCTGTGATTGAGCATGTGGGCGATGTGTATGTGGTAAGTGCTGTAGCGGATAAAGACTTTACAAAGTCACCAGGTTTGCATCGTACGATGTTGGGTGATGGCTTGGCTTGTTTGGCAGCTTGCTTCTTTGGTGGCCCTCCAGTGACAACTTATAGTGAGGTGACAGGTGCGATGAGTATTACAAAGGTGACTCATCCTCAGGTAATCCGTATTGCTGCTGCAACAGCTATTGTCTTCTCGGTAATCGGAAAGTTGAGTGCACTTCTGCAGAGTATTCCTCCTGCTGTCTTAGGAGGAATCATGTTATTGCTTTTTGGTACGATTGCTTCTGTGGGTATTCAGAACCTTATTCAGCATAAGGTAGACTTCAACCGTACACGCAATATCATTATTATCTCTGTTACATTGACGATGGGTATTGGTGGTGCTGTACTGCAGTGGGGTAGCTTCTCTATTAGTGGTATTGGACTTTCTGCTATGGTGGGTGTTATCTTGAACCTGATATTGCCACCTGCAAAGGAGAAAAAGAGCGAGGGTAATTCATAATTTATAATTCAGAATTCATAATGATGATTACCGTTATTTGCGGTGTTTATTGATATGAGTAGCGAGTTTGCTGGTAAAGATCTTCACTTGTAAAATAAATATTGGGCAGATAGGAATAACAAATCCTATTTGCCCAATATTTTGTATAAAGGGGGCTTTACCCACCAATAGAATCTTTGTATTGTTGTTTTATCTTTTCTTCGAGTTCTGCTAATGTCTGCTTGCTATTGAATAGGCTCTTGATAAGGCGATAGCCCAACCATATCACGAGCATACCCACAAGGGCAAGGAGATATTGAAGTACAATGCTGTTTACAATCGTCTTTGTATAGTTCTCACAGATAACAAAACCAGCAATGAAGATGACATAGTCAATCCAGCCCGAACCATTATAGCTCTGGGTAATACGCTGATAATCTTCGTTGTTGGCAAGAATCTCTTTGCGATTCTCAGCCCATTTCTTTTCAAATTCTTCGTTGGTCATGGGGGTTGTGGGTGTTGGGTAATGGGTGTTGGGTGGTGATGAATTGTGATGATAGACTTATACTTTCATTAAATCGCTCATAACGGAGTCGCTAACATAGATGCCGTCACGAGTAAGATAGAGCCAGCCATCGTCCTCTTTTAATAAGCCTTGTTCTTGTAAAGGTTTGGCGAGGCGCATGAGATAAGCTTGGTATTCAGCAGAGAGTGTTGAAAGATTAATTCCTTCACACGTGCGGAGGGCTGTCATAATCATATCGTTATAATGTGTATCTACATCGATTACCTCTTCTTCGCTTGGTAGTCTGTCTTCTTCAATTGCAGTAATATAAGCCTTAGTATCTGCTATATTCCAACTTCTCTTACCATTGCCGTAGGAATGAGCAGAGGCTCCGATGCCTATATAAGGGACATTGTGCCAATACGAACTATTGTGTTGGGAACGGTAGGGACTTTGGACTTTGAAGTTTGAACTTTGAAGTTTGAACTTTGAGGTTTGAACTTTAAGCTTGGCAAAGTTACTAATCTCATATTGTTCATAACCAGCTTCGGCTAAGCGGTCGATGAGAGTGTCGTACATCTGACGATAAAGTTCGTCGTCCATATCCTTGACCTTTCCGGCTTGAAGAAGACGATAGAGGGGAGTCCCTTCTTCATACATAAGACTATATGCTGAGATATGCTCAATGTCTAAGGCAAGCAATCGCTCAATGTCTTCTTTCCATTCTTCAAGTGTTTCATTGGGAAAGCCAAACATAAGGTCTACCGATATGTTTTCAATGTTTACGTTTCTTAGGCGTTTGACCGCTGTTTCTACCTCTTCAGCTGTATGTCTACGATGTAGGAAGCGTAAGCGTTCATCTGAGAAAGTCTGCGCTCCCATTGAGATTCGATTGATAGGAAGAGAACGCAAGTTCTGTACAAACTCTTCTGTTACATCATCGGGGTTACACTCCATTGTGACTTCGATAGGAGTCGCTGTGGTGCAAGTGTTATTCTCTGCATCCCATTCTAAACCAATGTGATATACCTCATTTATTGTCTGGAATATCTTCTTTAGACTCTCGAAAGAAAGTTGGGAAGGAGTGCCACCACCCAAATAGATAGTTGACAAACCGCTTGTTCTTCCACCAAAATAGTCGTCGTCCTTCTCCGCACGTAGTTCCATCTCATGGCAGATAGCATTCACATACTGTTCTTCTACAGAAAGTCTTTCGTCCTTTTTCTTTGCGGGCACAGTAGAATAGAAGCCACAGTAAATGCAGCGACTGGCACAGAAAGGGATGTGAATGTATAATCCTGACATGATAAGTGTATGTGCGTATATATTAATGTATGCCTTACAAGAAGTAATGCAAATGTACTAATAAGTTTTAAAAGATTTCGTTTTTTTCGTAAGAAACTTTGGTGCTTTCGATGAAAATGTATAACTTAGACCGCAGAATTGATGAGCTACGGCTTGTCCCTTGAGACGAAATAAATTATTACTAACAGCTTAAATCTATCAGATATGAGAGTATATCAGACAAACGAGATTAAGAACATTGCCTTGGTTGGCAGTGCCGGTAGCGGCAAGACTACTCTTGCCGAAAGTATGTTGTTCGAAGCTGGTGTCATTAAGCGCCGCGGTTCAGTAGAAGCTAAGAATACTGTTAGCGATTATTTCCCTGTTGAGCAGGAGTATGGCTACTCAGTGTTCCCAACAGTATTCCATGTTGAGTGGAATAATAAGAAACTGAATATCATTGACTGTCCAGGTAGTGATGACTTCGTTGGTGGCGCTATTACTGCCCTCAATGTAACCGATGAGGCTGTTATTCTTATCAATGGTCAGTATGGACCAGAGGTAGGTACACAGAACAATTTCCGCTATACCGAGAAACTCAAGAAGCCTGTTATCTTCCTTATTAACCAGTTGGATTCTGACAAGTGTGACTTTGATAACCTCATTTCCAACATGCAGGAGATTTATGGATCAAAGTGTGTTCCTGTGCAGTATCCTATTGAGACAGGTCCTGGTTTCAACAGTTTGATTGACGTTCTGTTGATGAAGAAATATAGTTGGAAGCCAGAAGGAGGCGAACCTATTATTGAGGATATCCCTGCAGACCAGATGGATAAGGCGATGGAACTTCATAAGGCACTCGTTGAGGCTGCTGCCGAGAACGACGAGGGTTTGATGGAGAAGTTCTTTGAAGAGGAAACACTGACAGAGGATGAGTTGCGTACAGGTATCCGTAAGGGCCTTGTAACCCGTTCTATCTTCCCTGTTTTCTGTGTTTGTGCTGGTAAGAGTATGGGTGTTCGTCGTCTGATGGAGTTCTTGGGTAATGTTGTTCCTTTCGTTGACGAGATGCCTAAGATTCATAATACTCGTGGTGAGGAGGTTACTCCAGACAGTAATGGTCCAGAGTCACTTTACTTCTTCAAGACGGGTATGGAGCCACATATCGGTGAGGTAAGCTATTTCAAGGTGATGAGTGGTTGTGTGAAGTCGGGTGACGACTTGACTAACTCTGATCGCGGCTCAAAGGAGCGTATGGGACAGCTTTATGCTTGTGCAGGTGCTAACCGTATTCCAGTTGACCAGTTGAATGCTGGTGACTTAGGTTGTACCGTGAAACTTAAGGATGTTAAGACAAGTAATACCTTGAATGGTAAGGGTACTGACCAGCGTTTTGATTTCATTAAATATCCAAACTCTAAATACTCTCGTGCCGTTGAAGCTAAGAGCTCACAGGACACAGAGAAGCTTATGGCTGCATTATTGAAGATGCGTCAAGAAGATCCAACATGGGTTGTTGAACAGAGTAAGGAGTTGAAGCAGACTATTGTTCATGGTCAGGGTGAGTTCCACCTTCGTACCTTGAAGTGGCGTTTGGAGAACAATGAGAAACTTCAGGTTACTTTCAAGGAACCAAAGATTCCATATCGTGAGACAATTACCAAACAGTCAAAGGCTGAGTACCGTCATAAGAAACAGAGTGGTGGTGCAGGTCAGTTCGGTGAGGTTCACTTGATTGTTGAGCCATACGCAGAGGGTATGCCTGATCCAACAACCTATAAGTTCAATGGACAGGAGTTCAAGATGAATATTAAGGGACGCGAAGAGCGTGACCTCCCATGGGGTGGTAAACTCGTGTTCATCAACTCTGTTGTTGGTGGTGCTATTGATGGTCGCTTCATGCCTGCTATCTTAAAGGGTGTGATGGATTGTATGGAGCGTGGTCCACTGACAGGTAGCTATGCACGTGATGTACGTGTAATAGTCTATGACGGTAAGATGCACCCAGTTGACTCTAATGAGCTTTCATTCACTTTGGCTGCTCGTCATGCGTTCTCAGATGCCTTCAAGGCAGCAGGTCCAAAGATTCTTGAGCCAATCTATGACTTAGAGGTCTTTGTTCCAGGCGACTATATGGGTGACGTGATGAGTGATTTGCAGGGACGTCGTGCCATGATTATGGGTATGGACTCTGAGGCAGGTTATCAGAAGTTACAGGCAAAGATTCCTTTGAAGGAGCTTGCTAACTATAGTATCTCGTTGAGTTCTCTCACTGGTGGTCGTGCAAGTTTCACAACAAAGTTCGCAAGTTACGAGCTTGTTCCAAATGATATCCAGCAGAAGTTGATTGCTGAGCATGAGGCAGAAGTGAAGGAAGAAGAAGAATAGTTCTCCAATTTTAGACTAATATAGTCGAAGAGGTTGATTCGAAGGCTGCACAATGTAGCATTAGAATCAACCTCTTTTCTGTTTATTAGTATGTCATTATTGAATAATGGATATGTGCTTATAAGTTCTTAGTTGTTACAAAGTTGACCTTCTCCGCTTATTTTTAGCCGTCGTGTTGAGCCTTAGCACATATTGTGTTGATGCTCCGCACATATCGTGCTAAGGCTTAGCACCAATGGTGCACATACTAAACACGATACAAATATGTTGCTAAGTTTTACCAGATAGCAGTACTTTCCCTTATATAGAAACAAACTGCTATAAAAGAAAGAACTTTCTTTTAGTGAGTTATAATGTACCAATAGAGTGGATATCCGAATATCGGAGTTAGCAAGGTCATGCAGGTGATGTAGATTAATTTAATAGGAAACGGTTGTTTCCTGCATAGAAACGGCATGAGAATGAGTGCTATTATAAAAGATAAGCCTTGTATTAGTTCCATTAATCAGATGTTTATTTTATTGCAAAAATAAATATATATTAGGAATAATTCAAGTTATTTCTTGAAAACCTTATCTTTTTGCATAAACAAAGAGGCTATATTCGTCAGGATATAGCCTCTTTATAAATATGTGAGGTTTAGATGATGAAATTCAATTTACTATCTAAACTTCCTTCTTTTAGATGTTTACTGGTTAGGCATAACGAACTTATCGCCACTCTGCTTAATCAGCTCACGCTTAAAGTAGTCGCTGTAACCAGAACGCTTAACACGCTCGCCAAGACCTGTTGAAGTGCGGAGGAACTTGCCGTCCTTCTCTGGCTTAATAGTCATATCGTTAAACTTCACAATCAGATAGATTGCCAAGTCACGCCAGCGTGCAATCATCTCGTCGCTTTTCTGAACAGAGTAGTCGTTGAGATACTTCACAGCAGCAGCCTTGTCGGTAGCATAGAGGGCCTGTGCCTTCTCTTCAACACCCTTCTGTGCAGCAAAATAAGAGTTGTCGAGTGAGTCGCGCACCTCTTTCAATGCAGGGAAGAGCTGAGAGTAACGTGGGTAAACCATGTTGCTGACCCAGTTGCATACCCAGAAAGCACTCTTATCAGAGAAGGTTACAGCATCTGCACCTGGTGTGTTGAAACACTCTGCACGCTCGGTATTGCTACAATAGATTGGCACGTAGGCAACCATGTTACCATCATCGTTACCGAACCAGAGGATACTACCAATCTCACGTGGTAACCATGAACGGAGCTGCGCGATGTAAGAGAAACCTGACTGCTGTGTTGAGATAGGACGCTCATTGAAACACTGCTTGCCATCTACTTCAAACTTCAGTGGAGTAGGGCGGTAAGGTGAGTTCCAAATACCCTGTGCGATGTCCTGATCAAGTGACAATGGAGTGCCCTCGTAGTGGTCGCGCATACAAGCTTCCATCTTAGCCAAGTCGACCTTTGTGTTTGGTTCAATCCAAAGTGGCATATCCTCTGCGTTAGGGTCTTTACCCAATGCCCATGGCAACCAACGTGACATATCTTTGAAGTGGTTGAAGTAGCTCCATACACGAGCATCACACCAGCGACGACCACCAAAGTCTGGTGCTGCGTAGGTCATCTTCCAGTTGAAGTCTTTGTCCTTACCAGTGAACCAACCCTTTGAACGTGCAAAGCTGATGCAGTTCTTAGAGGTGATAACCTCTGTGTTATAAGTTGAGAACTGTCCGATACGACTCTGGTTAGCATGAGCAGAAATCATACCATCAGGGATGCGTACAGCAACCCAAACAACCTTCTGCTTCTTGTCGCCACCGCAACCCATCATCTCAAGCAACCATACCTCGTTAGGGTCGGCAATAGTGAATGACTCTCCACCAGAGTTATAGCCGTAGGTCTCAACGAGTGAAGTCATTACCTTGATAGCTTCGCGAGCTGTCTTACTGCGCTGTAAGCCAAGATACATCAGTGAACCATAGTCGATGATACCAGTCTTATCAACCATTTCTTCACGGCCACCGTATGTTGTTTCACCAATACTAACCTGATACTCATTGATGTTTCCAATGACATTGTATGTTACTGGAGCCTCTGGGATAAAGCCATGGCTCTCGTGGGTGTCATAATCGATAATCTCACGGCGGTCACCCTTTGCGTGAGTGCCTGCAGGATAATGACACAGGTTAGTAAACAAGCCGTAATCATCAGCGGTATAAGTTACGAAGACGGAACCGTCTGTTGTTGCTCCCTTTGTTGCAATGAAGTTTGTACATGCATTAGCATACGTAATCATTGTAAGGAAGAACAGTGTTGCAAATGATTTCTTCATATTCTACAATTTAAATTGTTAATACTTTATTTTAGTCAGATATTCTTTCTTATTATAGCGGTTGTCTGTTGCGATAATCCTCAATGTTCGTTCTTTTCCAGTAGGACGTACTGGTGCTTCTGCAAGGTTACAGAAGAAGATTTCCTTGTTCTTACCAAACTGCAGAAGAATAAACTGCCCATCGAGATAAGCCTTATAGTTTTGCAGTCCGCAACCCTCATCAGTTATTTTAAACGATAAACTGCGTGGATTGAGATTTAGCTCTGTAATCATTGGTGGAGTCTCATCATAGGCAAGGAAATAGGCACAAGCTAACTCGCGCATTCGTCCTGTAACCCAACCATTAGCGTAGGTTCCCCCACAATAGGATGCGGGCGCGTCAGCATTTAAGCTGTTTCGCATGGCAACATACAACTTCTTTGGGTCATGTACTGTTCCAGTTGGTTTGAGACTTATCTCTGCATAGTGGAATAGAGGATATGCAGCCTTAGAGAAGCTATAAGCCATAGAGTGTGCATTGCTTGTGTTGCCGTGTTGTAGTTGTAACCAGCCATTCTTTGCAAGTAAACCTTTTTGGATGTTCAGTCGTACCCCCTCTGCTTCAAAATGATTGTCTTTGTTATAATAGAGTGGGCTTATGCCGTCTGGACGATGTACAATTGGAATAGCCTCAGGTTCGCCTCTCACAGTGAACTCCTTTATAGTTTGATTGCCAAAGACATCCTTTATAACGTAACGGAGGTGATAGTCGCGTTGCTGGTTGAAGTTGATAATACCCTTATTAGTATCGGCTCGTAGGATAGGAAGCGTGTTACCGGGTTCGATATAAGACTTCATAAACCATATCTTTGTAGAAAGGAAATGGTCATAATCTCCCCACGAATTGACCATTCTGTGACAACTTGTAGGGATATTATTCACATCCGAAGAGAAAATAAGTTTACCATCACAATAGAGCTGTGTGTATCTGATACCAAAGTTATTATACACATCGTCCATGTGATCACTTGCTCTCACACCAAAGCCGACCTTTCCCCAAGCTTGGAAGTGTCCCTTGTCAAAGGTGAAGATACGTGACTCTGGGGAATGTTGGAATACACCTTCTCCTGGTTGAGGATAAGACTTAAAGGAGTAAATAGCGGGGACTGTCTTGTCTTTTACAATATGCTTGAGAAAGTTGAGAGGGTCATAAAGGTTCTCTCCTTTCGTCTTGTGCATCTCTAAATGGATGTGTGGACCTTGTGATGAACCAGTGTTACCACTCAATCCAATGAACTGTCCTCTCTTCACAGGAAATTCTCCCGGTCGGAATTTAACGTCACAAGCAAATTGTTGATGTTGGTATTGCCATTTACGTACGGCTGCTTCAATCTGTGGAGTGAAGCGGTTGAGATGGACATAACAACTGGTATATCCATTAGGGTGTGTGACCAAGATCGCACGTCCATAGCCATATTTTTCAACGATAGCCCCTGATATATAGCCATCGGCAATGGAATAGACACCGAGATTTACTTCACGATCGGTTTTGATATCAATACCTCCGTGGAAGTGGTTGGGGCGTGGTTCTCCAAAGTTGCCCGCCAATTGCACTGGAATGTGAACTGGTGAACCGAAAGGTAGTATGGATAATAAAAGATTTAATAACAAACTCATTGGCTATCAGATCCTTTCTTTTATAGTTGTGTCTGTTGTCTGCTTCACGGCAAGAGAACAGAATCATTTCAGTAATAGGTCGCCTTTGTAGGCTCTGGGCTTACTATCATTGTCTGGGCGTATAGTGATAGTACCTGTTGTCCATTCTGTCATGGGTTCTTCCTCAGTGAATGGATAGGTGTCGAGGACAATGCCGTCTTCAATGACAACTATTCCTTGTTCTATCGTTCCAGTCGCTGTTTCAATGATGTTGGCTCCGATACGTCTTATCGACTTTTTTCTATCGGTCATAACTTATCGGGGCTGGTAGGTATTCCTCGTTCCTTCATCGCATCAGCTGGCGTTCTTGTTGGTGGACCTGCTGGCGGATCAGGTGGTGTTTGAGGATTGACTGGTTCACCACCAATCGTTCTGATTGGATCAGATTCCTGCAGAGAATCAGTCGGTTGTGTTGGTTCCTGCTTTTGTATATGCATACGAACAAGATGGATATTACTGAGAATAAGCATCTTGAAGGTAGTCGTTGGCTGTTGTCCCTTCAGCATGAGGAAGTAGCCACGGATGTTCTTGATACGCAATGAATCCCCAGCATCAATCGTCATGGTGTTGCGTGAGTCGGATGTAATATGCTGGTATTGTGTTACGATACTATCATTAGAATAGGTAACAGCCATCATGACAATTGCATCACGCATACCATCTTGTATGATAAACTGTGAATTGAAACTCAAGAGGAGTCGGTCACCCTTGTGGAAGGCGGTGTCTGCCTTGATTTCAAAGGATTCACGATCTACTGGAGCGTAAGGAGAAAGTATTAAAGTACGGTTGCCTCGCCAGATATCGGTGGTATCTCCCTTTGAAGTGATATCACCATACTGGGCTAATTCACTCTCTGATGCACCTTGTGCACGCGCCTCACGTTCCAGTCGTTTGGTAAGTTCAACGTAGATGTCGTGCAGCTGTTCTGTATGTCGCATATAGTATTGAAGAGACTTATCGAACTTTTCTTCCGATACGTCATATTTCTTCATTACAGCGAGTTTAAAAGCTTTCTGTCTGACATCTGTATAACCTTCACGATTGGCTATTGCCATGGAAAGGTGATAATCGTAGAGCATATCTTCCATTTCCGAAGGTTGGATATACTCTGAAGGGATAGAAGGTTTACAGCTTACAACGAAGATTGCAAGCAGTAACCCACAAAGAGTGGCAAAGGAACGAACCAGTTTTTTACTTCTCATTGTCTATCTACTGATTATCAGTAATGTTTTCTTTATCAGTAACCTTCTTGGCCATAGTTGGCACCCAGCCATTGAAATCCTTACGGAAGACAAGGATAATCGTAATGACACCTACTGAAATGCAGGAGTCCGCAAAGTTGAATATAGGTGAGAAGAAGATAAATGACTCACCACCCCAGAATGGGAACCAGTCAGGAAATGTACCATGGAAGAGTGGGAAATAGAACATATCCACCACTTTACCCATTAGTACAGGCGCATATCCTTCTCCCCATGAAACGAGGGTTGCCGGTGTGGCTCCTTCTATGTAATAGGGTGTAGATGCTGTAAATATCTGACCATAGAAGAGGGAGTCGAAGATATTACCCGCTGCACCCGCTGTAATCATTGACAATACAATGATATAAGCCATTCTCGCTCCGTGTTTGATACGATTAGCGATATACCAAATAAGGAAACCAATAGCAATTATACGGAATATGCTAAGGAAGAGTTTGCTTCCCAATTCCATACCCCATGCCATACCATTGTTCT
>ERZ772906.213-NODE-213-length-36527-cov-3.690639_pt1 | contig 36527 bp, 29 predicted proteins | sample MGYA00511338_ERZ772906 | MGnify/ENA primary metagenome ERZ772906 (study PRJEB29015, sample SAMEA2738076) | human oral metagenome | biome: human oral; feature: human-associated habitat; material: saliva | place: China | collected 2212 ... | reverse complement strand
TAAACATTCTTTTAGGATATTTGTTTATCCAAAGTTCTATTCTTGCCACCTCAGCAGATGTGGCATTTTTAGAGCCTTTAGGCAAATGTCTGCGAATTAGTCTGTTATGATTTTTCTTACTTCCTCTTTCTTGCGAACAATATGGATGTGCATAATAAATATTATCTTTAGAGATTACATCGGATAATCCGGCAAACTCTGTTCCATACACAAACAAGAATGTATATGCCTATTTAACTAAAACAAGGTCGACGGAAGCCTGATGTCTGGCTCTCATAACCACTTCGTAGCCGTTCTGAGCCAATACCTGTACGATTCCTGCACCCATTGTGCCGGTTCATAGTACGCCAATCTTCTTAATTTTGAAACCTCCTATTTGCATAAATTATACACAAGGTATTCTGAAGTAAAGAGCATTTGTAAAAATCCGGCTATAAATTCTATATAAATGTCTATAGAATACTTATAATAATCGTTCCACTACAAACCCTACACTCATTATTTTTTCACATTTTTATATAAAACAGATTCTCTGATAAGCCACCTGCTTGTTGCAGTACCTGGAAAGATTTACGATACATTTTTTTTTTAATATGTCCACTCCGGAGGTAGCTGCCCATCGTCAACATCACTTTTTATGAAGGTCGGTGTGTTGCTTATTTTTCTAAATTTAAGATTCGATTTTGTAAACTTCAGTTCAAGTGTATTCTTATTCAGTTCTCCAATTATATTATTTCTATTGTACAATAAAGCAACTTTTTTCTTTTCTATTATTTTTCCGGTATACAATTTCCTCTCTCCACGGTTATAGTAAAAATAGAGATCCGGGATAGTCTCAAATGATTTTTCTGCCACATCATATTTTTCTGTCTGTTTCTTTGAAGCATAAAGTGTAACAATAGTTGCATCATCTCCCACATCTGAACCACAAATGAAAGTGCCTAAATACTTGTATTCCATCTGTTTAGAATCTTTATAATGATTAAAGTATATTAGAAAACACACAAAGCAACTCATCAAAGTTATCGTAATTATTATAAATATTCTTCTTTTATTTTTCGATAAATTATTCATAAATTCTAACCCTTACAATTTCTTTAGCCATACATCTTTCTTATTCCAGCCATACGACTTTATTCTCTGATCTATTGTTCTCCAATGTGTCCATTTCCCTTTTCTTCTGGTCCTGTGTTGCACAGAATAAACTCTATATTTAATTCTCTTTTTAGCCCACGGTCTAAAATAATTTTTAGTGTTTGGTGCTAATAAAAAATGTCCTGAACCTGATTTGTTTGATGCCACACCAATGTTAACACTTACCATGACATAACCATAACCCATACCATGACATAACCATAACCCATACCTAAACTGACATTAGCAGAGTACGATGGACATCCTGATGAACTATAATAAAACCCACCTTTGCTTCTAAATCTGGTCCATTTTGCTTTTCCGACCATATTCTTTATCTGTCACAAGTTTATACCCCTCGGGCAGATTATATCTAAAAGAATAGCGTTTACTTGCACTTTCATTGTTTATCAAGAGAAGTGTTCTAGTAGATTTACAAATGCTACCACTTACTTTTTCTTGTACTGCTTGCACTCCTGCACTAACACTACTGCGGTTATTGTTATAAACGACTGTTCCGTTATCTGTTTTGATACCTTCTCGTATAATCTTCAAGTGAATTAAAGAATTCATTGAGTTAAATATAGCATACTTTAATTTTTTTACAATAATTTTTTGAATTTCTAAGAATTCTGCAAAATAACTGTAAAAAAGAACAAATTGATACTAAAAACCATAGGTAAATATATTTTTAAAAAGCATACTTATCTTGCAAAAGTTGATTTTTTTAAGTAGAATATAGTTGGTATGGAAGGCATTTTACAATATAAAAGAATATAAAGGGGAAATGAATGAGATTTTTTCAAAAAATAGATAAGAAAGCCTTAGAAGTATCTGCTTATATAGTCTTAACCGTAGGAATTGCATATGCTTTGATTCTGTTGATAGGACAGTATAAGATCATAGGAATGAGGTTATACTGTGCGGCTCAGTGGGTGGGGACGATTTTAAAACCTATGATGATAGGTGCGGTGATTGCATACATTTTATATCCCTTGTGTCGTCTTATTGAAAAAAAGATTTTTATCGACACCGTGGGAATAAAAGACGAAAAAAAGGCTCATCTGTTTTCTGCCGTAATTACTATTATAATATTCTTTTTAATTTTACTCACTGCAGTTTCCGCTGTGGTATTTGCCATAACAAAGCAGATACAGGGAATAAACGGAAACAGCATAAACACCTTTGTAAACAGCATAATCAATCAGGCGGAAGCCTTTGAAAGCAGTTTTAAATCATGGCTTGGCAATTTGAATATAGAAAAGGGCTATATGCTCAAGATTGAGAAAGCTTTGGTGGACAAGGTTATGGGGATTTTGCATAGTACAAGGGGTCTGCCGTCGCTGTTTACAGGGATTGCGGCAGGTGCAAGTACAATGCTGTTTTCTATTCTATTTGCTGCATATTTTTTATTGGACGGTCCCAATTTGAAAAACTACTGGAAAGGCATCATAAGGGTTTTTTGGTCTCAGCGTGCCAATGACAGCATTAGCTATATTTGTAAGGATATAGATGAAGTATTCAGCGGTTATTTCAGAGGTGAGATGACAGATGCCTTGGTTATGGCAGTTATAATAAGCATGGCCTTTGCAATTATAAAAATGCCATATGGCGTGATGATTGGAGTGGTGGTGGGAATTGCGAATTTAATTCCGTATATGGGACCTGTCGTTGGTTATGGGTTGACCGTAATAGCAGGACTTGTAACAGGACAGATAGAAACCATGATAGTTGCACTTATTATAATTGCAGTAATTCAGGTTCTTGACGGTGCTGTTATCAACCCGAAACTCTTATCAAACAGCGTAGAGATACATCCTATGCTCGTTATTGTTGCACTCCTTGCAGGAAATAAAGTTGGAGGTTTTATCGGGATGATTGCTGCAGTTCCTGTGGCAGCCCTGGTAAAAGTTTGGTTTGAGCGTTTTGTAGAAACGAAACGAAAGGAAAGGTGTGGATGTGGACAGTTGGATAAGGATGATAGAATCCAGAAGAAGTGTTAGAACCTTTGACGGAAAATCTATTGATGAGAAAAGAATGAAGCAGATGAAAGAATACATTGAAGGAGTAAGTAATCCATTCAAAGTTGATGTACTTCTTAAGATGTTTGATGCTGAGAAATATAGCCTGTCAAGTCCGGTAATTATAGGAGAACCATCATACATAATGGGATTAGTACCGTCTGTACATTTTGCGGAAATTGCCTATGGTTACACTTTAGAAAAGGTTGTTTTGTTTGCGAAAAGCATCGGTCTTGGTACGGTTTGGCTCGGGGGAACTTTTAACAGAGATTATTTTCATGACGCTGTCGGAATAAGAGAGAACGAGATTATGCCATGTGTCATGCCTGTCGGAGTCCCTGCAAATAAGATGTCGATAAGGGAAATCTTAATGAGAAAAGGTGCCGGATCGGACAGCAGAAATAAATTTAGTAAAATGTTCTTTAATGGAAACTTTGATGTTCCGCTAACGGAGGATGCTGCTGAAAAGTTTTTAAATCCGCTAAAAATGGTAAGACTTGCACCATCGGCAATGAATAAGCAGCCTTGGCGAGTTGTTGTTAAAGGAAAGTATGTCCACTTCTACCAAAAGGCGGATAAGGGATTTAACAAATCATACGGTGATATACAGAAGGTGGATATGGGAATAGCTTTATGTCATTTTGATCTTACAGCAAAAGAGGAAGGTATAAAGGGAGAATTTATAGTAAAGGTTCCCGGCATAACTGTGCAAAATGATATAGAGTATATCATTTCATATGTGATGGAGAATTAAGCATATATACTAAGAATACTTTATTTTAAAATGAAAGGAGCAAGCCTATGGGAATTAAGGAATATGCAAAGGCTTTGGCTGAGGCGAATCCGGTGATTCGAGATGTTATATCGGGAAAGGAAACGGTATGGATCAATGAAAGGCTTCTTAATTTTGACATTATTGACGGACTTTGCCAGCTTGTGGTTTCAGATGAAGATATAAGTAAAGCGGAAGAAAGACTCAATCGGTTTGCACCTTATATAAAAATGTGCTTTCCGGAAACGGAAGAGACAGGTGGCTTAATAGAATCTCCTTTGAGAGAAATTTCTTCTATGAAAAGTGCTTTGGAGAATGAAGGAGCGAAAATCCCGGGAAGACTTCTTTTGAAAATGGATTCTCACCTTGCGATAGCAGGTTCAGTTAAGGCGAGAGGTGGAATCTATGAAGTTTTGAAATATGCAGAAACTCTTGCAATTGAGAAAGGTAAGTTGTCGGAGGGGGATGACTACCGTAAAATTGCAGATATGAAAGACTTTTTCAGCGAGTATACCATACAGGTGGGTTCTACAGGGAATTTAGGACTTTCAATAGGAATCATGAGTGCCTTTATCGGCTTTAAAGTGAAGGTTCACATGTCTTCAGATGCGAAGCAGTGGAAGAAGGACATGCTGAGAAGCAGGGGCGTTGAAGTGATAGAATACGAAGAAGATTATTCCAAAGCCGTTGCGGCAGGAAGAGAAAATTCAGGCGCAGATCATACCAGCTATTTTATTGATGATGAGTATTCAGTTGATCTTTTCCTGGGATATGCGGTGGCGGCAAAGCGAATGGATAGGCAGCTTAAGGAAATGAACATCAAAGTTGATGCTGACAACCCGCTTATTGTCTATATTCCGGCAGGAGTGGGAGGTGCTCCGGGAGGAGTTGCTTATGGTTTAAAGAGACTGTATGGTGATAATGTCCATATTTTCTTTACGGAACCGGTTATGTGTCCGTCTCTTCTTGTGGGATATGCTTCTCAGAGATACGAACTTGCAAATGTAAAGGACTTTGGCTTGAGTGGACAAACCCATGCAGATGGTCTTGCCTGTGCCTCTCCGTCAGGGTTTGTTACAAGAATAGATAATAACATTGTCTCAGGAGATTTTACTTGTGAGGATAGACGGCTTTATGATTATATGAGGATGTTAATAGATTCAGAAAATATTAGAATCGAGCCCTCAAGCTGCGCTTCCTTCATCGGACCGGGAATGCTTCTTCACCATGAAAATTCGCTGAAATACCTGAATGAAAAAGGTTTTACTGAACAAATATTAGACAATACAACTCAAATCTGTTGGGCGACAGGCGGAAGGCTGGTTCCGGAAAAAATCTGGGATGAATATTTGGCTACAAAATTGTTTTAAAGTGATACCGAGGGGTATACATTACAAAACATGATTGTGCAAAATATATTTTCAAAAAGTATAAGATGCTATTTTAACTTTCCGGGTTTAATCCATAAAACATATTGATTGAGTTGAGACCTTTTTATAAAATATAGCAATTAAAGTAAAAAGAAATATGAAAATTGAGAGGAACTAAAATGAAAAAGCATGTAAAGGGTAATGTAAGTTGGGTCGGATATATAGACTGGGAGTTGGAAACCTTTCACGGTGATGAGTATTCAATTAATAATGGTTCAAGTCAGAACGCATATTTGATAGAAGAAGAAAAAGTGGTGCTCCTGGACACGGTATGGACTCCCCACAGAGATGATTTTATCGATAACTTAAAAGAAATTTTGGGTGGGGATTTAAGCAAAATTGATTATATAGTAATGAACCACGGCGAGCAGGATCATTCAGGTTCCCTTCCGGCTCTTATGAGAGAAATTCCGGAGACTCCGATATACTGTACGCCGATGGCAGTTAAAAGCATAGAAGGTCAGTATGGAAAGAACGGTTGGAATTTTCACACAGTCAAGACCGGAGATGAACTGGAAGTGGGAAACGGCAAAAAACTTATATTTATAGAAATGAAAATGCTTCATTGGCCGGATTCGATGGCTTCATATTTAACGGGGGATAACATTTTATTCTCCATGGATGCATTCGGTCAGCACTTTGCAGTGGAAGAGTTGACTAATGACTTGGCAGACCGGAGTTTGCTGGAAAAAGAAGCCATGAAGTATTTTGCCAACATCATAAACCCATTTGCAGCTTTTGTTAATCCTAAGCTTAAAGAGATTGAAGACTTGAAGCTGCCTATTGATGTGATTGCACCATCACACGGGGTTATGTGGGTGGAAAACCCGATGCAGATCATTGAAACTTATAAAAAATGGGCAGATGCCTACAAAGAAAATCAGATAAGCATTGTCTATGATACAATGTGGGATGGAACCAAAAAGCTTGCCCATGCCATTGCAAATGAAATCAATAAACAGAGCCCTGATACAATCGTTAAAGTTATGAATATTTCAAAGGTTGATAAAAACGATATTATGACAGAAGTATTCAAATCCAAGGCTATATGTGTGGGATCACCTACCTGTGTTAACGATGTACTTACTAGTGTCGCAGGCTGGCTGTCCTTTCTGAAAGAACTCAAATTTAAGAATAAAAAAGGTGCAGCCTTCGGTTGTTACGGCTGGAGCGGAGAATCTGTGGGTATTATTGAGAAAGAACTGACAGCTGCAGGATTTGAGGTTATCAGTCAGAAGGTTAAGACAAACTGGAATCCGGATGAAAGCGACTTTGCCAAAATCCCGGAGCTGGTAAAAGAACTTATTGCAGAAGACGATGAAGTGGAGGTCGTTTCAAAATCTGCAGCAGGAGGAAGAACTTTCAGATGTACGGTTTGTGGTTGGACTTATAGTGAGGATGATGGCGCACCTGACATGGGAATCAAGCCGGGAACCAAGTGGGAAGACCTTCCTGAAGATTTTCGCTGTGGCGTTTGCAAGGTTCCAAAGACAAAATTTGAAGAAGTTTAAATTAAGATACTGATATCAGGAACAGGGTATCTCAGTTACAGTTTATTGAGAATTGAAATGTCGGTGTATATCGGATTTTGATATAATTCTATGGTTAAGTTATGGTTTATTATCAAAGGAAATATTGATATTTTGACCTTTTCTATTCAGAATATGGTCTTTATATAAAAAGGATTCTATAAGTTATTGCTAAGAAAGACTGGAAAAGATTCATTTTGAAAATCAAGGAGGAAAATAATTATGAAGTATCATTGCACAGTATGTGGAAAAGATTTTGAAGTTAACGCAGGAGAAGAAGCGGTATGTCCTGTTTGCGGTGTCAAGGGTGACAAACTGGAAGTTATCAAAGAAGCAGCAAACAAATATGCAGGAACTCAGACAGAAAAGAACTTGGAGACTGCATTTGCAGGGGAGTCACAGGCAAGAAATAAGTATACTTACTTTGCTTCAGTTGCAAAGAAGGAAGGTTATGAGCAGATTGCCGCACTATTCCAAAAGACTGCTGATAACGAAAAGGAACATGCTAAATTATGGTTTAAAGAACTTAATGGCATTGGAGATACAGCCGCAAATCTGGCAGGAGCTGCAGACGGTGAAAATTATGAATGGACAGATATGTATGATGGATTTGCAAAGACCGCTGAAGAGGAGGGTTTCCCTGAATTAGCTGCAAGATTCCGCATGGTTGGTGAAATTGAGAAGCATCATGAAGAACGCTACAGAGCACTTTTGAATAATGTAGAAACTGCGAAAGTTTTTGAAAAGAGTGAAGTTAAGGTTTGGGAATGCAGAAACTGTGGACATATTGTTACAGGAACAAAGGCTCCTGAGGTATGTCCAACCTGTAATCACCCATTGAGCTATTTTGAAGTTCATGCGGAGAACTATTAAAAATCATTAGATAGATAATAAATACGATTTGAAAATCATGTTGATTTGCAAAATATATTGCACAAAATATATCTTGTAGACAAAACCCCATAAAATAATCAAAATGGTGAAAAATATATCTGAAATCTTTACAGGTATATTTTTCACCATATATTTTTTGCTGTTTTATATTCTTACAAAAATATATTTTTGTAAGAATATAATTTGTTGCCACAACAACATTGATTTTCATGGGTAAAACAGGAGATTATTCATGGTCATTTGTCAGTTTAAGTTTGTCAAATACATAGAAGGTCAGTCCCATTGCGATGCCGACAATTGTTGCAAGACACATTCCTGTGAGCTTAACATCTCCAAGTTTGATAAATGCACCGGAAAGCCCTACAATGAAGATTACCGACGTCATTGCAAGATTTCTTGATTTTGAATAATCCACTTTTTCGTCTACCATCAATCTTATTCCGGAGGCTGCAATCATTCCGTACAGTAAAAAGCTGACGCCACCCATTACAGGGGCAGGAATTGATTGAATTAAACCGGAGGCCTTTCCGATGAAGGACAGTAAGATTGAAAATACGGCAGCACCGCCGATCACCCAGACACTGTAAACTTTGGTTATTGCCATTACACCGATGTTTTCTCCATAGGTTGTAGTAGGTACGGAACCACAAAGCCCGGAAAGAGTTGTGGAAATGCCGTCTGAGAAAAGACTTCTATGAAGTCCCGGATCTTCGAGGAGATCAGAGCCTACGATTTCGGATGTTACAACCTGATGTCCGATGTGCTCTGAAATTACTACAAGTGAAGCAGGTATTATAATTAAAATAGACTGCAGATTAAACTTAGGCATTAAGAAGTTTGGCATTGCAAGCCATGTTGCACTGTGAACCGTTTCGAAATCAACGATTCCAAGTGCCAGTGCTGCCACATATCCAATTATGATTGAAATCAGAATTGCTATTGCAGAAGCAAATCCTCTGAACAAAACCTGTCCGAATACTGCAACAAGCAGTGTTATAACAAACGCTACAACCAATTTCGGATCAATAGTCTTGTATGTATCTGTAAGAACTATTCCGCCATTTTGTGCGGCATTTCCCGCAAGTTCAAGACCGATAAGTGCAACGACAGGTCCCATGGCGGCAGGGGGGAGAACAATATCGATCCATTTAACCCCTGCAAATTTTATTATCAGAGCGACCAGCATGAATATTATACCGGTTATAACAAAACCACCCAAAGCGTATTCATAACCGAGGTTATTGATTACGGTAAGGGCAGGTGCGATAAATGCGAAACTTGAACCAAGGTATGCAGGCGATTTTCCTTTTGTGACAAAAATAAAGATAAGTGTGCCGATGCCGTTCATCAGCAAGGCAATGGCAGGATTTATTCCTAAAATATATGGAACGAGAACAGATGCAGAAAACATTGCAAAGGTATGTTGTATACTGAGAGGAATACCTCTGCTCAACGGAACTCTTTCTTGGACTTGTACTATGTTTTTATTTTTCATACTTCCCCCTTCACCAATTCATTAAAATTCATTCTGAAAAATTATACTCTTAAATACCTGTTTTTGCAACAGAAAAGACTTTTACGACAGTGACAGGTTTGACATCGGTACATACCTATGTTAGAATGTATGCAAGTTAATAGGTTGGACTAGAAGAGTGGGTTGTCCCACTCTTTCGATTTTATGTGTAGAAAACATTTGAAATGATATTTTAATATAAAGGTTTAGAACCTTAAATTTTTAATAAATTAGTACTTGATTACATAAGGAGAATTCATGGCGAAAGAGCATATAAAAGAATTGGTATCAAAATATTTAAAAGGATTCCTTGATGAAAATGATTTGGAATTATATAATTCTGAATTCAAAAAAGAAGGAAAAGATTGGTATTTGAGGGTTTATATTGATAAGAAGAATGCAGAAAAAGATGAGTATGTCGGCACTGATGACTGTGAGAAAGTGAGCAGATTTTTGTCTGAATGCCTTGACAAAGATGATCCCATTCCTCAAAATTATACCCTTGAAGTGAGTTCGCCGGGTATAGATAGGCAACTTTTTCAGGTCAGGGATTATGAAAGATTTACAGGAGATATGGTTGATGTAAAGCTTTATAAGAGCATTGATGGGAAGAAAGAATTTCAGGGAATTTTAAAGGGAATTTCAGATAATAAGATTGAGATTGAAGTAACAGAGAATGAATGTTATAGTTTTGACCTTGAAGAAGTGGCTAAAACAAGCCTTGCCGTCGTCTTTTAATCAGTTAGATAATGGAGGAAATATAGATGAATAAAGAATTTATCGATGCTATGGAGACTTTGGAGAAAGAAAAACATATATCAAAAGATGTTTTGCTTGAAACCATTGAGTCAGCACTGGTGTCAGCGTATAAGAAGAATTATGGTACATCAGAGAATGTTAGGGTTTCAATAGACCCTGTTAACGGGGATATTGCAGTGTTGATGAAAAAAGACATTGTACCCGATGAGGAATACTTTGATAATATGACTCAGATGACACTGGAAGAAGCCCATGAAATTGATGTCAGATATGAAATCGGAGATGCCATCGAATTTGCTGTTGCTCCAAGAGACTTTGGAAGAATTGCGGCACAGACTGCTAAACAGGTTGTTATTCAGAGAATTAGAGAAGCAGAGCGAAATATGGTATATGACCAATTCATTACCAGACAGGGCGAAATCATGACCGGCATTGTGCAGAGAAAGAGTGGAAGCACGATGTTTGTTACAGTAGGAGGGGCAGAAGGCATCTTACTTGCTAACGAACAGGTTCCCGGAGAAAGGTTTAATGTGCATGACAGATTGAAGGTTTATATCATGGACGTTAAAAAGACTACAAAGGGACCGCAGGTGTTTCTGTCAAGAACTCATCCGGGCCTTGTGAAAATGTTATTCGAGCTGGAAGTTCCTGAAATTCAAGACGGAACAGTGGAAGTAAAAGGTATTGCAAGAGAAGCCGGCTCCAGAACCAAGATGGCTGTGTACGCAGAGGATGAGAATATCGATCCGGTAGGAGCATGTGTCGGTCCTAGGGGAACCCGAGTGCAGAATATAGTTGATGAACTCAATGGGGAGAAAATTGATATTATATCATGGAGTGAAGATCCGGTGGAGCTTATAAGCAATGTCTTAAGTCCGGCAACTGTTGAAGAAGTAATCGTGGAGGATTATGAAGAACAGATTGCGACAGTAGTAGTACCGGATTATCAACTGTCACTTGCCATAGGAAAACAGGGACAGAATGTTCGACTGGCAGCAAAGGTGAGTGGTTGGAAAATAGATATTAAGAGTAACAGTCAGTATTACAGTGAGAACGAAGAAGATGAGATAACAGATACGGAAGAAATTGCAGCAGATGAAGAAAGCCGAGAAGATATTCAAGTTGAGAATGATTGTAAAGACAGCGATACTCAGGAAGAAATAAATATGGCTGAGGCATCTGATAGCGAAGACACTATGGAAGGGGACGAAGCCGTTGAGCAGACACAGGAGTAATGCCACAGAGCCAATGAGACGATGTATAGGCTGTATGGAATCTAAGGCCAAATCCGGTATGTACAGAATTGCACTGAAAAACGGCGAATTAACCCTCGATAAAGACGGAAAAGCTATAGGAAGAGGCGTATATATCTGCAAAGATAAGGACTGTATAGAGAAAGCAAAGAAAAAAAATGGATTACAGCGAGGTTTTAGGCGTAACTTTCAGGTAGAAATGACGGATGATATTTTTGAGAAAATAAGTGAGGAATGTAATGATGCTCAGCAATAAATTATCCGGATACTTAGGTTTTGCCGCAAAGTCCAGGAAATTGCAGACCGGGTATAATACGAATCTGCTGTTAATAGAAAAGAGAAGGGTTAAATTATTGATTGTTGCTGAAGACGCTTCTCAAAACACAAAAAAGAAGATGACTCAAAAGTGCAAAGCAAAAGAAATAGATTATAGAATATTTGGAACAAAGGAAGATTTGTCACAGATTACAGGAAGAAGGGAAAGCAGTACCTTTGCAATTACAGATGATAATTTTTCCAAAGTAATTAAAGATGAAATTGACAGCATACAATCAGAAAGAGAGGTGTTCTTATGAAGAAAAAGGTATATGAACTTGCAAAGGAAATGGGTATACAGAGCAAGGACCTTATCGCAAAAGCAGGCGCCCTTGGAATAGAAGTAAAGAGCCATATGAGTGCCTTAACAGAGGCAGACATTGATAAAATTAAGGGAAGTAGTAAAGAAAAAAAGATGGGAAAAAAGCCACCGGTTGGAAAACCCATCGTTGATAATGAATACTTGGCAAATAAACCAAAGCCGCCGGTTGGAAAACCTATTGTAGATGAATCCATCTTTGCAAATCGTGATAAAGCAGAGAAAAAGGACAATACAGATGTAAAGACTGAAAAAGAAGTCAGGAATAGTACAAAGTCTGTCGAAAAGAAAGAAAAGATGCCTAAAAAGGAAACTCAAAGAGCAAATAGGAAAGAAAATAAGGAAGACCATAAAATAGCTGAGCCTAAAGAAATTAAAAATACTGAGTCCAAAGAAGCTAAAAATATTGAGCCGGAAGAAGTCAAAAAAGAAGATTCTAAGACCGTAAGAAAGCTTGCTTCGGAAAAAGAAAACATGCCGAGGATTAAAATAGTTGCAAAAGCTGAAGATGTAGTTCAGGAGGAAGCGGCAAGAAAAGCGGCGAGAGCAGAAAGAGTAAAGAAAGAAGCGGAAAGAAAATCAGGAGAAAATAAGTCTGACCGTAAAACTTCAGGTGACCGAAAAAATGATAAGAAAAATGGAAATCGCAGGGGTGACGGTGCAAACGGTCAGAGAGATGGCAGAAGCGGAAATAACAGAAACAGTCGCAGCGATAGAAAAGATACACGACAAGGTGCAGAAGGTAAAAGCGGCAGGAACAACAGAAATGATCGCAGAAGAAATGACCGGGGAGAAGGTAAAGAGTTCAATAGAGGTGACCGCAACGGAAACAGAGCGCAACGAAGTGGAGCACCCCAAAATAGAAGCGGTGGATCGGCAGCACCGGGTTCAGAGGGTAAAGGTGGCAGAAATAGAAGAGATGACCGAAGAACTTATGGCAGAAAAGAAGAGCACAATAAGTTCTCAAAGCTTGAAAGAAAATCTCTGGAAAAGAAGGAAAGAAAGAAATATGTTAAGCCAAAGCAGGAGGTGACCCCTGAGGCTGTAGAAGAAATATTACCTGAGGGAACTTTCAAGGTAGATCTTCCAATAACTGTTGCAGGTTTCTGTGAGCAAACTGAAATTTCCACTTCAAAGGTAATAATGAGCTTGATGAAGCTTGGAATAATGGCTAATATAAACCAGAATATCGATGAAGATACCATGATGGTGCTCGCAGAAGAACTGGGAATCAATGTAATTGCAGGAACTGTGAAGGAAGAAGCTGTTGAAGAAGGAATTGAGGATTTTACAGACAGAGAAAAGGATTTGAAGGACAGGCCTCCGATAATTACAGTAATGGGTCATGTAGATCATGGTAAGACATCTCTTTTGGATGCCATAAGATCAACTAATGTGACAAAGAGCGAGTCCGGCGGAATTACTCAGCATATAGGTGCATCCGAAGTCAGTGTTAACGGACAGAAGATTGTATTCCTTGATACTCCGGGTCATGAAGCTTTTACCGCAATGCGTGCCCGAGGTGCTCATATTACGGATATCGCCGTTTTAGTAGTTGCAGCTGATGATAGTGTTAAGCCTCAGACGATCGAGTCCATAAGTCATGCTAAAGCGGCAGGAGTTCCGATTATAGTTGCAATTAACAAGATGGATAAGCCCGGGGCAAATCCGGATAGAGTTAAGAAGGATTTGGCAGACAATGAAGTTTTAGTTGAGGATTGGGGTGGTGATGTTATTTCAGTTCCCGTTTCGGCAAAGAATGGAGACGGAATCCAAAATCTTCTGGAGATGATTCTTCTTCAGGCAGAAGTTATGGAGCTAAAGGCAAACCCTAACAGACTTGCACTTGGTTCGATAATAGAAGCAAAGCTTGATAAGTCCAGAGGCCCTGTTGCGTCACTTCTCGTACTTAACGGTACCCTGCAGGCAGGTCAGAGCATTGTGGCGGGAACCTGCTCGGGTAGGATTCGCTTGATGACGGACTACAGAGGCAGGCAGATAAAGAAAGCAGGTCCTGCAACCGCCGTTGAAATTCTGGGATTGACAGATGTTCCACAGGCAGGAGATGAATTCAATGCAGTGAGAGATGACAAAACTGCGAGAGAAATTGCAGGAAGAAGACAGGAAAAACTGCGAGAAGAGGTTCTTGCAAAGAACTCCAGTATGACTTTGGATAAACTTTTCAGTCAGATACAAGAGGGAGAAGTAAAAGAACTGAATCTTATTATTAAGGGAGATGTTCAGGGTTCTGTAGGTGCTTTGATTTCATCCCTTGAAAAACTTAATAATGAAGATGTAAAAGTAAATATCGTTCATTCAGGCGTAGGTACGGTAATTGAATCGGATATTATGCTTGCAGAAACATCTAACGCTGTTATAGTAGGATTTAATGTCAGACCGAGCACTGCCATATCAACTATGGCAGATCGCCATGGAGTTGAAATGCGCCTGTACAGAGTGATTTACGATGTAATTAATGATATTGAGGCAGCTATGCGTGGTATGCTTGATCCTGAATTTAAAGAAGAAGTTCTGGGCAAGGCTCAGATTAGAAATACATTCAAGGTTCCGGGTGTCGGAATCATTGGAGGGGCATACATAACAGAAGGTAAAGTCGTTAGGAATGAGTCAATTCGTCTGGTTAGAGATGGAATTGTGATTCACGAAGGCAAAATTTCATCTCTTAAGCGTTTCAAAGATGATGCTAAAGAAGTTGCACAGGGTTATGAATGTGGAATCGGCATTGAAGCATATAACGATATTAAGGAAGAGGATGTTATTGAATGCTTCACAATGGTGGAAATTGAAAGGGCATAGCCATGGGAAAAGGATATAGACAAGGCAGATTAGGTGAAGAAATTCGCAAAATCATCAGTAGGATGCTTCTTAAAGATTTAAAGGACCCCAGGTTTGAGGGTAGAATGATAAGTGTTTCGGCAGTTGATGTAACTAAGGATAATAGCTATGCCACCTGCTACATCACGGCTTTAGATATAACGGGCAGCGATGAAAATGCAAAGCGGCAGAAGTCCGAGATTATTGAAGGCTTTAATAATGCCGGGGGACTGATTAGAAAGGAAGTGGGGAAACGGATAAAACTTCGTCATGTTCCTGAACTGATTTTTAAAATAGACGAATCCCTGGAATACGGAAGAAGAATAGATGAAGTGATTAAGAATTTAGGAAAAGATGATGAGTAACGATAGCTTTAAGAAAATTGGAAATGTGCTGAATGAGGGGAATTCAATTCTGATTTTTCCCCATATAAACGGGGACGGGGATGCCATAGGATCTGCGGTTGCCCTTTGCAGAGCTTTAAGAAAAATGGGGAAAACATCCTATATATTGACAGAAGATAAAATTCCACAGAACTTACAATTTCTTATTAAAGATTATGTTACAGAAGATTTTAGTGCTGTAGAAAACCCTGACATATGTGTATGTGTTGATTGTGGAGACTTTTCCCGTTTTCCGAAAAGAAAGGGCAAGTTTTTATCCGGAAAGCTGAAGGTTTGCATAGACCATCATAGAACATCTGAACCATTTTGCGACTATAACTACATAGATCCGAAGGCAGCAGCCACAGGGGAGCTTATTTACAGACTTTTAGTCGCAATGGAAATCGAGTTCGACAAAGAAATCGGTGAGGCTTTGTTTGCGGCAATTACTATGGATACAGGGAATTTTCAGTATTCAAACACCACGAAGGAAACCCACGAAATAGTGGCAAAGCTATATGATACGGGTATTGATGCAAACGGAGTGAGTGTAGAACTTTATGAGAGAGTCAGCCCGGAAAAAATTAAGCTGGAGAGTGAAATTCTATCCAATCTTAAAATCTCTGATGATGGCAAGCTTGCAATCGGATTCGTTTCAAGAAAAATGCTGGGTGAAACAGGTGCAAAGCCGGAAGACAGTGAAGGTACGGTTTCTCAAATCAGGAGTATAGACGGTGTGGAAATAGCTGTTCTGATTAAGGAAAAGGAAGATTTTTTATGTAAGGCAAGTCTTAGAGGAAAGCATTATGCCGATGTATCGAAGATTGCAGAAGCTTATCAGGGCGGAGGGCATACAAAAGCTGCCGGATGTACTCTTCACATGACTTTGGATGAAGCGATCGGAGCTATAGAAAAAAAGGCATTGGAGATTTTAGCTGAATATGCAGGTTGACGGAATAATTATTATCAATAAAGAGAAAAATATGACTTCCCACGATGTAGTGGGAAAAATGAGGAGAATTTTGGGAACCGGGAAGATAGGGCATACAGGAACGCTGGACCCTATGGCGACAGGTGTCCTTCCCATTTGTGTAGGAAAGGCTACCAGAATAATTGAATACCTTGATATGGACTTTAAAACCTACAGGTGTACTATGGCTCTTGGAAAAAATATGGATACACAGGATGCATGGGGAAAGGAAATTAGCAGAGTTACTGAGAAGAAAATCAATGCTGTTGACGAGACAATGGTGAAAGAAGCCCTGTCTAAATTTAATGGACTTGTGAATCAAAAGCCACCTATATATTCTGCATTGAAAGTGAATGGAAAAAAGCTGTATGAATATGCAAGAGCCGGTGAAACGGTAGAGATAAAGAGCAGAGATATTTTTATAAAGAGTATTACTATAGATGCTATGGAGCTTGGTAAAGGTTATGATTCAAATATTTCATTTACAGTAACATGTTCAAAGGGTACATATATAAGGGCAATTTGTCACGATGTGGGAATTGAACTGGGGACTTTTGGCTTCATGAAGTCTTTAGAGAGGCTTCAAAGCGGAAATGCAAGTCTGGAAAATTCTATAAAACTTGATGAACTTGCTGAAATGAACGAAGCTGAAATTAAAGAAAAGTTTTTGGCAGTTGAATCTCTTATAAGTGACTTTGGGGAGATTATTCTGGAAGATCATGATATAAAAAGGTTTACCAACGGCATGAGAGTTTGCTCCCACCGATGTAAAATCGTCAGGGAGCCTAAATATAAAGACAGGAATTTTGTTTTGCCTGTTCGAGATGAATTTTCCAGGGCATATATAACCTATGGAAGAGTCAGAGGAGTAAAGACCTTTTTAGGAATCTCTTTTATGGATAAAGACGGTGAAAATATTAAGGCAGATAAAGTTTTTTATCAGTATAAATGATGAAAATTAAAAAACTGTCCCATTTTGAATTACAAAGGTGAAAAATGTCATGCTTTGAAAGTCCGGAAATTATGGAGGCATAAGTTGATTATATATGAAAGCTTAGAGGATATTAAGAAAATAGGTGAAACCGCAGTTGCCCTGGGAAACTTCGACGGCGTACACCTTGGGCATCAGAAGCTGATAAAGGAAATGGTTGATTGTGCAAAGTCAAGGAGACTTAAATCTTTGGTCTTTACCTTTTCAAATCATCCAAAGGATTTACTTCCCGGTGTGGCCAAGGTAAAGAATATTCTCTATCAAAATGAAAAGGCAGAGATTGTCAAGTCTCTGGGAGTGGATTATTTAGTTAACATTCCTTTTACCCATGAAATTATGACGATGATACCCAAAGACTTTATTGAAAAAATTCTTTTAGATAGGTTCAACATGAAAGCGGCATTTTGTGGCTTTAATTACAGGTTTGGTTTAAGGGCTGCAGGTAATCCTAAGGTGCTCATAGAGTTTGGAAGAAAGAATGGTTTTACTGTATCGGAAATGGAACCTTTTAAGATAAATGATAATATTGTCAGTTCGTCAATGATAAGAACACTCATAGCTTCCGGACAGGTTGAGAGATGTGAAACCTATATGGGCAGGAACTATGAAATCGGCGGAGAAGTTGTTGTCGGGAACAGACTGGGAAGAAAATTGGGCTTCCCCACTTCAAACCTTGTTATTGATGAGACGATGGTGACTCCGCCAAACGGAGTTTATGTAACTTATGTTGACTACAACGGTAAGCGTTACCCAAGTGTTACCAATGTAGGAACAAAACCAACCGTAGGAGAGTATGAGAAAAATGTTGAAACTCATATCTTCGATTTTGATAAGGAACTTTATGGAAAAAGAATAATAGTGGAATTTTTAAAGAAAACCAGAGATGAAGTGAAATTTGATGATTTTCAGGAGCTTTCAGACCAAATTGTAAGAGACTGTAAGGAAGCAAAGGAATTCCATAATAACCTAAAAAAGAGGGGGAAGTTGTAGGCAAGTGGTATGGGCGAGTTGTAGGTGAATTGTATATGAGTTGCAAAATAAATTTCTTGCAACGATTCGGAATCAATGTTATACTTACTGGGTTAAGAAATGGAGCAACAGCTTCAATTTTAAGGATATACCCCCACTTAGCTATATGCTGACTCCGGCAGTAACTCAGTGTGGGTGAACTAAGTTAAAAGGAGATTTATAAAATGATTACAAAGGACAAAAAACAGGCTATTATGGCTGAATACGCGACTAAAGAAGGAGATACAGGTTCTCCTGAGGTACAGGTTGCTATTTTAACAGCGAGAATCAATGAACTTAATGAACACTTGAAAGAACATAAGCACGACCACCATTCAAGAAGAGGTCTTTTGAAAATGGTAGGTAGAAGAAGAAACCTTCTTAACTATGTTAAGGCTAAGGATATTGAAAGGTACAGAAGTCTTATTGCTCGTTTAGGATTGAGAAAATAGTATTGAATTTGGCGAGGTTACTAACCTCGCCTGTTTTTGTATTAATAAACAGGAAGGAGTTGTTTATTAGAAATGGCAAGATTTACAGATTACAGAACATTTAAAACAGCAATCGGAGGAAGACTGCTTCAGTTGGAAATCGGAAAGGTTTGTGAGCAGGCCAATGGACAGGTTATGGTTAGATACGGTGATTCCGTAGTTAATGTGACTGTTTGTGCATCAAAAGAACCTAAAGATGGAATTGATTTTTTTCCTCTGACATGTGATTTCGAAGAAAGAATGTATGCAGGTGGAAAAATCCCGGGAGGATTCATTAGAAGAGAGGGAAGACCCAGTGAAAAGGCTATTTTGAGCTGCCGCCTTATGGACAGACCTTTAAGGCCGCTTTTTCCAAAGGGTTTTTACAATGATGTCAGTGTTGTGGCCACAGTTATGTCTGTTGACCCGGATTGTGAAACGGATATTATGGCACTTATCGGATCATCCGTTGCAATTGCAACATCCGATATCCCATGGGAAGGTCCTACCGGTTCTGTCAGGGTAGGCAGGATTGACGGTAATTTCGTGATTAACCCGGACTTGGCACAGAGAGAGGTCTCTGATATAAATTTGACTGTTGCCGGTACGGAAGAAGCTATTATGATGGTTGAGGCAGGAGCCGATGAAGTTCCGGAAGGTGTTATGCTTGATGCTATTTTCTATGCTCACGAAGAGATTAAGAAGATAGTAAGATTTATAAATGAAATCGTTGCGGAAGTTGGAAAACCAAAGATGGATATAAATCTTGTAAAGGCTCCGGAGGATTTGGAAGAGGCTGTTAGAGAGTTTGCAATGCCAAAGATGAGAGCTGCACTTCATACCGCAGATAAACTGGAAAGACTTGATAAAATTGATGCAGTAGAGGTGGAAACACAGGAGCGTTTCGCAGAGAGTTTTCCGGAAATGGAGAAGGATATTGCAAATCTCCTTTTTTCAATAACTAAAGAATGCATGCGAGCAATGATCCTTGATGAAGGAGTTCGTATCGATGATAGAAAACTGGATGAGATTAGACCTATCTGGTGCGAAACAGGACTTCTTCCAAGGGTTCACGGGACAGGACTGTTTAAGAGAGGTCAGACACAGGCACTGTCAGCAACAACTCTCGCTCCGTTGTCAGAGGCTCAGAGAATTGACGGATTAACAGAACAGACAGAGAAGAGATATATGCACCATTATAACTTCCCGGGATATTCTACAGGAGAACCAAGACCGCCAAGAAGTCCGGGACGTCGTGAGATTGGTCATGGCGCACTCGCAGAAAGAGCACTCCTTCCTGTAATTCCAAGTAAGGAAGAATTCCCTTATGCTATTCGTGTAGTTTCAGATATTCTATCTTCAAATGGTTCTACCTCAATGGCATCGACTTGTGGTTCATGCCTTGCACTCATGGATGCAGGTGTTCCGATTAAAAGACCTGTTGCAGGGATTGCTATGGGGCTTATTGAAAGAGTGGAAGAAGATGGAACGAGCAAAATGGCAATTCTCAGTGACATTCAGGGGATGGAAGACTTTATGGGTGACATGGACTTCAAGGTTACAGGAACAGAAGTCGGCGTAACTGCTATCCAGATGGATATCAAGGTACATGGGCTTTCGAGAGAAATCATGGAGCAGGCACTTAGACAGGCTCGTGAAGGAAGAATGTATATCATGAAGCATATGCTTGAGGAAATTGCCCAGCCTCGTGAAGAATTGTCCAAGTGGGCACCTCGCTGCATTGCAATGAGAATCGATCCTGATAAGATTAGGATTGTAATAGGACCGGGAGGAAAGACTATCAATAAAATAGTTGAAGATACCGGCGTTAAAATTGATATTTCAGAAGAAGACTTGGGACTTGTAACTATTTATTCAAACAACATGGAAAGTGCCGAAATTGCGAAGGAACAAATTGAACTTTTGACAAAGGAAGTAGAAGTAGGTGAAACTTACGAGGGAACGGTAACGAGAATTATGACATTTGGAGCTTTCATAGAGGTACTTCCGGGCAAAGAAGGTCTGCTTCATATTTCAAAGATGGCAAAGGGCAGAGTAGAAAAAGTTGAAGATGCTATGAACATCGGAGACAAAGTTATGGTTAAAGTTGATGAAATTGACAGTCAGAATAGAATAAATTTGATAAGAACAGATCTTAAATAAGTAGTGGCTGTTTAACAAGTCCTCCTCGGACTTGATTGACACAAATTAGCGTGTTAGAGAATTTTAAAATCCCCCGTATTTGGTTACGAGGGATTTTGATTTACGATGTAGTCAGCTCAGTACACAAAGCGTGGAGAGTGACTAATCAAGTTTAGTCTGTTTTTTTCTGTAAAGGTGTCTGCAAATATAAACAAATGGAGTATCTGCCAAACTTGTTATCAGGAATATAACAAATGATGATACAATGATATTCCAAATTGTGATATTGTCATAAGTCCCATAAAAGGCAAAGACATTAAACAGCAGGGAATTCAGAAATTGGGATAGAATTGTGGATCCGTTATTTCTGACCCAGAGATATTTGTCATGATTTTCGAAGAGTTTATCGGTGAATGCCCACCATTTGTGGTATAACCATACATCGAAGAATTGAACAATCACATAAACTGCAAGTGAGGCAAACATCAACCTTGGTGTATTTGAGAAAATAGTTCTGATTGACGGCGTTGCAAAATCTCCTGAACTCGGCTGATAAAGCAGCCATGATGATGATATTACAATGAATGAAATTGAAGTGGCAATACCGATTTTCACTGCCTTTTTTGATTCTTTCTTTCCGTATAGTTCGCTTACTATATCTGTTACGAGAAATGTGGATGCAAATAGTATGTTGCCCAGGGTCATTTCCATTCCGAAGGCTTTTACCAGCATCAAGACTTCAATATTTGCGGCAATAGTTGCGATACTGGTCCACATAAACAGACCGTTTTTTCCGAAATACTGATGAAGTAAAATCAGGGCAGAGTATTCCACCAAAAGAGTAATAACCAATAAAATTTCGTTTGTCATTAAATTTTCCTCCTAGTTTTATTTATAGACAGGATGGTCTCGAACTGTCTTTGCAAGCTTATTATATCATAAATATAGGAGATAATGTATAACAGAATTGTTAAAATAAATCTACAATTTATTTTAATTTACGGAAATTTAAATAAAAAACTATTGACATATCATCAAGACTTTAGTAGAGTAAATTCAGGGAGTTAAATAAGGATAACTAAATAGAGGTGCCAATGTTGAAACGAGAGCGAAGTTTTATTGTTCACATTTGGTTTGGGCTTCTTTTAAAGATAAGTATAAGATTGATTTAAATACTTCTGCTTTTGGGAGAGCTGTTCATCCGTTGGAATTGGTTTCAACAAGTAAGACAAGGACTGTATACAAAAAATAGAGGAGGTAAAGGGAGATGTGTATTTTCACATCTTCCTCTGATTTTTATGAAAAGAGCATTATATTTTTTATTGTTGTTATTGTTATCGTTATCACTTATCGCATTGCTGTCTGCCTGTAAAAAAAAATCTCAGTCTGCAGTGAAAGAGTATAATAAACCCAGTATTGGGATTATCGAAACCAAAGACAGCAAATATGAAAGCTGTATTCATTGGTATGGTTTTGATGGAGAAAAAGTTGGTGAGATGGATCTGAAGTATGCCAATTTAGGATCGCCTTTTTATTCTCCTCAAAGAATCAAAGATGATGTTTACCTCATTCCTGAAGGTCTTGGGAATCAGAAAGATACAAAAAAAGTAATAAGGATGAATTTAAAGAGCTTGGAGATTGAAGAATACCCTTTTTCAAATATTGCTTTAAATCATACAACAGTAATAGGAAAGAGGATATATGCAGTAAATACTCTTAACAATGACACATATTTGGAGTTCTATGACAGAAAATCAAAGAAAAACAGACATATCGTAAGAAAAAATTCGCATATACCTTCTATCATACCTATTGATAATAAGATTGTCAGTTTTAGAAGTGAAGAAAATGAAAATCCTAAGGATACAGTTATTTTCATGGAAATTTATAACAGAGATTTGAAACTTAAATACACTAAAGACATAACCGGTTACGGCTTCCCGGGAGAAGATTATTGTGAAGATAAGCATTTTTTTTATTTACCTGTAGCTTTTACATCTGAAAACAAGAGTACCGGTAAAATCTTAAAGATAAACAAAAAAAATTTTAATATAGAAGAAATCAGTGTACCTGAAATAAAGCCTGACAGAATATATATTCATAATGGAGAATTTCTGATAACGGATCATGATCAGGTTGATGGCACAGGAACAAGGGTAATGAGATTAAGACCTGACGGTAAAAAGAAAATTATTGATTTGAAAACTCCGATTTCATTGTCATATATTTTTAAGGAGTATTTCATTGTTGCAAATGATGAAATCATACAGATTCATGATATAAAGGACTTTAAGTTGGTAAAAAAAATCCCTTTAAAAGATAAGGACGATTCCTATACTTCGGCAATTCTTTTGAGAAATCCCTAATACAAAAGTAACGGGAATTTTGAATAAGTATTATTTTTACTTTATATAATGCTTACGAAAAAGTAGAATTATAATTTACAAATCGTGGGATTTAGGCAGATTTTCGGATCTGCTTTTTTTTATTAGGGAATGTAGCGCTTTCCTAATAAAGTCCCAAAGAAGTGTTTTTATAAAATTTCTATAGCTATATAGGATTTCAGTATAAATATGTTATAATAGCCAATATCATTAATAGGAGGTGTTCATTGATGAGGACATTACTCTTGCTTGCTGCGGTAATCCCACCTGTTTTTTTGATGTACAAAATATATAAGATAGATAGAGTTGAAAGGGAACCTATAGGGCTGATACTTAAACTTTTTTTATTCGGAATGTTGATTACACTTCCCGCAGGATATATAGAGAGGTTTTTTGAGGGTATCATAGGCACGGTATTGTCAGAAAAATCTTTTGCTTATCGTTTTATTTCAAACTTTTTTATCGTGGCATGGGCTGAGGAGGGGCTTAAACACTTCGCTCTGAAAAGGGGGAGTTGGAGGCATACAGCCTTTGACTACAGATTTGATGCCATAGTATATTCAGTGGCTGTTACTCTTGGTTTCGCTGCATTTGAAAACATAGGCTATGTATTCAGTTACGGCTTCGGCAACGCACTTGGCAGGGCACTTACGGCAATTCCGGCACACTGTATATTCGGTATATTCATGGGATACTATTATGGAATGGCAAAATATTACGCAGTAAGAAAGGCATGGAGAAGAGAGAGCTTCTACCAATTTTTAAGCCTGTTTATTCCTCTTTTGATGCACGGCTTTTATGATTTTGCAGCCACATCAACGGGAAACAGTCTTTCTATGATTTTTTTCGCATATATAATAGTTATGGACATAATCGCATATGTTATGGTTTTGCGAATATCAAAAAACGACACAAGATTAAGAGAACATGATGTAAATCATTTGAGTTGATTTTGAAGGCTTAGAAGTCTGTAGTAAAGAATATGTTGCAAGTTTTTCAAATATAATGCAGGCCCTTTGAATTGATTTTTTATAAGACTGAATATGATATATAAAAACAATTGATATTAAAAGGCATTTTAGGAGGTGGCTTTTGAAAAGTGAACACGGTGGAAATATATATAAATACAAAGAACGTATGTATGACTTTTCGGCAAATTTGAATCCTTTAGGCATGCCGAGAGAACTGAAAAAGGCTATTGTGGCTAATCTTGACAGCTATGAACCATATCCGGATCCTTACAACAGAGAGCTTTGCGAAGCATTGGCTGAATATCATGGAGTTTCACCTGAGCAAGTAACATGCGGCAATGGTGCAGAGGATGTAATCTACAGAGTAGTGTGTGCATTAAAGCCTAAAAAAGCTCTGCTCATCGTTCCGACATTTTCTGAATATGAAGAGGCTCTTGAAACCTTTGGCTGTGAGATAAACTATTTTTATCTCCGGGATGAGGAGGATTTTGTTTTAAACGACAGGGTTTTGACCGATATAGATACAGGGGAGTACGATTTGGTTTTTTTGTGCAATCCTAATAATCCGACGGGGATTACGGCAGGGCAGAAATCTGTTATGTCAATAATATATGCATGTCATAGAACCGGTGCAAAGCTGGTAATAGACGAGTGCTTTATGGAATTTGTTTTAGACTGTGAGTCATACTCCGTAATGGAGGAAATATCTTTATTGCCGGATGTGATAGTGTTGAAATCATTTACGAAGATGTATGCAATGGCAGGCATAAGGCTTGGTTACTGTGTTTGTGGTGATTCTGCTCTGGCAAAAAAAATACGAGAGTGTCTGACAAGATGGCCGGTTTCCACAGTTGCTTCTAAGGTGGGAATTACAGCTTTGAAGGAAGAAGATTATGTGGATAGAGCAAAAGCTTTCATTGCAGTTGAAAGAGAAAAAATGATTGCGGGATTGTTGTCGTTGGGACTGAAGCTTTATGACTCAAGGGCAAATTATATTTTCTTCAGAAGCAGGATCAAACTTGATGAAGCGCTTTTAAAGAAAGGAATCATGGTAAGAAATTGCAGTAATTATGAAGGCGTTTTTCAATCTGAAATAAGTGAGAGGTATTATTACCGCATTGCCGTTAGGACTGCAAACGAAAATCAATATTTAATTGAAAGGCTTACTGAAATTTTACTATAAGTTTTATACGCAGAATATTTCCGTACGAAGAAATATAAATATTAAAAAATATTCGCAATAAGGCGAATTAACTCCGTGCAATTATAAAAATGTCAATATAATTCTTTAGTAAAAATTATTGTTTTTGTAATAAATGATATAATGGTGACATTATTTTTATATAAAGATACAGGGAAAGGAAGTAAATCATGGGTGGATTTTTTGGAGTTGCCTCAAAGGCCAGTTGTACAAATGATTTGTTTTTTGGAATAGATTATCATTCTCATTTAGGAACCAGAAGAGGCGGCATGGCAGTATACGGTGAAGATGGTTTTCATAGGTCGATTCATAATATTGAGAACTCTCCTTTTAGAACGAAATTTGACGGCGACCTTGATGAACTTGAGGGCAATTTGGGTATAGGCTGTATTTCAGATATGGATCCCCAGCCACTTTTAATCAGATCTCACCATGGAAGTTACGCTTTAACCACTGTCGGCAAGATCAATAATGTCGATGAACTCGTTCGAAAAGTCTATGAACGAGGCAATTCTCATTTTATGGAAATGAGCGGAGGCAAGGTTAATGATACTGAGCTGGTAGGTGTTTTAATAGATCAGGCAGGCAATTTCGTAGAGGGATTCAAGCATGTCCAAAAGTCCGTAGATGGCTCTATGTCACTTTTATTAATGACCTCAGAGGGGATTTATGTGATGAGGGACAGATTTGGGAGAACTCCTGCTATTATAGGCAAGAAAGATGGTGCCTATTGTGTGACTTTTGAAAGTTCGGCATATATCAATCTGGGTTATGAAGATTGCTATGAGCTTGGACCGGGAGAAATTGTATATCTGACTCCAGAGGGTTACGAAGTCTTGAGCAAACCTGAGAAAGAAATGAAAATATGTACATTTCTGTGGGTTTATTTTGGCTATCCCACATCCTGTTATGAGGGTATCAATGTTGAAAGCATGAGATATCAGTGTGGCAGAATGCTGGCAAGGCGAGATAATGCAGATGTGGATGTGGTGGCAGGTGTTCCGGATAGTGGAATTGCCCATGCGATAGGGTATTCCAATGAATCCAAGAAACCTTATTCAAGACCCTTCATTAAGTATACGCCTACCTGGCCCCGTTCTTTCATGCCCACAAGACAAAGCCAGAGGGAGCTGATTGCTCATATGAAATTGATACCGGTTCAGTCGTTGATTGAAAATAAAAAGCTGCTTTTGATAGATGATTCTATTGTACGGGGGACACAGCTCGGACAGACGGTACAGTATCTTTATAATAATGGAGCAAAGTCTGTAAATATAAGAACAGCATGTCCTCCACTGATGTACGGTTGTAAATATTTGAATTTCTCCAGATCCAGATCTGAATATGATTACATAACGAGAAGGATCATAAGAGCAAGAGAAGGAGAAAGTATATCAAAGGCGGTGATTGAAGACTATGCCGATCCGGACAGCAAAAATTACAAGGAAATGGTAGAAGAAATTCGCAAGAATTTGAATTTTGATACTCTTGCGTTCCAAAGATTAGATGACTTGATCGAAGCCACAGGCATGGAGGCATGCAGGCTATGTACATATTGCTGGAACGGTAAAGAATAAAGGGATAGATGAAGCGAAAAATTTTTATTACAGCCGTGCATTATTGAAATTCTAATAATAGTAGATTTTCAGATGAAGCGTGGCTGTATTTAAATTTGAAAATAAAAGTTTTCACCAATACTAACCACTCTGAAGATATATTGTTTGAATTAAATCTTGACAGCCGGAGGGATTAACTATATAATCATTGTTAGCTTTGAATATTTAATAAAGGGTGACTAAGGGGGGGCGATTTATTCTCGAATCTGAATTATAGCCTTTAATCAATTGTAGGCCCTGCTTTCCAAGTCTGCCCGGCATCATTAAAACAGATGATAATTTTTTATGCAGGATGTAGCAATAACTAATTCGGATATGGAGGAAACAGAATGAATAGTAACAGAACAAATTTACAGTATATTATTTTAACGGCAATGTTTACAGCCTTAACAGCAGTAGGTGCATTTATTAAAATTCCGGTCGGTCCTACACCGATATCGGCACAGCTTTTATTTATAGCACTGGCAGGAATGATTCTCGGTCCTTATTGGGGAGCACTGTCACAGGTTTTATATGTGGCGTTGGGGCTTGCCGGACTTCCTATTTTCACAGGGGGAGGAGGAATATCATATATATATAGTCCAAGCTTCGGATTCTTACTGGGATTTATATTTGTTCCTGTTATAATAGGATTACTTATGAGAAAATACGAGCCCAAAAGTTTTGTTGTGAATTTTTTAATAGTGATTTTGGGAATGCTTTCCTGCCATATAATAGGAGTTCCATATATGTATTTCATCATTCATAATGTAATGGGAAATCCGATAACTGTTTGGAAGGCATTGATGGTAGGATGTATTATCTTTATTCCGGGAGATATAGCCAAAGCCTTGGTTTGTACATATGTGGGTCAAAGATTGACTCCGATTATAAAAAGAATAGAGGCGTAGTTAGAAATAGCTAACTTAAATCATTGCAATTGCAGTGGAAATACGGAACCGTCCAAAATGGCAAATTTTTAGTTTGTGCATGAAAAAAAACATTTGTAATGTTAAAAAATACCCGGCTATCCGTTGACTTTGATGTTTTCGGGGAGTAAACTGAGAGTAGATTTATATACTTTAAAACTGGTATGGTCTGATTTTTTAGTCACTGAGTGAGATTGTGAGAAAATGACTGCAATTCAGACTAACGGAAGGAGAGATTTAAGGTGAGAAAACTTAAGACAATGGATGGGAACGCTGCTGCAGCTCATGTTGCATACGCATTTTCTGAAGTAGCGGCTATTTACCCTATTACTCCATCATCCCCAATGGCAGAAAATATGGACGAATGGGTTTCTCAGGACCGCACTAATGTGTTCGGTGAGAAAGTAAAGATTATTGAAATGGAATCTGAAGGAGGTGCGGCAGGTGCAGTCCACGGCTCTATTGTTGCCGGTGCTTATACATCTACTTTCACAGCATCTCAGGGTCTTTTGTTGATGATTCCTAATATGTACAAGATTGCTGCAGAACAGACACCAACAGTATTTCATGTGGCAGCTCGTGCGGTATCTACACATGCTTTATCGATTTTCGGTGATCACTCAGACGTTATGGCATGTCGTCAGACAGGTTTTGCGATGCTTGCATCCAACAGTGTTCAGCAGGTTATGGATCTTGCGGCAGTGGCACATCTTGCGACGATTGACGGACATGTTCCAATGCTTCATTTCTTCGACGGATTTAGAACTTCCCACGAACAGCAGAAGATTGAAACCTGGGATTATGACGAGCTTAAATCAATGATGAACATGGATGCAGTAAGAGCATTCAAGAATAATGCTCTTAACCCAAATCATCCTTATGCAATGGGTTCTGCGGAACAGCCGGAAGCGTTCTTCCAGCATAGAGAAGCATGTAACACAGTTTATGATGAAACTCCGGACATCGTAAACAGATATATGGGAATGATTAATGAAAAAATCGGAACTGATTATAAACCATTTAACTATTACGGTGCTCCTGATGCCACAAGTATTGTTGTTGCAATGGGTTCTGTCTGTGATACAGCAGAAGAACTTGTCGATGTGATGGTTAAGGAGGGCAAGAAGGTAGGTGTGCTGGAAGTTCATCTATACAGACCGTTCTCAACAAAATATATGCTTTCAGTATTGCCTGAAACTGTCGAAAAAATTTCTGTTCTTGACAGAACCAAAGAACCGGGTTCGATTGCGGAGCCTTTGTATCTTGATGTTGTTACAGCTCTTAAGGGAAGTAAGTTTGAAACAGCTAAGATGTACAGAGGTCGTTACGGTCTCGGTTCAAAGGATGTGCAGCCGGGAGACATTCTTGCCGTATTTGAAAATATGGAAGCTGCAGACGGAAAACCTGAATTTACGCTTTCAATTAACGATGATGTTACACATCTGTCGATTACTCCAAGCCATTATCCTGACACGGCTCCGGAAGGAACTAAGGCATGTAAGTTCTGGGGATTAGGTGCTGACGGAACGGTAGGTGCCAATAAGAACAGTGTCAAGATTATAGGTGACCATACGGACAAGAAAGTACAGGCATACTTCCAATATGACTCAAAGAAATCCGGCGGTGTTACGATTTCTCACCTGAGATTCGGTGATAAACCTATCCGGTCCACATACTATGTTAAACAGGCTAATTTTGTAGCTTGCCACAATGCGGCATACATTAAGAAATATAATATGGTGGAAGATGTTAAACCGGGTGGATTCTTCCTGCTGAACTGTGTGTGGAATGATGCGGAACTGGAAGAACAGCTGCCGGGAAAAGTCAAGAGATATATTGCGAAGAATAACATCCAGTTCTATACATGTGATGCTGTTTCTATTGCAAAAGAAATCGGTCTTGGTGCAAGAAGAACCAATTCTATTCTTCAAGCTGCATTCTTCAAACTGGCTGACATTATCCCAATTGCTGATGCAGAAAAATACATGAAGGAAATGATCCAGAAGAGCTATGGGAAAAAAGGACAGGATGTTGTTGACATGAACTGGGCTGCAGTAGATGCAGGAATCAAGAATGTTCACAAAGTGGAAGTTCCGGCTTCATGGTTGGATGCCAAAGACGATGCGGAACCTGAAAAACTGGTTGGACGCACAGAAGAAATGTCAGCATTCCTGAATGATATTCTTGTTCCTATGGCAACCATGAATGGGGACAATATTCCTGTGTCTGCATATGTAACAACTGCTGACGGTCAGGAACCTTCAGGCACGGCAGCGTTTGAAAAGAGAGGTATCGCAACAGATATTCCTAAGTGGATTAAAGAAAACTGCATACAGTGTAATATGTGTTCATATGTTTGTCCTCATGGAGTCATCAGACCTTTTGTACTATCAGAAAGGGAAAAGGCAGGAGCAAAGGATGACTGCGTTAAAATGATGGGCAAGGGAATGGAAGAAAACTATTTTGCTATAGGCATTTCCGCACTTGACTGTGTAGGGTGCGGTTCCTGTGTGGATGTTTGCCCTGCAAAGACAAAGGCACTGGTTATGGAGCAGTCAGAAAATGAGAATACCAAGTACAACCAGGAAAGATTCGATTATATGTTTAATAAAGTCGAATCTAAAGAGGTGCCATTCAAAGAAAATACAATTAAGGGCTCGCAGTTTAAGCAGCCGCTTCTTGAGTTCTCAGGAGCATGTCCCGGATGTGGAGAATCCCCATATGCTAAACTTATCACACAGCTGTTTGGTGACAGAATGTATATTGCCAATGCCACAGGATGCTCATCGATTTGGGGACACAGTGCACCGAGCACTCCTTATACAGTAAATAGAGAAGGTCGTGGTCCTGCTTGGTCAAACTCCTTATTTGAAGACAATGCGGAATTTGGTTTGGGTATGGCTACTTCCGTTCAGGCGAGAAGAAACGGACTAAAATCAGCAGTTACAAGGCTTCTTGACACCTTAGGTGACACAGCAAAGGCTTGGCTGGATGGAATGCAGGATCCTGAAATTGCAAGAACTGCAGGAGATACACTGGCAGAAGCATGTGAAAAGATTGCAGATACAAATGAAGATGCTCAGTTCGTAATAGATAACAAAGATATGTTGAGCAAACCTTCAATGTGGATTTTCGGTGGAGACGGTTGGGCTTACGATATTGGATATGGTGGGCTTGATCATGTAATTGCCTCCGGTGAGAATGTGAATATTATGGTATTTGATACGGAAGTTTATTCAAATACAGGCGGGCAGTCGTCTAAGTCAACTCCAACAGGAGCTGTAGCTAAGTTTGCTGCATCAGGTAAGTCGGTGAAGAAAAAAGATCTTGCTCAGATTGCCATGGCGTACGGATATGTATATGTAGCCAAAATCGCTATGGGTGCAGATCCTAACCAGACACTGAAAGCGTTAAGAGAAGCCGAAGCCTATGATGGACCTTCCCTGATTATTGCATATGCTCCATGTATCAATCACGGTATAAAGAAGGGCATGAACAAGTCCATGGAGGAAATGAAAGATGCAGTTAAGTCCGGCTACTGGACAATGATGCGTTTCAATCCAAGCCTGGCGGCAGAAGGAAAAAATCCACTTTCAGTTGATAGTAAAGAACCGACAGAGAGCTTCAGAGACTTCATTATGGGCGAAGAGCGTTACAAGTCACTTAAGATTAAGTTCCCTGAAAGGGCTGAAAAGTTATTTGCTGAGGCAGAAAAACAGGCTAAAGAAAACTACACACGCCTGGTCAGTGAAAAGAAAACCTATGATGAAATGCTGTAAGCATCAGTCTGTTACAAAAACTTTATAGAAGCCGAATTAAACCCGGGATGGAACTTTCTATCTCGGGTTTTTATGGTATAATGAGGGCGATTGTGGAAAGGATTTGAGGAGTTTATTGGGGTGTAGATATGGACAAAAATTTTGGATTGGATAGAGTGCTTGAGCCGCCAGGCGTATTTCCGCCGGTTGCATGGAAATTGGACAACAGTTGGGAAATCAGACCCGGTGAAGCAAGAGTTTCATTGGATAGAATCAATGTGGAATGGGACAGCTTTCAGCAGATTTGTAATAGCTGTGGATACAAAGAAGATAAGATAAAGGCAAGAATCCTTGATATAGTGGATAAACGAGGCAAGTTTCAAAATCCGTTTACCCATACCGGCGGACTGATGATGGGGGAAATAGAAGCAGTCCATGAATTTTTCAATGGAACCATGCCAATATCAACGGGTGATAAGATTTACTGCATAACATCTTTAGGCTGTCTCCCAATGCACATAGATGAAATTACGGAAATAGATTATAACTATGGGCAAATCAGGTGTAAAGGCTATATGATAATATTTGAAAGCTCTCCGATATATCCCCAGCTTCCTGATTTTAATCCTAACTACATACTGGCAGCTTTGGACGAGGCAGGGAATATATACGGAACATATACGGTAACGAAGAAAAATAACTGTAAAAATGTTGTGATACTTGGAAGTAATCCGCATACAATGCTGATGTACGCAGCTGCAATGAGAGAGGCAATCGGCCCTTCTTATAGAGTCACCGGTCTTATAGACAAATATTATAATGATTTTATTCCGAGAAAAGAGATAGCAGATTTGCTTTCTCCCTTGTTTAAAGATATATATTTTATCAATTTCGGCGAACCGATAGATTCCTATAAGAAGTTGAAGCCGGTTTTAAAAAATATAGGGGATGTGGATCTTGTGATAGTAACAGATGATGTGTCAGGTACAGAAACTGTTGCAGTCCAGATTGTAAAGCAGAACGGTGCAATATATTTTACTTCTTCTGAGAGCAATTACAGTATTGCTGTTCTCTGTGCCGAAGCTATCAATAAGGTGATTACGACCTATGCCTTTGACCAGTATATAGATGGTTATTTAGAATTTACAAGGCAGATTTTACAGGTTTTGAGACCTAAACTTGAAGATGTGGATAAGCTATACAAATCATATTCCGGAAAAAATAAGATAACAAAGACAGTGGCAAAAAGTATGGCTCTTGAAAATACCGGCAGATCTGATGGTTTTGTATACCGGGACATAGTTACGGAAAATCTGGTTGATGAAGTTATGAATGTAGCCGGATACGATTGTAATGTTATAATTCAAGGCGAGACCGGAGTGGGAAAAGAGAAGGTTCTGGAGCTGATTCATCAAAACAGCGCAAGGTACAATAAACCATGTGTTAAGATAAACTGTGCTACAATCGCAGAAGCCCTTGCAGAATCCGAATTTTTCGGGTACGAGAAGGGGGCTTTTACAGGAGCACAGTCCACAGGAAAAGCCGGATATTTTGAACTTGCAAATGATGGAATTCTTTTTCTGGATGAAATAGGAACACTTTCGATGTCAATGCAGTCCAAACTTTTGAGAGTCCTCCAGGAAAATCAATTTTACAGAGTGGGAGGTACGAAGCAGATAAATGTAAATGTCAGAGTTATCTGTGCAAATAACATCTCAATAAGGGAATTGGTTGACAGAGGAAAATTCAGAGAAGACCTATACTATAGACTTAATATATGCACACTGGAGGTTCCGCCTCTGAGAGAGCGCTCTGCCGACATAATTGCATTATCTGAAGCTTTTGTAGCAAAATATAACAGAAAATACGGCGTGGAAAAAGAACTTTCTCCAAGAGCTTTGAATGTACTTCACAGTTACTATTGGCCGGGAAATGTAAGGGAACTGGAGAATATTATTCATAGACTTATTATAAGCAGTCAACAAAATGTAATTCACTCTGAAAAGGTGGAGGAGCTGCTTAACGGAAATGCTTACGGCGATCTTGTAAAAAGCGTTAAGACTGCCTTTCAAAGAACGGACAGGTTGGACTTCCATAAAATGATGGACGAACAAGAAAGACATATTATTGAATATGCCCTAAAAAAAGAAAAGACTACAAGGAAGGCAGCTGCACTTTTAGGCTTGCCTCAGACAACCCTTGCGAGGAAAAAACTGAAGCACGGATTATAAAATATGGGAATGCAGGAAATGGAAGGTATAAGAATTTATATGAATAAAAAATAGTTAAAACCGTGATCCTGCATTCAAACTTTCAAAATCTGTCGCTATAGTTGATCATGCTGCGAAGAATGCCCCCTTGAGATTTTTTCTTACGGCATGAACCCAATATATGGTGGTAATAAAATATACCGCCATCAACGCCCTTATCCGTTAGATTTAAAACTGCACAAGAGCCATCGGTATTATCTCTGGGATATGTTAGACTGCCGGGATTAAGCATGAGTATACCGGACTCAATTTTAAATAGAGGAACATGGGTGTGTCCGAAGCAGACTGCAATGCAGTTATTTTCCATTGCAAGATATGATAGAATGTCTGTACCGTAATCAACCCTTTCCATGTGTCCATGGGTTATCAGTATATTCCCGTAAGGAGTTTTTTTCACTTTAAAATTTCTTGAACTGCATCCATCGCAGTTCCCCTCCGCAAAAGTTACAGAAGTACCTAAATAATCCCCGATGGACTGAGCATCTCTGCTGAAATCACCACAATGAATTATCTCATCTATCTTTTTACCGTCAGGAGTCATATCCTTTAGTCTTTCATACATATCATAAACTTTTTCTAAGTGACCGTGGGTGTCACTGATTACCAGAAAATTCATAAACCACCTCCTAGAGCGTATTTTATCATAATCTTATGTGAAACTACAGAAGTATTTATGAATATCATAAATACATAAAACCGGACATTGTATCTTGAATTGTCAAGTCATATGATATAAAATTATTGCGAGACAAGGTAAAATATATTTCCAATGAATCGTATTTCTTTTCGGATACGATAAAAAACAATATTACTTGTGGAAAGAAGGACATTAGCAATAAAACTTTAGAAACACAAGTTCTGATTTATAATAATTTGTTAAAAAATGAAAACATATCAGTTATACTAATCAGTCATAACATAATTGACGATTTATCTTTTGATGATACAATATACATTAACAAGGGTAGAGTAAAGCAATACTCAATGGTGCAATGATATAATGAACAGAAATAATGCTACAAACGCACACGCAAATGTGCAGCGTAATGATAATATCAGAACGGTATTTGTCAGTGCGGTGATTCTTACGGTAGCAGGAATCATCGTAAAAGCTTTGGGATTTTTATTTCGAGTACCGTTAACGAATCTGTTAGGTGACAGGGGAATGGCATACTATGCCCCTGCCTATGATATATATACATTTTTGCTTGTTATTTCTACAAGCGGGATTCCAGTTGCAATTTCACGAATGGTTGCAGAACGATGTGCAGTTTGCGACTTTATGGGTGCACGAAGAGTAATCATCGTGTCAAGGCGCATTGCCGTTTTACTTGGTATGATAGGATTTCTGATACTGTTTTTTGGAGCAGACCTTATTGCAAAACATATAGTCAATATTCCAAATTCAGCGTTTGCAATGAAAACCATTGCACCTGCACTTTTACTGGTTCCGGCAATGTCTGCATACCGAGGATATTTTCAGGGACATCAGCAAATGTTGCCTTCAGCAATTTCAGAAATTGTCGAGCAATTTTTTAGGGTGTGTTTTGGACTTGGTGCAGCTCTATTTTTCGTGAAATCATATACATCTGTTTCTCTATTCATTGCATCAAAGCTGGAATTGGGTGCAGGGGGAGGAAGTTTTGGAGCATCGGCAGGGGCTTTTTTTGGTTTACTTACTATTTATGTTATGTATCGTAAGGTGCAGAAACAAGAAGAACACTTTGTGACTTGTGACGATAATTCCATTGAAAAAGATAAAGATCTTGTGGTAAGCATTTTGAGTATTGCAGTTCCGATTACGATTGCAGCCTCTGTAATGCCTTTAGTTAATTTGGCAGATGTGGCAATTGTAAAGCACAGGCTGGTGTTATACTGTTCGGAAGCAGAAGCGGAAGCACTTTTTGGGCAACTTACATCTTTTGCAGCACCTATTATAGGATTTCCTCAGATTATTATTCAGGCGATAATGATGAGTATAGTCCCGGCAATTTCAAGTATAAAAAAAGCTCAAGATTTTAACCGGTTGAATACCACTGTGGAGTCAGGTTTAAAATTATCAATGCTAGTGGCTTTCCCTTGTTCGATCGGCATCTTTGTTTTGGCTGTTCCTATTTTAGCGGTGTTTTATCCAACACGACTCGAAAGTGCTTTAAATTCGGCACCCACACTGCGGGTCTATGCGGTAGCTTTTATTTTTCTTGCATTGTTAAGCGTTGCGACGGCAGTTTTACAGGGGATTGGAAAGCAGACGGTGGCAGTTAGAAATTTAATGATTGGAATTGTGATTAAAATAATTTTGACATGGGGGCTTACAGGTGTTGAATTTATCAATGCTCGAGGGGCAGCAGTGGGAACAATCGGTGCATATTCTTTTGCAGCTGTAACGGATGTTCTTGCAGTTCGGAATTATACGGGGATCACTTTTAATCTGAAAAAAATATATATAAAACCTTTTGTTGCCGCTATCGGTATGGGCATAATAGTACATGTGGTTTATTATCTACTTTATGGATTCTTTGGGAAATATCTGATTCCTTTGAGCATATCAATTATTGCGGGAGCTGTGGTATATTTTCGTTTAACAGTAAAAATTGGGCTGGTAACGAAAGAAGATATTGAATTGTTGCCGAAGGGCTCAAAGCTTGCACATATACTCAGAATGGATAGATGATTGAGTA
>ERZ772906.211-NODE-211-length-36721-cov-3.494436_pt1 | contig 36721 bp, 36 predicted proteins | sample MGYA00511338_ERZ772906 | MGnify/ENA primary metagenome ERZ772906 (study PRJEB29015, sample SAMEA2738076) | human oral metagenome | biome: human oral; feature: human-associated habitat; material: saliva | place: China | collected 2212 ... | reverse complement strand
TGATTTTTATACATGAGTTAGTGGAGTTGGTTTTTTGCTTTTTCTAACATTGGAATATGGGGTGGATTATTATATAATTAATTTAATATGGACGAAAAAATCAAAAGTTTAGAGTTGGAATTAACTCAACTTAATCAATTCTTGGAAAATCCGAAGGCTTACCTCGAGAATGATTTTGCTGCAAAATCGAAGAGGAAGGCAGAGGTCGAATCAATTTTGGATTTAAAAAATGAAATTACTCGCGCAGAGCAGCAAATTAAGGATGATGAAGCGATTGTTTTAGATCCTGAACTTGGCGAGATGGCAAAGCTTGAAATTCAAGAGCTTACCGAAAAAATTACGGATTTAACTAGGCAACTTGATGATAAGCTAATTCCACGTGATCCGGATGATGACAAGCCAGTGATTATGGAAATTCGAGCTGGGGCCGGTGGCGATGAGGCTTCGTTGTTTGCGGGCGAACTTTATCGTATGTATTTACGCTATGCAGAAAAACATGGTTTTAAAGTGGAACTGATGAATGAAAGCTTAAATGAAACCGGTGGTGTGAAAGAGGTGGTCTTTAAGATGGACGGAGACACGCCTTTCGGGACGATGAAATTTGAAGGTGGTGTACATCGCGTGCAACGTGTGCCTGTGACCGAGTCGCAGGGGCGCATTCATACTTCTACGGTGACAGTGGTGGCCTTACCAGAGGTAGAAGAGTCGGAAATTGTAATTGATGAAAAAGATTTACGAATAGATATTTTCCACGCGGGTGGACATGGTGGCCAATCAGTGAACACGACTAACTCGGCTATTCGTATTACGCATTTGCCGACCGGAATTATGGTGGCAATGCAAGATGAGCGCTCTTTGCGCCAAAACAAAGAGCGTGCCATGATGGTGCTACGTACGCGTTTGAATGATATTCAGCGAGCAGAGGCGGCGAAAAATGCTTCGGCGGCGCGTAAAAACTTAATCGGTACGGGTGATCGTTCAGAGAAGATTCGTACTTATAATTTCCCACAAGATCGTGTAACAGACCATCGTATTCATTATTCCAGATCGAATGTAAATGCAGTAATGGATGGTGATATTGATGATATTATTTCGGAGCTGAAGAAGTGTGAGCTCGATGTAATTCGCACGGAAAACGGTATCGCAGAATAAGTTTTTTAAGGAGAAAATGGCAACCACGGTAAAAAGCTGGCTGGAGGTTTCGAAGCAGATTATTAATCCGACGGAGGCGGAGATTATTTTGGCGGTCTCGATGGATGTGCAGGACCGCAGTTTCTTCGTGACTCATGGGGCAGATAAAATTTCCGACGAGGCAAGGAAGAAGGCTGATCAGATGGTGGCTTTGCGTGCAAATAAGGTGCCACTCGCATATATTTTGGGTGTGAAATGGTTTATGGGGCGACCTTTCTTGGTGAATCAAAATGTTTTAATTCCCCGTCCAGAAACGGAACTTGCAGCGGAGCTGGCCGGAAAACTTTATTATCGTATTATTGATGGGAAATTTAATAGCGGAGAGCAGACAACTTCAAAAAAGCCGGTGACAATTGTAGATGTGGGAACGGGGTCGGGCTGCATTGGTCTTTCCGTAGCTTTGGAATGCGCAAATAGCCAGGTGATTGGCCTCGATATTTCGAAAGATGCTTTGACGGTGGCGCGAATTAACCGGGATAAATTAGGGGTAAAAAATATTAAATTTTACAAATCAGACCTTCTTTCGACGATTTTACGCTTGAAGATTCGCCCAGAGATTATTGTGGCAAATTTACCATACGTGGATGAATCTTGGGAGTGGCAATCGCCAGAATTGCAGTACGAACCAAAACTAGCGCTTTATGCGGATAAGGATGGCTTGGCGCAGATTTATCGTTTGCTCGATCAGATTAAGCGAAATTTCTTCAGCATTAAAAACCCGGAGGAGCTCTCGGAGACAGAAATTCAGGCGGAACTGGAAACTAATTATGTGATTATAGAATCAGATATGAGCCAGCAACAAAAAATTATTGAATATGCGGAAAAGTTGGGCTTTGAATTAGGCTTAAAGAAAGATTTAATTTTAGGATTTTTCTATCCGGTGGATAAGCTTAAATAATTTTTGGTGGAATTTTAGTTAAAATAAGAATTTTAATAATGCGTATTATGATAGATAAAAAATAACCCCGGAGGGTTATTTTTTGATTTTATTCTTCGTCGTCGTCGGACTTTTTGTTGGTGGTAACTTTGGCGCTATCGGCGTCATAGGCTTCAAGTTTAACTTGGAGCTCGATATATTTTTTATCACGATAAACTTCGAGTTTGACCGTGTCGCCGACGGCGTATTCGCCAATTAAGCTACCAAGAGAGCCGGCAGTGCCGATTTTGGTGCCATTAACGGCAGTAACAATGTCGCCATCTTTGATACCAGCCTTGTCGCCAGCACTACCCTTAATGACGGCAGAAGCATTGTTTGAGCCTTTGACGTAGGCACCAGCCGTAACATCAAGTTTCTTTTCTTTGGCAATAAGCGGGGTGATGGTTTGGTAGCGGACACCTAATACGGCGCGTTCGAATTTACCATCTTTGAGGACGCCAGCCATAATTCCCTTGACGCTATTGATAGGAATAGCGAAGCCAACGTTATTTCCCTGGCTAGCATAGGCGGTGTTAATGCCAATTACTTCGCCGGCGGCATTGACGAGTGGTCCACCAGAGTTACCGCCATTAATTGCGGCATCGGTTTGGATCATGTCGGAAAGGGTTTCATAGGTGGTGCGAGAAGAATCAGAGGCGGTGAGGCTACGACCTTTACCAGAGATGATACCAGAGGTCACAGAGTTTTGGTAGGTGCCAAGTGCATTGCCGATAGCTACAACTTGCTGGCCGATGTTAGTGGTTTTGCTGTCACCAATTTTGATTGGGGTAAGATCTTTGACGTCTTTGATCTTAATAATGGCAAAATCATTGATTGGGTCGGTGCCGATGAGTTCGACATCTTCATAAGTCGAGCCATCGTCGAGGATGACGCCAATTTTAGTAGCATTAGCAACGACGTGCTTGTTAGTGGCGATATAACCATCACTACTGAGAATAAAACCGGTACCTGCAGCCTGGGAGACTTGACCAGTAAAGAAAGAACCGGTGGTGCTAGTATTGGTGATAATTGAAACGACACTCTTTGAGACAGAATTGGCAATTTCAGAAATTGAACCTTCAGCAAAGGTAGCGGCGTTATTGCTGGCCGAATTACTACTATGGAAAATTGAAGTAGTAGGACGGTTGTAGGCATAATAAAGCGCGGTGCCTGATAAGGCGACGGCTACGAGACTGGCGAAGGTAGCAAAACGATTTTTACCAGTTTTAATCTTAGGCTTTTTCTCGGTTTTTGAGGTGGATTTTTCTTCAGATTCAGATTCGGTGTCTTCAGCGGAATTAGCTTCGTTAGCTTCTTCGGATTCATCTTTAGATTCGGTTTCAGATTCAGATTTATCTTCAGCTTCAGAATCATCTTCAGTTTTAGATTCGGTTTCAGCGTCAGCTTCGAATTCGTTTTTGGATTGTTCTGAAGTTTCGGACTGTTCTGAGGTGTCGGTAGTCTCTGACTCTTCGACTGAACTCACGGATGAATCAGTAGATTCGAGATCTTCTGATTCAGACATGTTTTTTACTTCTTCTAAATCGGTTGAGTCTTTTGGCTCAAAATTACTTTTATCTTCGTTCATTTTTTACCTCCTTAAACGTAAGATTAGACGTTAAATAGCGGTTTACTAAACCACAGCACGATTATCAGGATTACGGAAATAGCAAAAATAGTAGGTACGAGAATATCTTTCTTTTCAATTTTCTGGTCATTTTGACTGGCGTTTTGATAAAGTAGGCCAGCTAAGAACGCTAAGATTGTCAGAATAATGGAGATTTGTGGAATGATTAGACCGAAGGCCTTAAAAGAATAGACAATGAGCCAGAATTCAGCTAACCAGGAAATCTCGGCAAAAATTAGACCAGAAATTAGGGTGATTAAACCATATTCGGTGTCTTCACTTTGTACTAAGACGTGGCGTGCTACGGCAAAACCGAGGATAAAGTTTAATAGGACGGTGAGACCGGAGCTGCTACTAGCTACCATCAGGGTGATGGCGGTGCTGCCGAAAAATACTGCGAGAAGCGCCTGGAGTTTGGTGGCAAAATTAGAGGACATTGGCTTGAGAACGATGAGCCAGAGTGAATAGAGGGCCGTCAGTACGTAATGCAATGGGCTTAGAATATTTCCAGCACAGTAGGCGAGAAATACGAAGGAAAAACCCATGATGAGGTCGACTAGGTTGGATTTAATATTAATAAATAAATAGCGTGGACGCACGGCAAACATGCGCCATTTGGAAAGAAGCACCAAGGCACAGCCAGGAAGAAAACTTGCGGTAGCGAGGTTTAGGAAAATGGTGGCAATGGCAAGTATCAGATTCAGTAAGACATGAAGAATGGTACTGAGAATATTGCGGCCACGTCGGATGATTACATAATCTGCCATATAGAATATTATACCTTATTATTAAAATAAACGAATGTGATCGAAGGGATAAAGTCGCATGAGAACTGGTCCGATGATGCGACAATACGGAATAGTGCCAAGGCCATAACGAGAATCGTAGGAATGGGTGCCTTCACGATTATCTCCAACTACGAAAATTTCACCATCTGGTACTGTGATATCGACTTCGCCAGAAGTGTTGGCCTTTGGTCCATCGGTAGCGGATTTTCTAGTAGCAGTATCTGGATCGAAGCCATTAGGGTTCTGGTCGTTATAAACCGTGATTTTACCGTCTTTCACCACAACGCGTTCACCTGGAAAAGCAATAACACGTTTGATGATATATTGGTCTTTAATGGTAGAGTCGACATTACAAGTGAGCTTACCACTGGACTCACCATTGAGAAAGACGATGATTTGTCCACGTTCTGGTACATATTCCTTACCCGATAGATGGCTCATACTGACTGCTAGGCGATTGACAATTAAGCGGTCATTTTCGCTTAAAGTGTTATCCATGGAATGTCCTACCACATTATATGATCGAAAAACATAGGCGTTTAAGAACATGGTGCCAAAAATAACGCAAATCACGAAAACAATTAAATTAACAAAATCTTTGACAATTGGATATCTTTTGAAGAATGAAACTTTATTTTCCACTAATCTATTTTATCACGATTATGGTTCTTATTTTTGATAATAATCGTGTAAGAACTGTTTTTTGAATTCAGTAAAAGTTTGATTCAAAATACTTTCACGAATTTGCTCAGTTAGGCGAATGATGAAGCGTAAATTATGGGCGGTAGCAAGATTATAATACTGACGTTTTAACTCCGGGTCACCAGATTTCCAAAGTGCACGCAGTTGTCCTCTGGTCCAACCGGCTTTACAGGTAGTACAGTCACAATGCGCATCAAGTAATTCATTACTATCCTTAAACTTACGCAGATTGATATCGCCGTATTTTGTGTAGATTTTACCGTGACGAGCTTCCCTAGTCGGTGCGACGCAGTCAAAAGTGTCGGCCCCCATTTCGGTGCCAATTAAAATATCATCCGGATGGGAAAGTCCAAGGAGATGACGAGGTTTGTTTTCAGGTAATTCCTCATTACACCAACGTAAAATTTCACCGAGGTCTTCCTTAAGAAAGGCGCCACCAAGACCATAGCCATCAAATGGCATTTTGCCAAATTTTTTGGCCGTACTGCGCCTTAAATCTTCCCAGCGACCACCTTGTAGAACGCCGTAAAGGCTTTGACGGTAGCCGAGTGAATCGCGTAATTTAAAATGCTCGTCGAGACTACGTTTAGCCCAACGCTCGGTGCGGGCGAGAGCCTCCACGTTATATTCGTAGCTGTCGGCTAAGGAAGTAAGTTCATCAAAAGCCATGTGAATATCGGCGCCGATACGGCATTGAATCTGCATAGATTCTTCTGGGCCAATAAAATCTGGTTGACCATCGAAAGGGTCGCGGAAATTAACCCCATCTTCGGTAACGTGGGCGAGGCGTTCTTGGTGGGCGGTATTAACTACACCACGCTCGCGCTCCATAGAGACGACTTTGCCAAGGCCAGAACCGAGTGACATGACTTGGAAGCCACCAGAATCGGTGAGGGTCGGCCCATGCCAATTTGCCCAGTTGGCTAAACCGCCAGCTTCCGCAATTTCGTGTGATTTGCGACGAAGGTGGTAACCATTACTGAGCATGGCTTGAGCTTTGGTCTGATGAAGTTCTTCTGGTGAAAGAAAGCGAATGGCCCCGGTGGTGCCGACCGCCATAAAGGCTGGAGTCTTAATGTCGCCGTGTGGGGTATGAATAGTTCCGGCGCGGCCGAGCTTGCCTGGGATGCGTTGATTAATTTCGAAAGAAAAACCAGAAGTCGTCATGATTCCCTATTTTTCAGTCGCTTGGTCCGCGATTTTTGTGATTTCAACTTTATGGGCTGGAATGTATTTGCGGAGATTTTTTACGATTAAGATTTCGACTGGGGACAAGACGATTTCGATGCCAATCCCGATAATATAAGCAAAAATGGCTTGATTTAGAAAATCGGAAAAAGCCAAGACGCCGAGGAAGGCAACAATTTCAAAGACTAAAGTATCGAAAAAATGTGCGACAAAAGAAGAGGTGAGGGCGCGGACGATGAAGAGTTTTTGACCAGTCTTTTGCTTAATCTTTTCGAAGATGTAGTTGTTGGAAAACTGTGAAAACAGGTAGGCAGTGAGTGAACCAATAATAATACGTGGCGCAAAACCTAGGACATTGGCAATTGATTCTTGCATGCCTTCCGTACCAGAAAATGGGGGTAGGGCAATGACAATCCAGAAAGTGAGCGCAGCGATAATATTGACTAAAAGACTTCCGAGAATGATGTGTTTGGCAGTCTTTTGGCCGTAAAATTCAATGATAATATCACCGAGAATGTAGGAAATTGGAAAGCTAATTACACCCCCATCGACTGGAATGCCAAAGAGATCCCAAAGCTTGGTCGCAGCCAAGTTGGAAATCAAAAGGATTCCAGCCGAAATTGCGGTGAAGTAAATTAAGAGATTGCGTTTTCTAACTTGCTTGTCCATCTTAGAAATTAAGTTCTACGGTTTCACCGTCTTTAGTTTTGATGGAGCCACGAACATTAGTGAGTTCGATAGCGGCAGAGGTTTCGTCGTAGGTCTTGCCAGTGGATTCGTAAGCCTTTTGGTTTAGTTCCTTGTTGGCAACAGTTTTAGCTTCAGCGGTGAAACGCATGAGGCCAAGTTCGTTGCTAAAGACGTAAATTTCGACCTTAGGATTTTTTTCGATTTGAGCGTAAACCTGTTTGTTAGATTTGGTGCCAATGTAGAGATGGCCATCAAGAATGCCAGCAGCATCAAAAATGCGAAGATGTGGCTGGTCGCCATCGGTAGTTGCAATATAAAACATTCCTTCAAGAAATGGTAAAACTTGTTCCATAGTAAATTTTTTCCTTTTTAAGTGCTTATTAATTATGTGAAATTTTGGATGACTAGTCAAGCGAATCAGAATGATTTGATCTTTCGATTTTGAACTAGATTTTAAATTTTAATTATTTTTCGTCATCGAGAGTAGCGCGGATATTGGAGGCTTCTTCGAAAAGAATTTTAATACAGCCAGCAATTGGGATAGCCACGATACAGCCAATCAGGCCGAAGGCGTACATACCGATAGTAATCGAGATTAAAATTGCAAGTGGAGGAAGGTTAAGTCCCTTACCCTGAATGCGGGGGCCGATGATGTTATTTTCAATCTGCTGATAGATGAGGTAGAAAATGAAGAAAGCAATTGCGGCGCCTGGGGCGTTAATGAAAAGTAGAGTGGTATTCAAGATACAGCCGATGACCGGGCCAAACATTGGAATGAGGAAAAAGAGGAAGGAGATGAGGCCGAGAGGTACCGCGAGTGTAACTGGAAGATTGAAGATGAGAGTGATAACAAAAACGCCGAGCATAGTCATGAGGCCGTCAAGGAGAGCGATAAAGACCTGAGAGGAAACGTAGGCTGCTACCACATTACCCATACGAGTGATGACGCGCTGCCAGACGTGGGCGGATTTTTTGTCTTTGACTGCCATGACGCGCCAAAAATCTTGCATCATAGTCGGGCCTTCAAGCATGAAGAGGATGGTGAGAACAATGGTAAGAATCACACTAGTGATGATATTGCTAATGGCGCCGATACTGCCGACAGCAATATTGCTAATATTTCCGAGCATAGTACTACTGAAACTTTTAATACCGGAAGTTAAACTATCTTGGAGATTGGGGATTCCAAAATAATTACCAATACCATTAATATCTAAATGGTCGATAACTTCCGAAATCTTAGCAGGTGCGGTAGCAAGAAAATTAGAAACCTGCTCGACAATAACCGGACCAATCACTCCTACGATAATGGCAAAAGCTAGTGCAATGGTAAAAACTGCTAACGCGGAAGAAAGTCCAGGGCGACTTTTACGTTTGTCGATTTTATCGATTTGTTTAGCTAGCGGATGAAGAGAGATTGCTAGAAAAGCGGAAATTCCGACGATGATTAGACCACCGGCAGCTTTAATAATGAAAAATCCGGCGGCGGCAAAAGCGATTAAGACTAGCCAGAAGCGGACAAATGTTTTTGTGTCGATATCAATTGTGCGTGACATATACTCCTTTGTTTGATTATATCATTGGTGTTTCAAGATATTGCCAGAAACTGGTTTGATTGGTGTCTAAAATACTAAAATTATGCGCTTTTAATTCTTCGCGAATCTGGTCGGCCTTGGTGTAATCTTTATTTTGTTTAGCTTTGGCGCGCTCTTTAATAAGCGTTAGAATTTCGTTTGATGGCAGAATAAGACAATCGAAGAAACGAAGTCCGAATAATTCATCGACAAAACGCCAATCATCTAAACTTAATTCATTTTGATCAATTTCAGCAAAGACCTCAGCGGAGTTAAGGTTCTGATTAATGATGGCGATGAGTTTTTCTTGTAATTCCGTAGTTTGATAGTGATCTTGTTGAATCTTAGTAAGAAGAGCAGCTTGATTTTCGATGGTAGCAGTTTCCTGCAGGGTTTTCGCAAGGCGATTTAGCCAATGCAGACGACGATTTTTGGCGGCAGTAAGGCCTTCGAGGGTGAAATTTCGTTCGGATTGATAATGCCCTTGCAAAATCCAGAGCTTAAAATCAAGTGGTGAAAAGCCGCGATCTATTAAATCTTGAATCGAGTAGGTATTACCGAGAGATTTGCTAATTTTTTGATTATCAATGGTGATGAAGTTGGCGTGGAGCCAATAGTTGGCCATAGTTTTACCAAAAGCAGCTTCGGATTGGGCGATTTCATTGGTGTGATGAATCGGAATGTGATCGATGCCGCCGGCATGAATGTCGAGGGGCTCACCTAATTCAAAATGTGAGATGGTGGAGCATTCAAGATGCCAGCCTGGGTAGCCTTTTTTGCCTTGAAAATCCCACTGCATGGCATGATCTTCGCCAGGTTTAATAAATTTCCAGATAGCAAAATCAGAAATATTGCGTTTTTCGGAATTAAAATCGACGCGGGCGCCAGCACGTAGGTTATCTAGATCAAGTCTAGCAAAATCAGCATAGGTAGTAAATTTACTGGTATCAAAATAAATCCCATCGGAAGTTTCATAGGTGTAGCCACGCTCAATTAAAGTATTAATCACTTCAAGATCTTCCCGGATATAATCGGTGGCACGACAGAATTTAGTCGGTGGGAGTAAATTTAGGGCATTAAAATCTTTAATAAAAGCCGCTTCATAAAATTTAGCGATTTCCCAAACAGTTTTATTTTCACGTTTGGCGCCTTTTTCCAGCTTATCTTCCCCGTCATCCGCATCAGATGCGAGATGCCCAACGTCGGTAATATTAATAATACGGTGCGGGGTTAGGTGGTTAATCTTGAGAGTGCGGACTAATAAATCCCAATAGATGTAGCTAGCAAAATTCCCAATGTGTGCGAAACTGTAGACAGTAGGTCCACAGGTATAGATTTTGACGTTTTCTGGATTTTGAGGAATGAACTCTTCGATTTTGCGAGTTTTGGTATTAAATAAGTGAAGTTTAGCCATGATATTTCTCGATTAATTAGTTTCTTCAGATTTAAAAAGTAAATCATTACAACAGAAAACTAAGTCACGTAATACGTCATCATAAGTGGTGTCATAAGTGCGAAAGCCAGCGGCAAATGGGTGACCACCGCCACCAAAATAACCAGCGACCTTATCAGCGATTGGCTTCGAGGTACGAATTTTGCCAGTGACTTTGCCGTCTGGATATGTTTTAATGGCCACGGCGACTTCGACGCCTTCGACCATCTTCATCTCTTCGAGGATGAGCGCGTTTGGATTATACTCATCAGAAAATTCTGTAATATCAGACCAAGGAATATGGATGGTGGAAAGTTTATCATCGAGGCTATATTCGATGCGCTTAATGAGGTCGGCCTTATAATCGAGAATACGTCGCGACTTTTTCATGTATTCTTTGCGATTTTCTTCTAGCTTATTGATGTCGGCGCCAAGTTCGGCAAGGTGGGCCGCGACGCGGAAAGTATCAGCGGTGACTCCAGCGGTGGTGAGGCCAAGAGTATCGGAAAGTAGACCTTGAAAAATATTTTCGGCGGCGGATTGATTGATTTTGATATTTTGATCAATGGCAATTTTGTAAATCAGATTAGTGCAAGATGGTAAATGTTCGATAATACTTTGATGTGGAAAGTCTAAATCATCGGCGGTTTCATGATGGTCGATGACGAAAATTGGTTTAGTGTAGAGAATATTACGGATAACCAAATCGTCAAGTAGCTTGCTAAGAAGAATCGTAGCGGCTGTGTCGACGATAATATATCCGTCTGCATGGTAATCAAAATTTTGATCAATACGTTCCCAGCCAGAAAAATAGCGGAGATACTTTGGTACATTGACCGGGCAATAAAGTGAAATTTCCTTGTCTTCAAGGAGAGACTCGAGCGCTAAGCTGGAACCTAGTGAATCGCCGTCGGGATTTTCGGCTTGAATGACGCAGATTTTGCTTTTATTTTGGAGAAATTCTGAAAAATTTTGATACATTACCCTTTAATTTTATCATAGTCGGCGATTAGCTGGTTGGCGAAGTCGATAATCTCAGCTTTCTTAGTGGTGTATCCGACTGGTTTGCAGGCAAAAGATTCGGTATTGAGAAAATCAAGAGTATCTAGTTGATGACGAATAGCGTGAATGAGTTTCGGAATGTTGAAATCAAATTCAGCAATCTCAGATTTAGTGATGGTTTTTTCGAAGAATTCACCTGGCTCGCCTGGTTTGACGTTTTTATAACTTGGGAGAACGAAAAGTAAGCTCATAGATTCGACCGTGTAATTTTTATAGGTTGGCGAAGTGGTAACAAGATAGTAGTAGAAAAGCAGCTGAATGGTATAGATGAAAAGTTTTTTGTTATTTTTCCAGGTGTCCTTTTCTTGCATACCAGTTGAAGTTTTGAAATCGTAGATGCGAATAGTTTTATTCTGTTCATCGATGGTAAGATGATCGATGGTACCGGTGATAGGGACGCCTTCAAAGGAAAGTTTTTCATGACTAAATGAAACTTCGGCCTTAGCATGTTCGTCAAAGAGAATGTCGTGGAAATACTCGATACTTTGAAGCAATTCGGTTTTACCAATGGTAATGAGATCTTCGATTTCACGTTCCGAAAGATCAAGGTTTTTGGCAGTTTCAAGGTAATATTCGAGGGCCTGATCAGCGGTGATTTTTTGATTAGTAATCATCTCAAAACATTTGTGAATCAGATTACCCTTTTCAATATTTACCACATTTTCAATACTGCGTGGTGCACCAATGAGGCGGTTGCGATAGAAATTGAGTGGACCGTTATATTCGAGGTCTACGAAATTTGAAACGTCGGTGGCAGAAAGCCAAATATTATCGGCTTTGGCGTGAAGATATTTGAGTAAATCGTCTTTTGGATCGAGATATTTGTCGAGCCAGGTAGATTTTAGATGTTGTAATTCGGTAATTTCAGAATTATCGGACGGGTGCTGGAAGATTTCAGGCGCTTCTAATAATGGAGAGGTTTTAATAATTTTTTCCTCATTTATTTCCATCATCATACCAAGCGGCTTGGTGATGCTCTGGTTGTGATTAATAGTGGCACTGGTCATGGTGAGAGATTTAGCGGCACGAGTCATGGCCACAAAGAGGAGGCGTAGATTACATCCTTCACTTTCGATAGCGCCATTGACAAAAGTCAGATTAAAAGGTGGTTTAATTCCCTGTGATCCACGGTTTTGATTCCAATGAGCATCCGAAAGATCAAGGAGAAAGACGTGTTTAAATTCAAGACCTTTAGATTTATGGGCGGAGATTAGAGTGACGGCGTTTTGATCATCGGAAAAAATTGCAGATTTTTGGATGGCAGTATTGGTGGCTTGATATTTATCGAGAAAATCGATGTAGTCGGCAAGCTTTGGATGATCAGCCTTGGTGAAATTGTAAAATTCCTCTTTCAAGGTGGCGAGATTTTGGTAAAAATCTACCATCTGACGAACTTCCTTGGAGGTCAGTTGTTTAGCTAGAGTTTCCGGATTTTCATAATCAAGATTTGGTAAAAATGGTGAAATATATAGAGATTTTTCGGTAGATGTGGTAGACTCAGAGCCAATTTCGAATGGATCGATGATGGCGGAATTAGGGTTTGATTTTGGCGTTTCATTAGATTCAGAATTTACTTCTGAAGTTTCAAAATCAAGATAAATCGGTTTTAAGTTGATGAGGAAATTTATCATGTCTTCGACAGACGAGGTGAGAGTTTTTTTGGCAAGTTCAGCGAGGAATTTGGCAAAATTTTGTACGGCGGGAAGTTTTTGATAACCGAGTAGATAATCGAGAAAATGACGATGGTCGTGATATCCAGTGTGAACTAGTTGCACAAAATCAAGTGGATTAAGTCCGAGATAGTCGGCGCTCATAATTTCTGCAAGTAAATCAAGGGGGTCTTGTCCAGATGCGAGCTGGTGAATGACGCGAAGTAGGTCATGAAGTTCTTTGATTTTGGTATCTTCAAGAATATTTTCCTTTCGTTCATAAGTGACATTAATATTGTCGTATTTGCGAAGATATGGCAGTATTGCCTTCAAGATATCGTGTTTTCGGGCGATAATGGCAATATTTTTTTGCTCTTCCCCACTTTGGATAAGATTATGAATGGTTTCGGTGACCCACTGATACTCAGAAATGGTGTCACTGAAGTGATGGCGAGAAATACGAGTGTTTGGATGGTTAATCGGTTGAAGCGCCTGATCGTCATTAGTGACTTTTGATAATTCTGAGTTTCTGGCGGCATGAAGATTTTTAGTGAAGTCACCAGAAGTTTCACCCAGGCTGGTTAGGACGGACTCGGATTTAACGAAGCTATCGGGGATTTGATCGGCAATTTTACGCGACAAAGTAAGAATTTCACTGGTTGAACGATAATTTTCTTTAAGAATAATGATTTTGGCTTGGTAATGCTGGTAGAAATCGACTAGATTCGAGGAAAGGGCACCCTGAAATTCGTAAATAGTCTGGTCGTCATCACCTACGGCCATAATTTCCGGCTTATCGTAGTCGGTAATAAGTTGAATTAAACGAACCTGAGCCGGATTGGAATCTTGAAACTCATCGAGCATGATATATTGAAACTGCTCAGCCATCATGGCTCTAAAATCTGGGTCAGTCTCTAGATGTTTAATTGCTTCAAGAATCATATCGGCATAGTCAACCAAGCGATTTTCGGCGAGATAGGTTTGGTATTTTTGGCAAAAATCTAGAATGGTGGAAAATTTAATAATGTCGTTAGTTTGTTTATAATAACAAACTCCACTAGCATTTAAAGTGAAATGTTTATCGGTAAATTTTTTTAGAGCTGCAATAGAAGGTTTATCTTTGGTGATTTCAGACTGATAAAGATCAAGCATCTGGCGATAGAGCTCGCTGGAAATATATGGTACGTTTGGTAAGATGTTTTGATCATGGGAAGAACTGACTTGACCTAATACGGTAAGGATCGGAAAATAGCGTTCCTTGCATTTACTTTCAAAATTACCACTACTGGCTTTACCGATGGTGGTGGCAGCGAGCGCTTGATTGAGGTTCTCTATATCTTTTTGATTGGCTTCCTGGATGGTAGTTAAGTCGGCGATGGAGAGATTGGCATTTTTAAGTTTATTGATTAACCCGGATACTTCGCTAGCTTTATTAGCTCGCAATGGATTAGTAATCGGTAGCTCGTCAAGAAGTTGCTGGAAGAAATTCTCCGCTTCGACGGGACTAATATTTTTTTCGGATAAACGTTCAATTTCGGTGGCATAATTCTGGTAACGACCGATGATGGTTTTGCCGAAGGAGTGATAGGTCATGATGTTCAATTCGTCGGCGGAGTTGCCAATCACGGTGCGGAGACGATCGCGCATGTTGGTAGCGGCGGCGTCAGTAAAAGTGAGACAAAGGATGTTGCTTGGGTTGGTTTGGGTAACATTCAAGATGTGAGCGACGCGCTGAGAAATAATTTGCGTCTTACCGGTACCTGGGCCAGCCAAAACCAGAAGTGGCCCGCCTAGATATTCAATGGCGGCTTGCTGTTCTTTATTCGGTCTCATCTTTGTTCTCCTTTTTAGTCCTTGGCGCAAGATTATATTTGGTTTGGATGGATTCTTTTAAGAAAATTATACCAGTAATTAGTTCCCAGGCGATGATTGGGTAGACGGTGAGTCGCTCATAGATGGCGGCTACCTCAGTTAGCTTATTTGTGATGGCGTATTGAAGAAGAAATGCAAAACTAATACCAATAATTGAAAGTAAGATAGCGGTTAGACGATAACTTTTATGGTTCGGTTTTAGAAAAATACCGGTAAAAAATAGGGTGAGATTCCCCATGAGGAATGATAATCTGGCGCCAATGCCATGTAACGAATCTTGATTGGGTACGCCACCTTGAAAAAGTCCGACTAAGAGGCTACCAATGCTGAATAGTGTGGCTACCATCATTAAACTGCAGGCTAGTTTAGTGTTTCTGTCTTTAAGTTTTGGATATAGCAATAAGGCATAGCTAATAGAAAAACCGAAAGCGGTGACGATGAAACCCAGATTCATCACTATAGCAAGGGGTGAAAAATTGTTTGGTACACCATCGGCGATTTGTCCAGGATACACTCCCAGCGCACTGATGAATTGCTTAGAGTAGACATACCCTAGATCTTGATTGGTGCCAAGAGCTGCAATAAATTCGGTAATAAGGTAAATGGCGGCATTGAGAATAAATCCAATAGCGCCATATTTTACTAGGCGGCTACGCATTCGTCGATAAGTGATTGGAGTAGATTTAGTCTTTTTGGAATTGTTTGGGGGATAATTTTGCATATTTTCCTTTTGACTAGAGAGCTGTTATAAAAGCGAGAAATCCTAGAATAACACCAAAAGCATTTGGAATAATTAGAATGTAATCTTTTTTCGGCTCTTTAGTCCAACCATAAATCACCCAAATTAGACACGAGAAAGCGGCCATAGCTGGCTGCCAAGGTTGACCTTTGGATCCACTGATGTTTGCAATAATCTGTGGGATATAAGCAATGAAAACGAAGATACCAATAAAAGCCCCGATTGACCCAACAATAGTATTGATTTTGCTTTTAATATTATTCGGCTTCATAAAATAGTCTCCTTTTTTAAATTAAACATAAACGATAATAAAGGAACATTGTGAAAACTGTCAAGTGATTTAGACAAGTCTTCATTATTGATATGGAGTAAAGGTAGCTTTTCCGTCTTCGTACTCACCAAGAAAAACTTGGCTAGGATGTGTAATCCCGTGTTTTTTAAGTTCTTGCTTTAGCCAGCTTTCATTTTTGCCGATGACTTCTAAAATATCAAATTGGACCTGACCATCGGTAATAATTGGAAATTTGGGGTTTTCTTCCCCTTTATGAATAACTAGTAGACTACCATTTTGCTCAATAATCGCGCGCTTAATCTTTTCGGTAGAATAAACACCATTGGTGCGTAATTTAAAAGCAAGATCATGAGCGCTGAGATTAATTTTTCGGCAATTATCAATATTAATCTTGCCATTATCAACGAGGATTAATGCTTTTCCGTCAAGAATTTGTTTAACGCGTACGTTGTGAGTTTTGATCCATTTTAGAGAAAGCACCAAAAAACACCAGATAGCCAAGATGGTGATGAATTCTAAAATAGAAATATCATTATTGTAAATTACGCCACCAATAATACCACCAAGGACATAATTTTGAATTTGATCACTGGCGGAAGTCGGTGCAAGATTTCCCTTACCGGTAATATTGATAATGATAATGAGAGCGAGAAAGCCGATGAGTAGTTTTATAGTGAGTAGTAAAAAATCGTTCATAGATTACCTTGATTATGTTTTTATATTTTACGCTTTTATTTACGCTCTAGTAAGACTAGACATTCGATGTGTGGTGTGTGTGGGAAGAAATTATATCCGGTAACATCCGTAATTTGATAATTTTGAGTAAGCCTTTCGAGGTCGCGTACTTGGGTGATAGGATTGCAGGATAGGTAGACAAGTTTTTCGGGAAGTTTTTGATTGATTGTGTCAATAAGTTTAGAGTCGCAACCAGAACGCGGCGGGTCAACAATAACAGTTGAATTATGCTCGATATGATCATAAATGTCCTCAGATTTGGCGAGGATGCCAGTGATTTCGGAGTTGCCTGTACTGGATTTTATCGATTCGATGTTGTTTAATAGTTCACCGTGAGCAAATTTATCAACTTCGACAAGTGTGAGATTTTTATCTCCAGCAACAGTTAATCCGATGGTGCCAACGCCGGAGTAAAGGTCAACGACTTTGTTTTGGTCTTTGATAAAATCTTTGATTTTTCGTAAAACTTTTTCATATTCTGGAAGATTGATTTGGAAGAATCCGTTTGGTGAATAAGAAAATTCGTACCCCAAGATTTTATCTGTCAGATTTTCAAAGACAGGATGTGGTTGATAATTCTCATAAAGACCACCACTAACTTCGCCTTGACGATTACAGCGCAGAAGAAGAGACTGATATTTTCTGGAATCTTCTTGTTTAGCATTTAACTCATTGATAATTTCCATGGCGCGATGATAAATGGCTGGATTTTCGAGTGAAGAAGTAAGGATGGGGATTTTATGATGTGAACCACGACGGTGAATAGCCGGATGAATTTTAGCGGTTTCATGATCGTAGTAAAGTGAATATTCCATCTTATTGCGATAAAAATATTCATTATCACTTGGCTCAAAGGCTATTTTTGGTGCATCTAGCTTAGAAAAGAGTTCTTCGATAATTTGTTTTTTGACTAAATTTTCGTAGCTGATATCTAGAATTTGCCATGGCGAATTTGATAGATAATGTTTATCACGCGGCAATACGCGATGTGGATTAGGGTTTTCAATTTTCAGAGCTACGGCTTCGGTGAGATGGGATTTTTGTTTTAAAACCTGGTATTCGGTGATTTTTTCTCCTGGCATGACGTTCCATAGGAAGATTTTTTTGCCATCTGAATTGGTTGTAATTCCCTGTCCGGTTGTGGCGAAATTAATAATTTCCAGTGGAGTTTCTGGGGTGATAATTGGATTTTTCTGCTTCATCTTAATATCTAGCATAAAGTAAATATAAAATTTCGCAAGTTTTTAAATATTAGGATTGATAAAATTTCGAGAGTTTATATCTGGTGGTTTGGTATTTTTAAATTTTTTGATAACTTGCTTATGCTTTTTATGTGGCTTTTTAACAACTTGCTTATGCTTAAGATTTTTTAATCTGTATTTTCTTGTTTTATTTAAAAAATGCTTGCCAAAAAGCAAAAGTTTTTCTATGTTGAGCTTGGAGGTTGTAAATGAAAATACGTATAGAAAATTTATTTATAGCAAGTCTGATTCTAATTGCGGCTGGACGAGTTTTTTGTCGGTCTCCTGATTTATTTATTGCCGGTAATGAACCCAAGACGAATTTTATAAGAGCAAGAAACGAAAAGGTGTATACACAGCGAAAATTCGTCGCTTTGTTAAAGGAGAGGCTTTTAAAATATTCCGAGCATGACGAACTGGCCCTTGGTATTAGCTATTTAACTGGAAACAAGGATGAATTAACGGCGCTACAAAAAGATAATATGGTAAATGTTGGAGTAATGCATTTAATTGCGGTTTCTGGGACTCACCTTGCAATAATTGCTGGAATTTTGAGTTTGGTTTTTAAGCATTTTTCGATCATTAGTAAAACCTATTTTGTGCTAATCTTCTGCTTCATCTATGCAATGATGATTGGTTTTAGTCCGTCTATTTTGCGCGCGTTAGTCGGATTGGTTTTGATGATGACGATTAAATACTTTGGCCGAAACGTTTCGGTTTATCGAACAACAGTGGTAATTGTGAGTATTTGCTTGATAATTCGACCAGAATTTGTAAAGCAAATTGGTTTCTGGCTTTCAGTATTAGCTTATTTTGCCATAGTAAAAATAGTGCCGTTAGTTACATGCTATTTTTATGGGACTAAGGATGAGTTAAAGGATCTTTATCGAAGGCCGGGATTTTTGGCAAAATCTTTAACTTCATCAATTGTAATCTCTGTAATAACATTGCCAATCAGCTTATATTTCTTTGGTAAATTTACTTGGCTTTCGATTCTGGCGAATATAGTACTATTGTCGAGTTTACCCATTGTTATGGGTTCGGTGGGATTGATTGCGGTATTGGGTGATTTGGTGATATTTGGAATCAGTTTAGAAAAAATACTAATTTGGCCATTGAAAATTCATACACACATAATAAATGTTTTGGCTGAACAGGAATCTTCTATTTTAGATTTTCCGAAGAAAAAATGGTGGTATTTTTTGATATGGTTGGTGGTTTTTATACTAGTTCGATTTGCTGAGAAGAATATCAAGGTAGGCTACAATGATGGCAAAAAGCAGGAGCGAAGGGCGCACGATGGCGATGAAGTTCAGAAGTTGGATACTTATATCATCGAATGGTATAAGGAGATTGATCTTGGCGGCACAAATGGAGACCAGAAGAACGGCGTAAATCAAGCTCTCGAGAAAACGTAAAATACCAAAAAGACTGTCTTTGTTGGATTTGAAATAAAGAATCAACGGAAAGAGAAAAACTAGGGAGATGTAGATAGTGCTGGAAATTGTATTTTCTGGGATGCCGTTTAGAAATTTAGCAAATAATTCGGTTAGATCGTTGCCGAAGGTGCTATAAATGGTGTTACCGGCGATAGTGGCAAGTAGGGCAATGCCAATATGTCGTCTAAGCATAGAGAATAGAATAAAGAGCAAGACGATTAAAAGTAAAATAATCATAAGTTAATTATACTATATGATAACTTGTTCTGGGCTGAAAGAGATATAAAAATCTGACACCTAGAGGCGTCAGATTGGGTTAGGTATTTTGGTTTAGAGATCTTAGCTTAGATGCCAACCTTATCTTTAAGAGTGCGGCCTTTTGCATTATGTTCAATATATTTGATGATTGGTAGGGCGACGTTGCGGTTGGTAGCTTTTTCAATACCAAATCCTGGCGAAGCATTAACCTCGAGGATTAATGGACCACGAGCGGAGCGCATGAGGTCAACACCGGCAACATGGAGGCCCATGACTTTGGCGGCTTTAATTGCGAGCTTTTCTTCTTCCGGAGTAAGTTTAATAGCCGTACCAATGCCACCTTTATGGAGATTGGAACGGAAGTCATCATCAAGAGATTGACGCTTCATTGAGGCAACAACCTTTGAGCCGACCACAAAAGCACGAATATCGGTGCCAGCAGATTCTTTTATGTATTCTTGAATAAGAATGTTGGTACCATCTTCGTTATAGAGGTAGAAAGCCTGCAAGGCAGAGCGGGCAGCTTTCTTGGTTTCGGCTAGAACTACACCATTACCATGTGTACCGGTAGCAAGCTTGATGATAGCTGGAAGACCGATTTGTTCAAGAAGGTCATCAATGTCTGCAGTGTTGCGTGAGACTAAGGTTTTTGGTGAAGCAATGCCAGCTTTGGCGAAAATTTGAGCAGAACGAAGCTTGTCGCGGACACGAGTGATTGAGATCGAACTAGAAAGTGTCCAAGTGTTGCTCATTTCAAATTGGCGAACTACGGCGCAGCCGTAACGGGTGAGACCATTGGCGATACGAGGTAAAATTGCGTCGTAGTGAGGAAGTGCTTCTCCGTTATAGTAAACTACGGGATTATTTTCGGAGAGTGAAAGATAACAATTTTTATACTTAATGATGTCGACCTCATGGCCACGCTTGATAGCTTCTTCGTAGAGACGGGTGGTGGAGTAGTTCTTTGGTCCGTTGGAGAGAATGGCGATTTTCATTTTAGTCTTCCTTGCTGATTAGTTGATTAAGATTTTCTTTGGTTTGATTGATATAGGATTTTGAAACGTCAACTAGGTACCGTCCTTTTAGGGCATGCTTACCAAGTAATATTGGGTAGCGGTTTTTATGACGACTGCTAAGGGTAAACGAAGTTTCAAATTCGGACCCGTTGATGCTAATTTTTAGGTTGGTTTTATAACGTTTTTGGCCATGACCATTAGAGCTAACGATGGTAATATCTCGATATTTTCCTTTGGGAATAATGACAGTTTTTGAAGTTTTGGATTTTTTAATCTTTTCATTGACTTTAGTGGGCGTATAGTCTGGATGAGCATAATCACGCTTTAATTCCCTTGGAGAAGTTTTGTGTTGATAAAAACTAGGGAGACTTATTACTAAATCGCCATCTTCGTTTACTTTAGCGCTGTTAATATGGAGAGAGCTGCTGTCGGCACCAGAATCGATTTTGGCAGGAATATCTAGAAAATTATGGCCATCTGCAAAGATTGAAACTAGGCAGAATTCACCGATAAGTTTAATATTAGATTGTTTCATATAGATTATTCCCACTTAATAATTGTCGCTGTATTATAACATGAAAATAGCATTTTGAAAAGTGCTAAAACATAGGTAGCTGATTCTTAGTGAGCAATGGGTGTAGGTTGAGTGGTGCTGGTTATTTATTGGGTGATTTTAATCCAACAAAATCATCAGATAGATTATCGGCGGAAAATGGGTCTTTAAGATTTTTGGTATCTTCGAGAGTCTTTTCGAAATTTTCGCGGAATTCTTCAAGAGTTTTTGAGTCGAGATTGCCGGATTCTGGGAAAGAATAAGTTTTTTCAGGTTGGTCGTCATGTTTGACTTCGTGCTTCTCCGGTAAAAAACCTGGGCGGGAGCGATCTAGATAAATGTCGCCACTATTGTGATAGATAACTAGAGAGATGGTGGTAGTAAGAATGGTAATTAGGGTTGCGATTAAGCCTAAGCGCATAAGATTGCGACCACCAGAGGACATTTTTGGCATAATTATCGTCCCCCCACTTGATTAGCAGGGTTGGTAATGCTTGAAGCTTTGGTAGCGTCGGTTTTTTCGGGAGTAAAACGAATGTTTTCGCCATCAATTTCAATTTTTTTAATCTCTGCAAGGTATTTTTCTGCGGTTTTGGTAAGATCTTCGACTTTTTGGTTTAGCTCCTTGCGGGATTCCCTGGTGACGATCAGCTGATTGTAGAAATCGTCAGGATTTTTTTGGCAATCAATAGAAAGGAGATTTTCAAATTGTTGACTATAAGCAATATAAAGTGAACTAAAGTCATTTTTTTGCAAGACAAAACTACTTTGTAGGTCAGAAAGATCGCCGAGATTCTGGTTATTTTTGACAAGGCGAAGGTTGAAGGGGGTGATGTAAGAATTGAGAATTGTTTGGTAATTAGCCCCAAGTAGAGAGCGGATTTTGGCATCACTAACTTGAAGTTTTTTGAGGCTAGACTTGATTGAACTACAGTTCATGGAGAGTTCGCCACGCTGATCATCTGTGAGTTTAATTTTAGGAGCGTCGGCAGAAACACGAACAGAATTAAAAAGAATAAAAACCAAAAGAAAGGCTACAAGAATCAGAAAAAGATCAGTAACTTTAGATTCTTTTGGTTTAAAATTTTTGATTTCTTTCATCTGTAAATAATTATAGCATTAAAGTGAATGTACTCGTGCTTAATTTTAGTGCAAAAACACGAGTAATTTTACTTAGGATTTGAGAAATAATCAAATATGAGAAATTATTTTAAGCTTAGTTCCAGAATCCGCGTTTTTTAGCAGTCTTAAATTCTTCGAGTAACTCTTTTTGCTTTTTCGATAGACTGGTCGGAGTATCGACTACGATATTAATAATATGCGGACCACGTTCTCCATTATTCATCGGTACACCATGTTTCGATAGTTTGAAAGGAGTGTTAGATTGAGTGCCGGCAGGAATTTTCATAGTGATTTTGCCGTCAATTGTTTCGACCTCGACTTCGGTACCGAGCGCCGCATCAACCATTGAGATATGTTGTTCGGATAAGAGAATGTATCCTTCGCGACTAATGGTTTTATGTGGTTGCACACGAATTTGCACTAAAAGATCGCCGTTCTCGCCACCTTTTTCTGGGGCAGGACCACCACGACCACGCAGGCGAATCGCTTGACCATCATCAATACCGGCAGGGACTTTTAGGGTGATTTCATTGCCTTCGACGGAAATCTTTTTGGTAGTACCAAAAATTGCATCCTTAAAATCAATGACTAGGGTAGTGCGATAATCAGAGCCGCGATTTCTGCGAGCACGTCCACCGCCGAAACCAAAAAGGTTACTTAATATATCATCGAAACCTTCGGCGCCACCAAAATCAAAATTGAATCCTTGACCACTATAAGAATAGCCACCGAAAGGATTGCCGCTAGGACCACCTGCGCTGCCATTCCCTACGCCGGCATGACCGAATTGGTCATAGCGTGCACGTTTTTGCTTGTCGGAAAGTACTTCATTGGCCTCAGAAGCCTCCTTAAATTTAGCTTCCGCCTCTTTATCGCCAGGATTACGATCCGGGTGGTATTTGAGAGCGAGCTTACGGTAAGCTTTTTTAATTTCATCATCAGAAGCGTTTTTACTAACGCCCAAAACTTCATAATAATCACGTTTTGACATAGCATAATTATATATATTTAGCACTCAAAATGCAAGAGTGCTAGTAATTTTTTGTGATTTTTTATGAATGGGACTAAACGGAGAAGAGTTGTATTTTTTTATATTGATTTTTATCATGTGTGATCAAAGAGGTGGGTGAGACTTACAGTTTTATCTCTGGTTTTATGATAGACTAAGAGAAAGGAGAAGATAAAAGAATATGGAATCGGAAAGACTGATTTTAATTACCAATCCGGGCAGTAGTTCACGTAAGTACGCGCTCTATAAAGGTATGAAAGAACTTTGTTCATTACACTTTGAATTTGAAGGTAAGAAAATTGTCTATACTTTAAAATCTGGTGACCAGAAGAAGAAAGTAGTAACGGATTTTAAGGCACTGTCAGAGGTGGCGGGAAATCTGGAAAAAATTTTAATTGAGGAAGAATTTTTAGGAGGCGTTTCGAAGTTGAGTGCGATTTTGGCACGCGTAGTGGCTCCGGGCGCCTATTTTGCCAATGATCATATTGTGGATAAGGAGTGTTTTAAGGAATTAGAAATCGCCCGTACTCGTGCGCCGCTTCACGTCCCAGTGGTGATGGATGAAATTATTGAACTAAAGAAGCGTTTTGATTCGGTGCCAGTGATTGAAATTTCGGATTCAAATTTCCATAATTCAAGGCCAGAGTTAGCCAAGGCTTACTGTATCGATCAAAAATTGGCTGAGAAGTTTGATATTAAAAAGTGGGGATTCCATGGTTTGTCGGTTGGCTCGGTAGTACGTTATATGAAGCAAAGCGAAATTTTGCCAGAGAAAGTAGTGGTTTGCCATATTGGTTCGGGAGCTTCGATTACTGCGGTCTATAAGGGTAAATCTCACGATACGACGATGGGCTACACGCCGCTTGAGGGGGTAATGATGGCGACGCGCACTGGCTCGATGGATGTGGCGGCGGCGATGGCAATGAAGCGCGCATTGAAAATTGAAGATGATGTCGAACTTGAGCGCTACCTGAATAAGCAGTGTGGTTTGCTTGGTGTATCTGGGGTCTCGGATGATCTTCGTACGGTAATTCAACTACGTGATGAAGGCGATAAGATGGGTTCATTCGCTTATTCTCTCTATATTTATCGCTTGCAAGCTTGTATTAGTCAGATGATTGCTTCGATGGGCGGCGTTGATGCTTTGGTCTTTACTGCAACGATTGGCGAGCGCTCGGATGATGTACGTAGACAGGTAATTCAAAAGATGAAGTATCTTGGTTTTGAGCTTGATGCCGAGAAAAATACTGGTGAAATGCCAGAACGCCACACTTTGATTTCGAAAGATGAATCTAAGCCAATTTATGTAGTGCGCACTGACGAAACGAGTGAAATGATCGAGCGAGCAAATCTGATTTTGGCAGATTAGGATTGAGAAACAAAAAATATAGTGTGATGAGCACTATATTTTTTTAAGTTAATTAATTTTCTTCGGTATCGAAGTTTTGGTCGTCGAGCCCGTCGAGTAATTTAAGACTTTCACTACTCGGTAAGGATTCGACGTTTTTTAGTTTACGCTCGATGACACGAGAGGTAGTAGCGGCAGCATCGATTTTATTGGCGGATTCTTGAAGTTTCTTTTTGGTGGCTTCGAGCAGGTCACCAAATTTACCAAACTGACTTTTTACGGCACCTAGAATTTGCCAAACTTCGCTACTGCGTTTTTCAATGGCGAGGGTACGGAAGCCCATGAGAAGACCCGAAAGAATCACTGGTAGGGTACTTGGTGAGGCAATGGTGATATGGAATTTTTGGCGGATTTCATCATCAAGGCCAGGGATGCGAAGAATTTCGGCGTAGAGTGATTCGGTCGGTAAAAACATCATAGCAAACTCGGTAGTGTGTGGCGGATCGATGTACTTGGTGGAAATTTTCTTGGCCTGTTCTTTGACATCGATAGCTAGAGCTTTTTGATATTTCTGAATCTCGGTTTTATCACCTTGCTCATAGGCGGCAACTAGGCGTTGATAATTTTCTACAGGGAATTTACTATCGATTGGTAGAAAAACTTGGGCGGTTTCGTTCTTGCCAGGCATTTTGACGGCAAATTCGACACGGTCATTCGAGCCTTTTTTGGTGGCAATATTTTCACAATACTGCTCAGAGCTCAGAGTGTCACTAATGATGTTACCAAGTTGGACTTCACCATAAATACCACGAGTCTTGACGCCTTCCATAACTTTTTTCAGGTCACCGACGCCATTGGCGAGAGTTTTCATTTCGCCGAGACCTTGGTAGACCTGGGTAAGCTGAGTAGAAATCGTCTTAAAGCTCTCATTAAAGCGTTTTTCGACTGAAGCCTGGAGTTTTTCGTCGACAGTTTGACGCATTTCTTCAAGTTTCTTGGTATTATGGTCCTGAAGTTCGCGCACACGAGTGTCGAGAGTTTTTTGAACTAAGCCAAAATTATCCGAAATTTCCTTACGGTTTTCGCGAAAGTTTGTGCCGATATCTTTAGTGACGCGGTCGACGTTAGTTTCAATACGAATCATACGTTCATTCATATTGGCAAAAGTCTGCGTGGTTTGGTCTTGAAGAGTGGCGATGCGATTTTTAAGTTCTGGCAGATCGGTGTTTTTCTGATTAGTTTTCGAAAAAACGATAAATAGAATAATTAGGTTGACGACCGAAACGATGAGTAAAATAAGTGTGGTAATATCCATAAAATCCTCTTATGCTAATAAATAAATTATAACACAAAAACAGAGAGGAATTAGAGATTAGTGCGATTATTGAGAGCGGCGCTCAAAGTGATTTGATCGGCAAACGACAGGTCAACGCCGAGTGGGAGACCGCGAGCCAGACGGGTAATGGTGAGTTCGGGATATTTTTCAGAAAGCATTTTTTGTAAAAGCAGCGCCGTACTCTCCCCTTCTACGCTCGGATTAGTGGCGATAATAATTTCTTTAACTGCGTCATTTTTGACGCGAGAAATCAGTTCTTTGATATGCAGAACTTCTGGAGTAATACCGTCAATCGGTGAAATGGCGCCGCCTAGTACGTGATAGGTACCACGATATTCTTTGGTTTGTTCAAAGGCGTAGATATCTAGTGGTTCTTCGACGACCAGAATAGTAGTCTTGTCACGGTCTGGCATATCATAAAGTGGCGAAACTTCCTCGTCGGCATTGATTAAAGCAAAAGTAATTGGGCAGGTTTTGACCTGTTCGTGTAAATTACTCAAAGCGTTGATGAGCTGTTCGGAAATTTTGCGATCGCTGCGAAAAAGATAGGTCGCATAGCGTTCGGCGGTTTTATTCCCTACGCCTGGTAGTTTGCCCAGTGTGTCGATAGTATCAGTGAGGGCTCTAGGGAGCATTAAGCGCCAAGTCCTAGGTTGCCAAGTTGACCCATCAAAGGTTTCATTTTGTCGGCAGCAATTTCTTGGGCTTTGGCATAGCCATCGCGGAAACAGTTTTCAATCCAGCGTTCAAGTTCGGCGATGTCTTCAAGGTCGACACGTTCTGGGTCAATGGTGACTTTTTTCACTTTTAATTCACCAGTAATCTGGACTACGACAGCGCCGTCGCCAGCTTCTACTTCTACGATTTCATTTTTGAGATCTTTTTGCGCTTTACGAAGTTCATTAAGCATTTTCATCTGGTCAAAGGTAGCACCCATAATTTCTCCTATTATTCTCTATTCTTAATTAATATTTATTATAACATCTCTTACTTAGATTTATAAAGATAGAGACGGTCTGCATTCTGAGATTTTTCGTTAGTCACGATATGTTCGAGTTCATAATTTTCAATATCGGTAATTTTCTCGAGACTAATAATATTACGCTTTTCAGTGTTCTCACTGAGATCCGAGATATACTGATATTTCGGGGTTTTATTGAAAATAGTATGCGAGTTAGCTAAATGAACATAAAAGTTACGATTTTCTTGATTTTCCGGTAAATAGAGTAAATGATTTTTGTAATAACGATCGAGTAATTTTATGTCGTTAGTAAATTGGTTGGCAACTGGTGCGCTATAGCGATAGCCGTAAATAAAATGATTGAGGTCTGAAACAATAACAATAAGCATAAATAAGCCAATCGGAAGTACACCAATAACCTTGGCATAGGGATTATATGGGAAAATACTGGACCATTTATGCAGAATGTATTTCATGCCGTGAGCCACTAGGATTGCGAGTGGTAGGATGAAAAGAATAATCATTTGTGAATTGAGGCCAGAAATTAATAGGGTGAAAATTGTAAGTAAAAAGGCCATAGAATTTCGTGAGGCAAAGAAGCCCTTGAAGGTCGAGATGAAGCCAATAATGGCTAGAGTAATGGCCGGTAATCCATAAAGCGGAGCGAGAAAAGTGCTTTCAACCAATCCGTTCCAGGTGATTGCTACCCGTACAGCGTTTCCGAGGTTATGGAAGTAATTGGTAAAAGAAAAATTCGGCATGAGGAGTAATTCGGTGAAAATTTCTGGGTGTTTTAGTCCACGCAAAATTAATATGGTCACTGCAGAAATCACCATTAGGCTGAAAATCGCGAGAGGAATTTTCGGCAGATTTTTCAGAGTAAAACGTAGATGTGGATGAACGAAAACGTAGATTAAAATAAAGAAATCTAGGTAGAGCATGTATGGAGTAAAAATACTTAGACACATAAAAATACCAAAGAGGAAGCACCAACTGGCCTTTGGTTTGTTTTCGCCCTGAACTTTGGAACCGAGCCAGAGTAATAAGGTGGTCCAAAATAAAATCATGATTAAGGCGGTGCCGCTACCAGAGATAAAAAGGAAGCTGGAAGAAAGCACGGTGATGATGCTGGCCATGATGGCAGTGTTGTTTTTGAACCAGCGGTTAAGTAAAAGAATAATCAAAATACAGGTAATTGCCCCAATGATTACACTAGGAAGCATAATGGTATATGGTGAAACACCAAGAATTTTAAAGATTCCCTTTTGGAGTAAATGATAAGGTAGGTCGACAATTACCTCGCGAAAAATCGTGTGGCGATTCAATTCAAAGGTTTTGGTGGTGAAATTAAATTCGTCATTCGAGAGGCCGTTCGGGGTGACGAGCGGTAAAAAGAAAAGTAAACCCGTAAAAATTAATCCAAGTAGTAAGTAGCCAAGTTTGAAACGATGGCGAAATAAGAAGTATTTGTTTGGATTGAGTTTACCCACGTTTCTATTATAGCAAATTTGCAGATTTATTCGCGGGTTTTGTCGAGATTCATGAAGCGTAGTAATTCTGGATGGAAGTAGAGTTCAATCTTACCGATGGCGCCGTGACGGTGCTTGGCCATCAAAAGTTCGGTAATATTAGTTGGCTCGTAACCCTCTTCCTGGTGGTAGTAGTCGACACGGTGCAGGAACATTACAAGGTCAGCATCCTGCTCGATGGAACCGGATTCACGAAGGTCAGAAAGTACTGGTCTTGGATCATCACGGCCAGTGACACCACGAGAGAGCTGAGCGAGGGCAATTACTGGAATCTCAAGTTCACGGGCAAGAATTTTGAGGCCACGAGAAATTTCGGTCACCTCTTGCACACGGTTACCGGCATAGCGGTCGGAACCAGTAATCAACTGGAGGTAGTCGACGATAATTAAGCCAATATTGTGATCGTGATGAGCGCGACGAGCTTTATTGCGAAGCTCGAGAATAGTCATAGAGCTAGTATCGTCTAGATAGAGTGGAATTTCACCCATTTCGCCAAGGGCATCGCCAATTTTAGCGAAGTCATCGTTGGAGATATTACCAGTACGGATGCGCCAAGAGTCAACATTAGAGGTGGTGGAAATAATACGATCGACAATTTCATTTTTTGCCATCTCCATAGAAAAGAAAAGCACACCACATTTATTGATGCCGGCGACATTGTAGGCCAGGTTTTGGGCAAAAGTGGTTTTACCCATGGCTGGACGCGCACCGATAATAATCAGGTCGCCTTTTTGGAGGCCGGCGGTTTTGTTGTCAAGATCACGGAAGCCAGTCTTAAGACCACGGAGAGCACCTTTATTTTTGCTGAGCATTTCCATGCGGTCATAAGCATCGACAAGGAGATCGGAAAGGGCGGTGTAATCGGTTTTGGTGTTGCTATCAGAAACCGCAAAAAGTTCTTTTTCAGCTTGTCCCAGCATGGCGCCCACTTCATTGGCGGAATCGTAGGCCTTGGTAGCAATTTCAGTGCCGGCCTTGATGAGACGGCGACGAATTGAGGCTTGTTCTACGAGATTGGCGTAAGAAAGTGCATTGGCAGCGGTTGGTACGACCATGGTGAGATTAGAAATATAGGTCGCACCACCGACTTCCTTGAGAAGTTTCATGGATTTAAGCTCGGAAGTCAAAGTGACGAGGTCGATCGGTTGACTACGTTCATACAGATTCATCATGGCACGGTAAATATGTCCATGAATTTGGTGATAAAAATCAATAGGTTTAAGTTTTTCAAGAATGTCTGGGAAGGTCGTACTGTCGAGTAGAATGGAGCCAAGGAGAGATTTTTCAGCTTCAATATTCTGAGGTGGAACTTTACCGCCAAAAAGACTGGGGTCATTTTGAGAAATGGTCGATTTTTGCGACCTTGGTTGAGCTGGTTCCGCCATATTACCTCCTAGAATGGACTATCTTCAAGTTCTTGTATGTTTCCCATTATATCAGAAATTGCGCTGAGTGAAGTGTCGTCGGATTTTGGCGCAGCCTCTAATTTGCCTGCACTAAATTGATTAAAGTCGACGGCGGTACTCGGAATTTTGTGCTCGTCAGGATTCATGATGATAATATTAAGGCCATTAATGGCAGTTCTTAGCACCTCGAGGTTGTTTTTACTGTTTAAAATGTTGAACCAAACCTTGGCGCTCGGGTAAATTTCTAATTGATTAGATTTGTAAGTAAAATAGGATTTATTAAGCGGAACGAAAAGGGTTTCTGCGATGTTTCTGATGTTTTCCAAGAAGCCCTTGGCGCTAAAATCACCAGAACCAGAAACTACGGCCTCTGGAATCGTCATGGCTTCGACCTGAACTTGTTGATTTTGAATCTCTGCACGTTCTTGGATTTTTTCAGTAAGTTTGGACTTGGAAATCTTTACTAAGCGTTCGCGGATTTCAGGGTCAATCGAAGGCTTGGCGGGTTCTACCGGGGTTACCGGAGCTGCAGGGGCTGCAGGGGTCACTGGGGCTGCCGGTTCGGCGATGGGTCCCCCCGTGGATATGGAGGTTTCTGCGGTCGCCTGTGCGCGTACTGCATCTGGTGTTTGGGTAGTTACTGGGGTCTTGGTGGCCTGAATTTGTGGAGCTGAAGGGGCAGAGATGGTAATCGGTGCAGCTTTAAAATGATCTAAAATTAGGGCGACAATGAGCTTGGCACTGGCAAACTCACCATTTACGGCATAAAGCTTTTCGATGAGGTGAAGATTTTTGGCGGTAGGATTTTGGACGATGGCTTTGATGAGGCTAGTCGCGATACCTTCGGCTTTATTGCCTTGATTAATTAATTCTTCAACGAGACTGCGTATTTGGTCGACATTTTCCTGCTCATAGCTTGCTAGTAATTCTTGAATTAGAACCTGCTTAGGTACACCCAAGGCGGAAGAAACTTCTTCGGTAGTAATCAGGGTGGATTTATCAGGATGAAGATTGCTTAACTGATCGAGAATTGATAAAGAATCACGGAAGGAACCGCCACCTTGCTCGATGAGTAGTGAAAGAGCGTCTTTTTCGATGTTGATTCCCTCTTTTTGGCAAATATTTTCGAGGAATGGTTGCATGATAGATTTATCGGCCAGCTTAAAATGGAAAATCTGTACGCGCGAAAGGATGGTGGCAGGGATTTTTTCTGGGTTGGTAGTGGCAAAAATAAAAACAATATGCTCTGGTGGTTCCTCGAGAATTTTTAGAAGCGCATTAAAGGCATTTTTCGAGAGCATATGAATTTCGTCAATGATGTAGACCTTATATTTGCCAGTGGTCGGGGCAAGCATGGCCTTGTCGCGTAATTCACGGATGTTCTCCACCATAGTAAAAACGGCGGCATCGATTTCGATAATGTCGACATAATTATCCTCGAGTTGATAGTCGAAATGATTAATCTCGTGCGCAAAAATACGGGCTACCGAAGTTTTGCCGCAGCCTCTGGCGCCGACAAAAAGATAGCCGTGAGAAATTTTTTGATTAGTGAGTTGAGTTTGTAACTGACGAATAGTATCGTCTTGACCGACGACATCTGCGAGCTTAAGTGGGCGGTATTTACGATATAAGGCTTTCGTCATTTTTAGAGCGACGCCTCGACGGCAGCCCAATTGGCGTCATCGTTGTTCGCTGGAATGACTACTGAAACCTGAGAACCTTCTTTGAGACGGAAATAGGTTACCGATGCATAAAGAATTTCGTATTCGCGACCATTAACTTCGACAAAATATTTGTCGTCATGGCGAATCAAAGTACCGATCACGGTCTTGCGTTCGACTGGTCCGATTTGCTTGTAGAGGAATTTACCTTCCTTCGTAATAGTGAGCTTCATAATGTCACCTTCGACAAGCTTAGACTTACTGGCATAGTTGGCTGGAACTGGATAGTTCTTACCGTCTTGGTCAATCATAATTTGGCCGTCAAAGACACCTTCGATGACCTTGCCTTCGTTATTGCTGATTACTACTTCTCTCGGAGTAGTAATGGTTTCTCCGTCTCCGAGCATTGAAATCAAAAGTTCTTTGGCGGCAGCCAAGTTAGTTTCTGCTTCTTGAATAAGAGAACGGAGTCGTTTTATTTGTTTTTCTGGTAATTCAGACATCACCTCGCATCCTGTCTGTTTAATAAATATCACTCTAATCGTACGGCCTTTTTGGGAAAATGTCAAGAAAGATAAGGTTAAAATTAGTGGACTTTATGGAGAAATTATGTTAAAAAATGCTATTTTTGGAAAAATCGTTTATGATAGAGATATGATAAAAATTATTGCTGGCGGTAAGAAGCATATTCCAGAGATTGTGGGTTTAATATCGGAATACGAAAAGCGTTTGAAAAAACCGTTTGATATTAAATGGCAGTTTTTCGAGGAGAAAAAGCTCGAGGAATATTTAGCTAACTGGCTGTTTACTGGGCGAGAATTCGTAATACTTTTGGATGAACGTGGGGTGAATTTTAAGAATAGCCAAATTGCGGAAATTATGTCACGCGAGTTTAATTTTGGGAAAGAAATTGTCTTAATTATTGGCGGTGCGTATGGCGTGACGGAAGAAGTGAGGAAAAAATCTGATGTGGTCTGGAGTTTTTCGAATCTGGTCTTCCCCCACCAATTGATGCGTGTGATGTTGGTGGAGCAGATTTATCGTACGCAAGAAATTTTACACGGTGGAAAATATCATCACGAATAAAAACCAACATTTACATCGTTAATTTAATTACGCTATCGTTTATTAATTTTTTAGTATTAGGTTTAAGAGTCACTTTATATTTTTTATGCAAGATTTTGTTGCAAAGGCTGTGAGTGAATACGTATGCCTTAAAAATCAAAAGAAATATGGTATATTTGAATAAATGAGTAAGCAATTGGTTTTCATCGACGACTCGGGTGATCCTGGCTTTAAGGCTGTTTCTAGCGATAACTTCGTAATGGCCGCCGCGTTATTTATTAATCCTGAAGTTGCTGAATTTATCATGCACGAAATTGATGATTATCGTGAATCTCTTGGCTGGAAATATAATCACGAGTTTAAGTTTACTAAAAACCCGAAGAATGTGGTCATTGAAATGCTTCGACGAATTAGCGAATATAATTTCCAGGTATATGCAGTCTATATTGAGAAAAGCGACTTCCGCGAAATCACCCCGGCAATGGTGCCATTCTTTGATAGGGAGAAATTATATAATTGGACGATTAAGGAGCTTCTTCAAGAAATCCCACTCGAAACTGCAAAAATTACAATTGACGGTCGCTCAAGCAAGCAGAATATGAAGAATACTAAAACGTATCTCAGACGTGAAATCAACGGCGATAATTCAAAGAAGCTCGATATCAAATTTGAAGATTCTGTCGCAACTAACCTTCTTCAACTTGCAGACTTAATCGCAGGATCAATTAACCGATCTTTGCAATCTGATAAGACAGATTCAAAGGACTATATATCTGTTTTCAAAGATAAAATAGTTAAAATCCAGAAAATCAATTTTAGGTAAAAACCATTGTATTTTTAGTCTAAGTATGCTATGCTAGGGATAGAGGAAATCAGCCCGAAAAGTGTCCGCTCTGGACGCCTGCTTGAAAGAGATAGGGCTGGTTTTATTTTGTCTTAATAAATAGTATTATATTTGCATCTTTGTTGAATTTAACCATGACTGATAGGTTTTTCTTGTAAAAATGATATAAGAGAAGATATGAATAGAGTTAATGAGCTTGAGCTTAAAGAAATAATTAGTTCATATGGATTAAATGATTTGGTTTTTGATATATTCAAACAGGTAGAGCCAGATACTGCTTTATATTTTTTTCATGACAATGACAATGTAAAATACTGTCTCATTGCGGCGGATTTTTTAGATGGTGATATTGAATTTCCTTGTGATTTTAGATTCAATTATTATTCAGATACTCTTGTAAGATTTAGAGCTACTAATGCTTTCTCTTATGTAAAAGATGCTAAGAAAAAAGCCGTGGGCTATGTCGATGATAATCATTATCGAACCGTAGCAAATACAGGTGATGTTTGTATGCTTTTTGTTATAGATGAATTAGAAGTGTAGGAAGGTAGGGGTCTTAATTAATTTTTCAATCGTTTGCGGTGGTTTGCATTTTTCCCTTCTCTCTGATATAATGTAGGAAGTTACCAAAGACAGCGACGGAGTAATCTTAATAAAGTCGCCGAGGAAAATCTTCTAATTAATTTTTCTGGTAACGAAAATTAAAAATTCGTAAACTTTTTAATAAAAAATTTAACAATCAAGGGAACTTTTTATGGCAATTTCCAAAGATAAAAAGAATACATTGGTTGCAGATTTAACTAAGCTTTTATCAGAAGCTAAACTAACTGCTTATGCAAACTACCAAGGTTTGTCTGTAGCTGAACTCGAAGAGTTACGTCACAGTGCTCGTGAGCAGGGTGTGAAAATCAAAATCGTGAAGAACCGCTTGGTTCGTGTTGCGATGAATGAAATCGCTGTCTATAAAGACACCGACACTACTCACCTCACTGGTCAATTAGTTTATGCAATTTCTGATACCGACGAAATCGCTCCTGCTAAAATTTTGGCAGAGTTTGGTAAGACCCACAAAGCTTTCGAACTTTTGGGTGGTTTTTCTGAAACTGGCAACGCCTTGGATACCGCAGAGATCAATGCTCTTGCATCTCTTCCTTCCAAGAACGAATTGGTCGCCCAGGTGGTGGCTCAATTGCTTTCCCCAGTCAACGATTCCATCTCAGCTCTCGCTGGTGGTCTTTCCGGAATTGTTTCTGGCTTAGAAAACAAGTAACAAGTGTACTATTAATAACAAATTTAATTTTTCGAAAGGTCTAATATGGCTGATATTAAAAAACTTGCTGAAGAATTAGTAAATCTTACTGTTCTTGAAGTAAACGAACTCAAAAATACTCTCAAAGATGAATACGGTATCGAACCAGCTGCTGCCGCTGTTGCTGTTGCTGCTGCTCCTGCCGCTGCTGCCGAAGAAGAAGGCAAATCTGAATTTAACGTCGTTCTTAAAGATGCTGGCGCTCAGAAGATCGCTGTTATCAAGGCTGTTAAAGAAGCTACCGGTCTTGGTCTTGGTGAAGCTAAAGCCCTCGTTGATGGTGCTCCTTCAACCGTAAAAGAAAACGTTAAGAAAGACGAAGCTGAAGCTTTGAAGAAAACTCTCGAAGAAGCTGGTGCTGTCATCGAATTAGCTTAATTAAAACTCTGAAGTTTACGAATTTATCGAAAATATCCCACCTTGGTGGGATATTTTTTATGGTTTACGCCAGAATGCGCCAGGCTTTGATGGTCCCTCGTCTATGCGAGCGTAAGAAATGTCGTGTCCGGGTACCGAGGTTCCTTGTTGTCCCTTAAGATTAGAAAAATATCCTCCGAAAATTCCACTTGATTGGGTAACATTTGTTGTGACAAAAGTATCAGATACATAGATCTTTTCGATATAAGATGAATCGTAGAATAATTTAGTCATATTCGTCACTTTGCTAGTGTCCCAGCCAGTAAGGTCCAATTCAGGGGATGCCCAAACTTCTTCAAAGGTAGAAGCCATATTTGTGACATTTCTTGTGTCGAAGGTGTTTACTACTGGATGCCAAGTTCTTGCATGGTATAGGAAATAAGATAAGTCCTTAACGTTAGAAGTGTTTAGATTAAAATGAACGATAGTTTCTTTTGGCATGAAATAATCTCGATTATTAGAGAACATATGGCTCATATTTTCAACACTCGAAGTATCAAAATCGTCAATATCGAATTCGGTAACTCGATTCATACCAGAGAACATGTAACTAGTATCCTTAAGCGACGGTGCAGTAATTTTTGGTACTTTAACTTTTTGAAAATTAGTATTGCCTTTAAAAGCACTACTTAGCGTAAGAAGTCTTGGCGCATTTTGGTGAGACGGCCATTTAATGTCGGAGACACCAGGTTTGGCAAAAATATCAGACATATCTTCAACATTGTCGAATCGAAAATTTGAGAGATCAATTAACGGTCCTCTATGGCTTTCAAACATCCCCTTCATATTTTGAACTAGGCTAGTGTCAAATGTGGTTGGAAATATTACTGGATTTTTAGTATAGGTTGATGCAAACATGTAGGAAGTATTGGTGGCTTTATCAGCTGTAAGCTTAGAAATTATATCGTCCATATAGATATTTCTTACGTTGAAGTACATACGACTTAAGTTGATTGCACTATCAAGGTGGAGTTTATCGATATGATTGATTGCGGTAAGTGATGTACAGTTTTCAAACATGGAACTAAAATCGGTCGCCGTGGTAGAATTTAGGTTGTCAGAAAAAGTGAGTGTTTTAAGACTCTCGTCGTTTTTAAAGAAATTTTTAAATGAAGTATTTTTACTAAAGTCTATATTTGTCAGGTCGAGTGAAGTAAGATAGTCGCAGAATTCAAACATGGATTCGGCATTGGTAATATTTTTGCCCATAATGTCGCTGTGATTTAGGGTAAGATTTTTGGCTTTAAGGTTTTTAAACATAAAAGACGTATCTTTGGCCTGTTTGAGATTTATACTGGATAAATCTAATGTTGAAGAGTTACTGTAATCTTTTGTATTCATGAACATTTTGGAAAAATTTTCGGTTTTATTAAATGTTGCATTTGGTAATGAGAGCTGATATATCTTTGATCCTTCAAACATTGACGAAGCGTCTATGGTATTGCTAAATGTAGCTTGATCTAAGGAAATCTTGGATGCTGAGGAATTCTTAAACATCGATGAAGCATCTATGACACTGCTAAATGTAGCATTGTCTAGGGATATTTTTGATGCTGAAGTATCCTTGAACATATTTTTGGCGGATGGGATATTTTTGAAGGATACTGAGCTTAGATTGATTGTATAAAATTTACTATTTTCAAAAGCTGATTCTGCATTTGTTACGACATCTCCATTAAGTGTAGATAAATCAATGTCGTGGCTGGCGTTTACGTCTTTGAATGCACGTTTTAGATTGGTAACATTTTTG
>ERZ772906.208-NODE-208-length-36771-cov-16.120057_pt1 | contig 36771 bp, 57 predicted proteins | sample MGYA00511338_ERZ772906 | MGnify/ENA primary metagenome ERZ772906 (study PRJEB29015, sample SAMEA2738076) | human oral metagenome | biome: human oral; feature: human-associated habitat; material: saliva | place: China | collected 2212 ... | reverse complement strand
CGGTCGTTGAGCTGCAGGTCGACGAGGTCGGCCCCTCCCTGCGCCGCGCACGCGCACAGATCACCCGCAACCAGGCACAGCCCGCGAGCGCGGGCGGCTTCGGGCCGGGGTCTGCGTCTGGTGCTGGTGGGGGCGGGTGGGCGCCGTCGGCGTCGCTTGATGCGGGGCAGCATGATCCGTGGGGTGAGCCCGCTGCCACGTCTGAGCCGCCGTTCTGATGGAGCGGTACTGCCCGGACTGCGGCGAGGTTCTCGCTGCAGGGCACGCGCGCTGTAGGCCATGCTTCCGCAGGTTTGAGGCTGAGTATCAGCGGAAAACCGAGCGCGACTGGATGCGGCGCAACTTTCCGGAGTTTCGGCCCCGGGATCTGTTCCCGGAGGACGGCTGGGAGCAGTCGGAGATCAAGAAAGATAACGTGAAGGAGGGCGAGTAATGGCCTGGGTCAGAGTAGGTGATGAGGCGCTGAGCCACCCGAAGCTCATGTCGCTGTATGACGTGGAGGGAGCGGAGGACATTTCGTTGCTCGAGATGTTCGGCTTCCTCATGGCGCTCGCGACCTACTCGGCCAAGCACCTAACAGATGGGATCATCGAGAGGGGCGCGGCCTTCCGCGACGGCGATCGTTCGCGGAGTGCGCACCTGATTGACGTCGCGGTGGGCGCGGGCCTGCTCACGTGGGTTGAAGTGGAGGGCAAGCGGAAGCTGCGCCTGTTCACGGACGAGGAATTTATTCACGTCCAGCCGCGCGAGGAGGTCATGCGCCGCCGCGCCAGGTCGCGGGAGAACCGCGACCCGAACAAAAAAGCTGCTGTGATCTTCCGCGACGGCGACCAGTGCCGGTACTGCGGGAAGATCGTGCGGTGGACCGGCCCGACCGGGTACAACCTCGGCACGCTCGACCACGTTGACCCGGACTCGCTGGGGGACGCCCCAGTCGAGGGGCTCGTGGTCGCCTGCCACGAGTGCAACTCCTCGCGCGGTCACGCGCGCGAGGCGTTCGACGCAGCCTCGCCACTGCGCCCTGTCCCGACAACACCGTATTACGGCGTATGGTCGGCAGAATTCCTCACCAGGTACGGATATGAAGCCGTGCCGTCCGTGGATCCGGGTAAGCCCGTTGACCCCGCCTCAGAGCCACCCGTGAAGGGTGGTCTCCCGGGCCGAGGGGCCGGGGCACCCGTTGACCCCGGGCGCGGCTCCAGCGGCCCCGCAGAGGCCGCTGTGCGTGACCCCGGCGCGTCCGAGAGACGCGCGCCCGAGGGTCCGCGTATTCGACGTAGTCCGGACTCAAGTCCGAACCCTGGTCCGACGTCGAAGGGTATCAAGCCGAATACTCTCGGGTCGGGTAGGGACGGGACGGGACGGGCAGGCCAGGGAAGGGCAGGCACGGGCCAGGCCGGGCACCCGCGCACACCTCAGCAGCAGCACACAAGCAAGCGGAACCGTAGAAGGAGAAGAAGGTAATGAGCCAGGAAGAAGAGCTGAGGGGCAAGGTAGAAGATGCCCTCTCAGCACTAGTGCAGGCAGGACACGGAGAGCAGGCGGTGACCGGGGCCTGGGTGGTCTGTGCTGAGGTCATGGTCCCCGGCAAAGAAGAAGTGACCGTCTTTATGCATGACGGCGGAGGATCGATGCTCGCGCGCCGAGGCCTCATCGAATCTGTACGAGACCAGCTCGCCTCATGGGTGGAGGGCTACGATGATTGACCATGACGACCGCCGGGTTTGCCCGGTGACGGGTGAGCCTCTCCTCGACGGAGAGTTCCTCTCTCGCGGCGGCGCTGCCCGCGTCCGTGTCGCGACCGCGTCGATGCCCGGACTCATGAGCGATCTCGCCTATGCCGCGTCGCACGGCGTGCGCACGGGTGAGCAAGTCGGCGGCGCTGGAGTCCCGTCGTCGCGGGCGCCCCTCAACCTCGCGCTCATGATCGAGGTCGACGAGATGTGCGACTCGATCCTCACCTGGGCGACGCTCCTACTGTCGCACGTGATGGGTCCGTCCTACTGGGTGAAGCAGGGGAATTGGTGGGGAGTGGCGGACGTGTTCAAGACTCACGAGGATAAGCTGCGCCACTGGTCCGAGGCGGCGCAGTGCGCAGACGAAGTTCTGTACTCGGTCGCGCGCCTTGAGCGTCTCGCCTCCCCCGGCAGACAGCGCCTCGTCTACGTCGGCTCGTGCAGCCGGTGCGACGCTGATCTTCTCGTCCGCGACCCAGATGAGGAGGCGACGACCTGCCGGGAGTGCGGAGCGGTCGAGCAGATCGGCGAAGCCTGGGAGCGACTCCTCTCGAAAGCTCGTGAGTCTCTGCTGCCGCGCTCGCGGGCGACCCGCGTCGCGGAGATCCTGACGGGCGCGCAGATCAAGGATCCGACTGTCCGGAAGTGGACACAGCGGGGGCAGCTGGCGCCCCGGGCAAGGAGGGGCGGGGATCGCCTCTACAGGGTCGGGGATATTGAGAGGCTGGCGACACGCAGAATGTAGGCGCGTGTCGCTTGCAGAAGGGCTTGTCACGGCGTATTCTCCTAGTGTGGCCCTGAGCGTAAGCGAGGGGCTTCTGCTTTAACGGCAATCCGCGCACTTGCACTGACCCCCGCTCCCATCGGCCCCGGTGGAGCGGGGGTCAGTGCATACGGACAGAGGGGGCGGGCATGGCATGGGAGACCTCAAACCGCGCCGCCCGTCTGCCTGATGACTGGGACGAGCGCCGCGCCTTCGTGCGTGACCGCGCAGCCGGCAGATGCGAAGCAATGCTGCGCGACGGCACGCGATGCCCCGCTGCAGGCACAGACTGCGATCACATCGAGCCAGGTGACGATCACCGAGCGGTGAACCTCCAGTGGCTTTGCCGTTGGCATCACAAACGCAAAACGCAGCAGGAAGCTGCTGCGGCGCTCGCCGCTGAGCGGAAGAAAAACCAGCCGCGAAAGCGCAAGCATCCCGGCCTCATCGACTGACCCACCCACCAGGGACCCCCTCCGCCACCCACCGCAATACCGTCAAGAGCTGTCGATCTAAGTTTGTACGGGTCTGGGGATTTTGCGAGGGGCACTTTTCGTTGATGTGCCGCGCGAAACAGCGCATCGGAGGGTGGGTGCTCTGAGGGTGGTCAGAGGGGCAGGAGCGCCCCATGCTGGTACACATTGCCGGTGACTGTGATGTATCGGCCAGTCGAGTAAAACTCGATCCGCTGGCCCTTCCACTCGCGCTTGAAGCCGCGACGTGGGGCGGCAGTGCCCCAGATGTGCAGGCCTCGTCCTGACGGGGAGATCTCGACGTAGGAGCCCTCGTAGTACGCGAGGAGCGTGCGAGTAGCCTCGTTCGGGATGCCGTTCTCGTCGAGGCAGGCGTCCAGGTCGATACAGCCGACGCCGTCACCGAGGACGAAGCCGAGGGGCGCGCCGGTCGCGCTCGCGGCCTCATACGTGCTCCAGGTCGTCGGGTCGGTGACGGAAGCCCACGCGCCCGTGCGTGCGCACATGGGCCGTTTGTTGACTTGGTTAACCCAGCGGGCGCGGGTGGTCAGCTCGACAGGGAGGCCGACGGCTTCGTCGGCTCGGGTTGAGCGGTGATGAGCAACTCGGCATCGAGTGCCGCAAAAGCGCGCGTCGGCTCGCGCCCAGGCTTTGAGCTGGTGGCCGCAGTGTTCGCACGTTTTCATGTCTCTTATTGTAACGCTTATTTCGTTGATATTCCGCAGAATGGCTGGGGGTGATCTGTGTGGCTGGTCGCGGTCCAGCGCCGAAGCCGGAAGGCTCTCGCGCTCGCCGGAACAAGGATCCGCAGGTGCTCCGGATCATCACTGCGCAGCCGGTCGAGCAGCCGGCGCTTCCGACTATCGAGCAGGTCGTCGTCGATGAGTTCGGCGTGCCGAAGAAGAAGCGCTTCGTCTGGCCGACGATCACGAAACGCTGGTGGAAGATGTGGGGCGAGTCCCCTCTCGCCACTGAGTACACCGAGACCGACTGGGCGTTCCTCATGGACACGGCCTATCTGCATGCCCAGTACTGGAAAGGTGACACCAAGGTCGCGGCGGAGCTTCGTCTGCGCGTCGCGAAATTCGGTGCGACACCCGAGGATCGCGCGCGGTTGAGGATCCAGTTTGCCGTCGCGGACGGCCTGGAAGATGACAGCCCGTCTACTGAGGCTGTGCCGGTCTCGTCTCGTGCGAGGGGGCGAAAGACAGTCCTCAAGGCGGTGCAGTAATGCCCTGGCAGCCAATCGACGAAGAGGACGAGTTTCCCACACTCGGCTATGACGTCGCCGACTGGATGACCGCCTATCTACTCACGCCGGACAAGGACGAGATGATTCCGTTCGTCCCGACGCAAGAGCAGCTCGACTTCCTCGTCCATGTGTACGAGCTGGACCCGCAGACAGGGCGCCGACTCAAGCAGCGCGCCGTCCTCTCTCGCCCTCGTGGCTGGGGCAAGTCCCCGTTTCTCGCGGCGATCTGCTGCGCCGAAGCGATGGGGCCTGTCCTATGCGACGGGTGGGACGCTGAGGGCCAGCCGGTCGGTGTGCCGTGGTCGACGAGGCGAACACCGCTCGTGCAGGTCACGGCAACGACGGACGATCAGACGGCGAACACGTGGGATCCGCTCCTGGAGATGCTTCGCGGCTCACCCGCTGAGGACGAGTACGGCATCGACCCGATGGACAGTTTCGTCGCCCTGCGGCGTGGCCGTATCGAGAAGCGCACGTCCTCGGCGACCTCCGTCAAGGGCGCCAAAGCCGTAATGGCCGTGATGGACCAGACGGAGACCTGGCTCCCCGGAAACGGCGGGCCGAAGCTCGCCAAGACGCTACGGTCCAATGCCGACAAGCTCGGCGGTTTGACGATCGAGACGCCGAACGCTTTCACGATCGGCGAGCGGTCGGTCGCCGAGAACACCGCGCGGTTCTATGAGCTGGTGAAGGCCGGGAAGGTCAAGAAGGAAGCCTCGCGAGGCCTCTACTACGACCACCGGCAGGCGCCACTCGACACGGACATCACGGATCGCGAGTCCCTCATCGAGGGTCTGCGGATCGCCTACGGCGACTCGGCTCGGGATCCGCGCGGCTGCGCGATCCACGATCCAGAGTGCGAGCCCGGCTGGGTGGACCTCGAACGCATCGCAGATTCGTTCTGGCACCCGGATAACGATCCGGCGGACATGTGCGCGGACTTCCTCAACCAGATCAACTCCGCGTCTGATGCCTGGCTCACAATGCCGGAACTTCGAGCGATCGAGGACCACAGCAAGACGATCTCGTCAACAGAGCCGATCACGCTCGGATTCGACGGGTCGGAAGGACGGAAGATCGGCATCGCCGACGCGACCGTCCTCATCGGATACTCGATCACACAGAAACACCTGTTCAAGGTGGGGATCTGGACACAGCCGGACGGACCGGCAGGCGAGGGCTGGCAACCGCCGCGCCTGGAGATCGAGCAGACCGTGCGCGACGCTTTCGAGCGATACAACGTCGTCGGCTTCTACGCCGACCCATCGGCAGGTTGGGCACAGGACGTCAAGACCTGGGAGGCCAAGTACTCGCGCCGACTGAGGGCAAAGATCAGCGCTGCGGAGCCGATCCGCTACCCGCAGCGCAACGTCTCTCAGACCTGCGAGAACTTCGCGCAACTGCTCTCAGCGATCCACCAAGGACTCATCACCTACGACGGAGACCCGACCATGACCGCCCACTTCCTCAACGCGAGGAAGTCACCGAGACAGGCCGGATACGTGCTCGTCAAGCCCGCCGACGATCAGGACTACTCCAAGATCGACGCGACCTGGGGCGCAATGTTCGCGTATAAGGCTGGCCTCGACGCAGTCGGTAAGGGCGCGGCCAGGCCGACGGCACGCCGCGCTCCGCGACGACTCTACTAACAAACGCACTGGGGAAGGAAGCCCCACCTCATGACCAAGACCCCCGAGGAGTGGCTCTACTACCTCACCGCAAAGATGGACAAGGCACACACCAGGACAGACCTGCTGCGCTCCTACACCAACGGCACCAGTCCCCTACCGGAGATGGGGCCAAACCTGGCGAAAGCCTGGATAAAGTTCCAGCGGCGCGCGCGCACGAGCCCCGGAAAGCTCGTCGTCGCCGCGCTCGTTGACCGACTCATTCCGAACGGCGTGACCGTCGGAGCGAGCGACAAGACGCCGGCGGCGCAGGCCGCAGCCAGGATCTGGCGAGACAACCGCCTCAAGGTCGCTTTCTCCGACGCGATCTGGGACGCCGCAACCCTCGGGCACGGCTACCTCCTCGTCACACAAGACGAGGACGGGCACGCCTGCGTGACCTACGAACGGCCTGAGCACATGTACGTGGAGCCGGATCCGGTCCGGCCCTGGCGTGCGCTCGCAGCGGTGAAGGTCTGGCGCGACTCCGCGGCGGGCATCGATCATCTGGTGATGTGGACCCCGGGGAAGCGCACGGCGTTCTCTCGCTCTGCCTACAGCGACTCGAAGGCCCTGATCTCGACTGTCTCGTCCGGCTGGAGGCAGGACGAGGCCGGCGAGCAAGCGTTCGAGGGCGCGCCGCCCGTCGTCGTTCTGGAGAACCGTTTCGGCGAGGGTGAGTTCGAGAACGTCCTCGACCTGATCGACCGCATCAACTGGCAGACGCTCCAGCGGCTCGTCATTATCTCGATGCAGGCTTTCCGGCAGCGTGCGCTCAAGAGCGCCGAAGGGTCGGCGGGCCTGCCCGCTGAGGACGAGGCCGGGAACGAGATCGACTACCAGAAGGTGTTCGAGCCGTCGCCCGCCGCCCTCTGGGAGCTGCCTCCCGGCGTCGAAATCTGGGAGTCGTCACAGACGCAGATCACCGAGATCCTCAACGCCACGAAGGACGACTGGCGCGAGCTCGCGGTCGAGACCTCGACCCCGCTGTCGATCATGCTGCCGGACTCGGCAAACCAATCAGCCTCGGGTGCCGAGCAGCCGCAGAAGGCGCTCCTGTCCAAGGCTGAGGACCGGATCGAGCGATTCAAGCCGGCCTTGGCCTACCTCATGGTTCGAGCGCTCGCGGTCGAGGGCATCGACCTTGACGAGTCCGAAACCGTCGAGGTGCTGTTCGTGCCTCCGCACGCGGTCTCCCTCACGGAGAAGTACGCCGCAGCCGTGCAGGCCCGCAACGCGGGCGAGGCGTTGGAGACGATCCAGCGGAACATTCTCGGTTACTCGCCGGAGCAGATCGCGCAGGACAAGCAGCGCCGCGCAGAAGAGCAGCTTGCTCTCGCGTTCGCACTGCAGGACAACCCCCAGCCGACCGATGAGGCACAGCATTCGGTCACGGGGGGGGATCCGTCTGAACTGAAAACAAAGTTCGACGCGCTCGGTACCGCGATCCGCGCGGGCGTTGCCCCGCAGTCAGCGGCTCAGGTCGTCGGCCTCGACGGAATCAGGTTCACCGGAGCAGTGCCCGTCGCCCTGCGTCTGCCTGAGACGCAGTCAGCAGACCTTGAGGAGAAGTGAGCATGACGGACCTGGACGACCTCACGAGTGTCTACAGTTCCCAGGTCCACGCCGTGCGAACACAGATCACGAAGTTCGGCGAGGCCTACTGGGACTCCATGCCGAACTACAGGGCGAGCGCCGTCGAGGAGATGATCGACGCGATCGTCCCCAGGGTCACCGCCGGGCAGCTCCGCATCGCGGACCTGACCCGCGCCTACCTCGCGCGCTGCGCCCACGAGCTCGGCTGGAAACTCGTCGTCCCACAGCTCGACAAGGCGGATATCCTCGGCGCTCGCGGCGTCGATCCCCGGACGGTGTACCGCCGCCCTGCAGTCGATGTCTACAAGGCGCTGTCTGACGGGAAGCCGGTCGAGCAGGCGGTCTCTGAGGGGCGCTTGCGTTTGACTCAGCTGATCGGCGGAGACGCTCAGCTCGCGAAGGTCCACGCCTCCCGCCAAGTGATGCGCGCCTACCCGGACAAAGGCTCGTACTACCGGCGTGTGCTCACGGGCCGCGAGAACTGCGGCCTCTGCGTCGTCGCATCGACACAGCGCTACTACAAGGAAGATCTGCTCCCGATCCATCCGGGATGCGACTGCGACGTGCAGCCGCTGCCGCCCGAAGCGGCAGGCCAGCAGGTCATCGACGAGGACCGCCTGGAGCAGGTCCACAAGATCGCTGCCGAACGGCTCGGCGAAGCCGACCGAGGAGGCAGAACGCCCGACTACCGGAAGCTAATCCGCGTCGAGGCACACGGGGAATACGGCGCCACTTTGACGTGGGCAGAACCGAAAGCCCCGAAGCAAAGCGGCACAGCGGATAAGGCGTAACGCCTGAACCCGCAGCCGCACAATCAAGCCCCGCCAAGGCCGCAACGGCGCTCGCGGGGGAGGCTACCCGAAACGGGAGGACTGATCGACCATGAAGATTCACCTGAACGAGCGACCGCATCTGCGTTTCGCTGATTCCGCCGACGCGCCTGCGGGCGGGGAAGCGGATGAGGCTCAGGTCTCGGAGGCTGCTGCCGAAACGGAGCAGGCGAAGGACTGGGAAGCCGAAGCGAAGAGGTGGAAGGCGCTCTCACGCCAGAACGAAGCGCGCGCGAAGGAGAACGCCGAGAAAGCTCGCTTGTTCGACGAGCACGAGGAGCAGGGCAAGACGGAGCTGCAGAAGGCGCTCGATAAGGCGGCGCAGGCTGAGGCTCGCGTGAAGGCCCTCGAAGTCCAGGCAGCGCGCGCTCAGGTCGCCGCGGCGAAGGGCGTGGACATGGAACTGCTGTCCGGCTCGACTCTGGAGGAGCTGGAAGCGTCTGCGGATCGTCTGCTGGCGTGGCGAGGCGCGCAGATCCCGAAGGGCGCCCCGGCGTCCGACGCGGGGCATCGAGGTGAAGAGATCAGGTCGAGCAAGCAGCTCACACGCGAGGACCTCAAGACCATGAGTGCCGAGCAGATCAACCAGGCCCGCCGAGCGGGCCAACTCAACGACGTGATGGGCCTCGCCTGACAGCGAGCCCGCGAAAGGAGCCACAATGGCTAACACGAACTTCATCCCCGAAGTCTGGTCGGCCTCCATCCTGGAGAGCTTCCGTAACCAGGCTGTCCTGACCGGCCTGACGAACCGCGAGTACGAGGGCGCACTGACCTCCGGATCGAAGATCCACATCGCCGGCATAGTCGACGTCAAGGTCAAGGACTACAAGACCGGCGTCCTCCCCGCCGCGTCCGGCGGCGGCAAGCAGCCGCGCACGACCGCGCCCGACACGGTCGCCGACACGGGTATCGAACTGGTCGTCGATCAGGAGAAGTCCTTCGACTTCCTCGTCGATGACATCGACCGCGCCCAGGCGAACAAGAGCTTCGACAAGTACACCGAGTCTGCCGGTATCGGCCTGGTCGAGGACGCGGAAGCCTTCCTCACCGGCCTGTTGTCCACGCAGGGCACGGCGGCAACGGGCATCGCAAACCCCACGGACTGGGCCTCTGCCTACAACGTCGCGCTGGCCCTGCGAGGCAAGCTCACCGACGCAAAGGTGCCGCAGGCAGGTCGCGTCCTGCTCGTGAACGCGAAGTTCGAGAACTTCCTGCTCTCCGACGGCTCGAAGCTCACGGCCTTCGACAAGGCCAACACGACCGAAGGTCTGCGAGAAGCGATCATCGGTCGCCTCATCGGCTTCGACGTCGTTGTCTCCCCGTGGATGGACAACACCAAGCCTATGGCGATCGGCCTGCACAAGCCCTCGGTTGCCTACGTCTCTCAGATCTCCAAGGTCGAGAGCATGCGCGCTGAGAACACCTTCGCCGACCGCGTCCGTGGCCTCCACGTGTACGGCGGCAAGGTGCTGCGCCCGACCGCCGTTCAGGTCTTTAAGGGGGTCTGATGCTCGTCCGTGGAACCAACGGCCTTGAGATCGAGGTCGAGGATCAGGTCGCAACCGCGATGATCGCCGCCGGCATCGTCGAGGCTGTCGCAGACGGCACCGAGCCTGTCGAGGACATCGAGGCCGTCGAGGACGTCGAGGATCCGGAGCCCGCTCCGGCCAAGACCAAGAAGTAGGAGGAGAGATGACCGCCGCCCTGCCGCTCGCATCCGTCTCGGACCTGGAAGCAGCACTAGGCCGCGACCTCAACGAGACAGAGAAGCGCCGCGCGGAGTTCGTCCTCGACAAGCTCTCAGCAGCTTTCCGAGACCGAGCCCGCCAGACCTTCACCGTCGAGCAGTACACGCACCGACTCAAGGTCGACGGCGGCGGTCGTATCTTCCCCACTCGGACCCCGCTCCTCGCCGTCCAATCGGTAACCACAGACGACGGGACGCCGGTCGCCTGGCAACTCAGGCATGGCTTCGTCCAGGTCGACAAGCCAGCGTCCGACTTCCTCGTCGTCACCTACTCCGCCGGCCTCGACGAAGTCCCCGCCGCCGTCCGGCTCCAACTCGCCGACAGCGCGCGCCGCATCATGTCGATCGACGCCGCCGCCGCACATGGAGCCACGCAGGCCACGGACACGACCGGCCCGTTCACCCAGACCAGGCAGTACGCCAGCTGGGCAATCGGAGGCCAAGCCCTCCTATCCCCCGACGACCAGGCGCTCGCGGACACGTTCAGGCCGCGACGCTCCGGCCATGTGTGGGTGATGGAAGCATGAGCCGGGAGCCGATGGAAGAGTGGAGAACCCCGGTCCAGGTTGAGGGGAGCGTCAGCAGGAACGCCGACGGCTTCCTAGTTGAAGGAAGTGGGCAGCGCCTGATCGGCGGCTGTCTCGTCGCCCCGGGAGCTTTCACGGTCCCAGGGCTGCTGACGTCGCCGACGTCGGAGCAGCCCGACGAGCAAGCGACGCTGTACGCGCCGCCGGGAACGTCGCTCAAGGTCGGCGACAAGATCACAATCCCTGCTGAGCACCCGCTCGGCGGGAAATGGCAAGTCGAGTCGCCGCCGTCCCCCTGGCCGAAAGGTGTAGCAGTCACCATCAATCGGAGGTGAAACCGTGGGGAATAACTTCCGCAGGGACGCCGCCGGTATTAAAGGCTTCCTGCAAAGCGGAGCCCTAGCGCCAGGCCTACACCAGGAAGCCGAACAGCTCAGGGCAGCAGCAGCCGCCGCAGCCCCGAGAGGCCTCACCGATAACCTCGCGGACTCGTACAAAGTCGAAACGACGAAAGCGCCGCTCAGGCCGGGAGGTCCGGTTCGAGACGTTGGCCGCGTCTACAACGACGCACCGCACGCGCTCGCTGTGGAGTTCGGTCATCGCTCGAGAACCGGGAAGCCGGTCCCTGGCGCCCACACTCTCCGAGCACTCCTCGGAGCCAGATCTAAACGGAGGCGGTTCAAGTGACCTACACCGACGCAGTCCAGGTCATCCGCGATGCAATCACCGCGGCGACCGGAATCCCGACTGCGCGAGTCCTGCAGCCCGGCTTCACCGACGGGCCGCTTCCACTCGCACACGTCTCGCTCGTAAACGCCGACCACGGCGAATACGACCGAGCCGACACGATCTCAATCTCCATCTACGCAAAGACGCCGGCCTCACCCGCCGAAGTCGGAGCCGCCGTGCTCGCGGACAAGATCGAGGGGGCGCTCGCCGTCCGTCCGGTCGTCGGCGCGTCCGGCTGGGTAGATGAAGCAGAGGTCGAATCGACCCTGGGCGTGCAGCCATACTTCGAGGCTGTCGAGGTCGTCCACATGACGGCAGCGGTCACGCACAGGCCCATCTCAGAATGACAACACCTGATTAGAAAGGGGTCTTGCATGACCACCATCGAAGCCCTCAAGAAGCGGCATAACCGCACGACCAATGTTCGTAAAGGCTTGAACGCGCTGGCGTTCCTGGCGCCGATGACGGCGACCGTCCCGACGGCGATCACCGACGCGGGCGGTGCCCTCAAGGAGATCCCAACGGAGTTCCTGCCGCTGGGTCTCATCACGACCGACGGCATTACCAACTCCGCCGACGCGAACACGGAGGACGTGGAGGCCCTCGGCTATGCCGAGGCTGTCCGCACCGACCTCACCAAGGCGCCTAAGACCGTGAAGTTCACGGTCCTTGAACCGATCCGCAAGACCATTCAGCAGTTGGTTTACGGCATCGATCTCTCGCAGACCAAGGCGTCCAAGACCACGGGTGAGATCGTTTTCGACGAGGCCGCAACCCCGGCTCTCGCTGAGTACCGTCTCCTGATGGTCATGGCTGACGGACCCGCCGCCGACGAATGGATCGTCGGTCGCTGCTACCCGCGCGTGAAGCTCTCGTCCCTGCCGGATGAGAAGTGGGCCGCATCGGACGCAATCCAGTTTGATCTGGAATTCGCTGCCTTCATGGACGAGACCGCCGGCACTTCCTGCCGTCACTACATCGGCGGCAGCGGTGCGATCCGCCACCGCGACGCGATCGGCTTCGAGCAGGCCAACTGAACTGCTCTCGATCTCGGGCGGGCCGTGGTTGATCTCCCCACGGCCCGCCCGTCCACACCTCACCTAATGGAGATCCCTCACGGATAGGAACCCCGATGAAGTTCATCAAGACTGTCAAGACCGACGACGGCGACGAGCTCAAGCTGGAGCGTGAAACCGACGCTGCTGTCGAGCAGAACCAGCTCATCTCGCAGGGCTGGGAGGTCGCCGACGACGACAAGGGCGACGAGAAGCCGACGCTGCCCGCGCCTCCCACCTTCAACAAGTAACCAACCGCCAGACAAATAAGGAGATCAAGCATGTCTGACCAGATGAAGCCCACGTTCACGTTCAATGCCCTCGCGAAGCTGGAGAAGGCTGCGGCCCCGGCCCCGTTCACTTTCGGGATCGGTAGCCAGGTCATCAGCTTCCCGGATCCGCTGAGCCTCACTCCCGAGGCAGCGGAAAAGTTCATGGCTGCGATGGAGTCCTCGAAGGCTCCGACGCAGATGATCCGCACCTGGCTCACCGCCGAGGATGCGGACCTGCTCCTCAGCAAGCTCAACATGCGCCAGCTCGGCATCCTGATCCGTCAGGCGTCCGAGCACTATCAGGGCCTGCTGGGAGACGCGGGGGAAGGCAACGCCTCTACGACCGACTGAGTCGGTACGAGAGGCAGATCGTCTCCGATCTCGCGGAGCAGGGCTGGGATGCGCCGGCTCTGTTCCGCGCCCGCCGCTGGCGCTTCCTCCTCATCCTCATCGACGGCCTCGCGTCGACGAGCAGGACGACCGTCGCGATCCTCAACGATCCCGAGCGCTTCGAGGAGATCGCAAAGACCGTCGCCGCGACCGAGGCGACCACCGACGACACTGAGGCGCGGATGCGCGAGCAGACGCCCGTCGTGCGGCTCTTACAGGACATCTTTGATCTGGTGTCCGCAGCCTTCGGAGGTAAAGAGCCGTACCCGCGTCCGGTGTCAGCGGTCGAGCTGGCACTCGAGGATGCGCGCACCGATCACCTTCACGGCTTCCGAGATGAAGCGATGAAGGCTCTCCTCCCCCACTGGGAGGACGACACAGAATAACTGCAGAGAGGAACCCAGGAATGGCCGGCGTTTACAAGGCAGGAACGCTCTACGTTGACGTCGTGCCCTCCATGAAGGGTTTCTTCAAGACCGTTGAGGCCGACGCCAAAGCGCAGCTGCCCGACATCGGGAAGAACGCCGGTAAGGATCTCGCGAACGGCCTGCGCTCTGGCGTCGGTTCCAGCGGCGCCCAGGTCGCGAAGTCCATCAGTCAGCCTATCGACGCTGCCGCGACTGAGGCGAAGGCCAGCGTCGACAAGATGACGAAGAGCATGCAGGCCTCGACGGGCGGCATGCAGAAAGCTGCGGAGGGCGCGGGCCGCAGCTTCACGACGATGGGTGCCGAGGCTGGCCGCAGTCGCGGCCCTATCGAGTCGGCGACGCGCGACCTTGACGAGGCTGCGCAGGCAGCGGAGAAGGCCGCGCGGGGCACGCGCGAGGCTGGCTCGGGCTTCTCCTCTATGGCTGGCTTCGCGCAGAGCGCGATCGCGCCTCTGGCGGCAATGGCCGCAGCAGTGGGCATCGGAGGCTTCGTCTCCGAGGCTATCGCGGCCTCGGACGCGACCCAAAAATTCGCTGACACCCTGAAATTCGCGGGGATTGATCCTGATCGGATCGAGGAGCTGGGCGCCGCAGCGCAGCGCTATGCTGATGAGACAGTCTATGACCTGTCGGATATTCAGGGCATTACGTCGCAGCTTGCGGCGAACGACGTCGAGGGATTCGACAAGCTCGCCGAAGCGGCAGGCAACCTCAACGCCGTCGCGGGCGGCTCTGCCGAGACATACAAGCAGGTTGGCCTCGCGCTCGTGCAGGTCAACGGGGCCGGGAAGTTGGCAACGCAGGACTGGAATCAGATCGCCAACGCCATTCCCGGCGCGTCCGGGAAGATTCAGAAGGCGCTGCTCGACGCGGGCGCCTATACCGGGAATTTTCGCGACGCAATGGCCCAGGGCCAGATCAGCGCGCAGGAATTCAACGAAGCTCTGCTGAGCCTCGGCTTCGACGAGGTCGCAGCGAACGCGGCTCGCGATACGAGCCGTATCGAGAATGCTGCCGGTAACCTACAGGCCACGATCATGGGCGGCGTGAAAGAGCTCGTCGACTACATGAAGCCGACGATCACGGACCTGATGGGCTGGATCTCGGACATGTTCTCGAACGCCTTCGGGTGGATCAAGGAACACAAAGACTTACTGGTCGCCCTGGGTGAGGGCATCGGCGTCGCGGTCGCCGCATACTGGGGCTTCTCGGTGCTCACGACGGTGATCGAGTGGATCAAAAATACGACGCTGGTTCAGGAGGGGCTCAACGCTGCAATGGCTGCGAACCCCATCGGTCTAGCGGTCGTGGCTATCGGCGCGCTCGTTGCCGGTCTCATCTATCTGTACAACACGAACGAGGACGTCGCGAACGCGATTAACGCCCTCGGTGCTGGCATCGCCGAGTTCTGGACGACCAACGTCACGCCCATAATTGACGGCTTCGTCGATTACACGAAGAACACCCTCATCCCGGGCATCGAGTCGGCGTGGGGCATCCTCACGACCGGCGATTACGACGGTAATCTCTTCGGGCTTGAGGAGGACTCGGCGCTCGTCGACTTTTTCTTCACACTGAGGGACGCGCTCCTCACGGTAGGCGAGATCGCCTACACAGCGTGGACGGACAAGATCAAGCCGTCCCTTGAGGCGGCGTGGGACTGGATCTCTGGCACGCTGTGGCCGGGCCTCCAGAATTTCTGGAGCACGGTCCTGCAGCCCATGTTTGAGGGGATCGGCTCGGGCCTGGCGCTCGCCTGGACAGCCGTAATCCGCCCGGCGCTCATGGGCATCTGGACGCTGATCTCCCGCGTGCTGTGGCCTGTCCTGAAAACACTCTGGGAGAACGTGGTCAAGCCGCTGTGGGAGGGCTTCGCGTCGGCAGTACAGTCAGCCTGGGCGATCATCTACCCGGCCATGCAGGCGCTCGCGGGCTTCTTCCGTGACACGCTCATGCCCGCGCTGTGGTCCTTCTGGCAGGACGTTGTCGAGCCGGTCTGGACGAACGTCTCAACTTTCATCCTCGCTGTCTGGGACAACGTTCTGTATCCGCTTTTCGACCTGTTCGTGACGGTGATCTCGGGTACCGTCGGCCTAGCTTTCGAGGGGCTGTGGACAACGGTCGTGACGGCCTGGAATGGGATCTCATCTGCGATTCAGACGGTCTGGGGCATCCTGTCCCCGATCTTCTCGGCGATTGGCAGCGCGATCTCCTCGACGCTCGGCCCGACCTTCACGTGGCTGTATGACTCGGTGATTAAGCCGGTGTGGGACAAGATCTCGTCGGCGGTGCAGGTCGCCTCGTCGGTCCTGATCGATGTCGTCTTTCCGGCGATTAAGAACGCGATCGGCGGCATGAAGGAATCGTTCGAGTCTTTCCGCCAGTCGGTCGAGTCCGTGTTCGAGAAGGTCAAGGGCGCAGCCGCAAAGCCGATCAACTTTGTTATCACGACGGTCTATCGTGACGGCATTAAGGCGGCTTTCGACACCATCGCTGCGAAGGTCGGCCTCTCCGTGAGGCTCCCGGACGTGAAGGCTATTCCGGCCTACGCGACCGGCGGCGTTTTCTCCACCATGACGCCCGGCTATTCGCCCGGCAAGGACATCTACCATTTCTATAGTCCGGACGGTGGCGGCGCGCTGCGCCTGTCTGGCGGTGAGGGCATCATCCGTCCCGACGCCCTGCGAGCTCTCGGCGGGAAGCCTTGGCTCGACAGGGTAAACGCTTCGCGCGGCTCCGGCCTCGCGACCGTCGGAGAGACCGGGCGCCGCCGCGGCGAGGTCGCTTTCGCTGACGGTGGCATCTGGAACGCGGTGAAGGGTGGTTTCTCTGGCGCCCTGGACTGGGTGAAGGAGACCACGGAGGCGGTCGCTGAGATCATTACCGACCCCGCTGCGGCAATCGCAAACCTGGTCGTCAAGCCGGCGCGTGATCTGCTGTCCCCGAAGGACGGCAGCTTCTGGGAGAGCGTGGCCTACGGTATCCCACCGATGCTGTTTGACGGTCTCAAGTCGATGTTCACGTCGAAGGTCAACGCGTCCGGCCTCTCGGGCGGCGCAGGCCTCGTCGGCGCAGCTATGAAGGCAGTCCTTATGGGAGTGCCTTACGTGTGGGGCGGCTCGGCGATCCCGCCCGGCCTCGACTGCTCCGGCCTCGTTTACTGGGCTGCGCAGCAGCTTGGCCTTGGCTGGCCGCGACTCACGGCAGCTGGATACCAGTCCGGCTCGACACCCGTCCCCTGGGGGTCGGCAACACCCGGCGACCTCCTCTACTGGGGGTCTCCTGCCTGGCACGTGGCGGTCTACGCGGGCAACGGTCAGATGATCGAGGAACCGCGCCCGGGCTTAAGCGCTCGCAAGACCGCGATCTGGGGCTCTCCCTCGGTCGGACGTTACGGCGGCGCGCGCAAATACGACAGGGGCGGCTGGCTCCCGGACGGAGTCACCGCCGCAGTGAATCAGACCGGCCAGCGCGAAGCGATCCTAACGGCTCGCCAGTGGGCCGACGTCAGTGCGCTCGCGGCTAGTGGCGCGGGTGCGGGTGTCTCGCTTGATGGGGCGCAGGTGAATCTGGTCCTCGATGACGGCGTCCAGTTTAGGGCGCACGTCGAGGGGATTAGCGCGGGCGTTCTCGCTCGCAGGAAGCAGCTCGCAGGAAGGAGCCGATAATGGCGCGCACGAATCTTTGCCCGAACCCCTCTTTTGCCTACGGCACGAATGGGTGGGCAAAGTACGCGCCGTCATCACTGCGGATCGCATCTGATCCCACTGCATGGGGCGGGCACGAGCGGCAGTCGCCAACTTACATGGCTGTCGACGTGCCTGCCCAGCTGCAGGGCCAGGTCGCCACTCCTGGCGTGGTTCCCGTCTCGGCGGGGCAGGCGCTGGCGGTGTCTGCGTTGGTTCGTACGAGTCCTGGTATCGGCCTCGCCGTCCGCGTCGAATGGACTGTCGCGGGCCGTAGTCAGGTCGCGTCTGCGCCGCTGCTGCTTGCTTCGAGTGCGGAGGGCGATCGCCCGACGTGGGTCCACGTGGCCCCGGCGGGCGCCACTCAGGCGCGCGTGCGCTTTGAGGTCCACACCTCGGGAGCTCGCGACAACAAGCCTGGATGGGCGCATCTTGACGATGTCATGATCGTCGCTGCGGCGACCGTCGAGGAGGCTGTCGCTGACGCGGCGACCTTCTTCGATGGGGACACGCCTCAGCAGCGGATCGGCTACACGCAGCGCGCGATCACTCACCAGTGGACCGGCGCGAAGGGGCTGTCATCCTCGCGCGAGGTCGAGGCCGCGCTCGATATGACGCGCGAGCCGGTCGCGGTCGTCGAGGACGGCCAGGCCCCGCGCGTCCAGGTCGTCATCCCGGCGGCGCTCGCGCCAGCGGGCACGGCCTGCTACGTCGAGGGGATCGCCGCGACGGGCTTCAAGTGGATCCCACGAGCGGGCGTCTGGACAGGCACGGGAGAACAACGGGTGATCGGTGACTCACTCGCACCGATCAACACAGAATTCCGGTACAAGCTGACGACGTCTCGCGGCGTCGAGGTCGAGTCAACGCCGGTCGTGCGCCGCTGGCGCGGCCTGTCCCTCATGACCGATACGGCGGGCAAAATGCCCGTGAATCTGCTCTGGCAGGGGACCGATCAGCGCGAGAAGAAGATGAGGGTCACCGAGCATGAGGTGCCCGGCAGGCCGACGCCTGTCATGGTGTACGCACCGACGATGGGCGCGGGCACCGTGTCGCTGACGGCGCGCACGAATCTCAAGGACACGCCAGCGCTCAAGCTCCTGCTGGGAACGCCGACCCCCGTCGCCCTATTCCACAACCCCGAGCACTGCGTGCAGTGCAGGGCGGGCGTGTGCGACGTTGACCTGGTGACGCTCATGTCGCCGACAGGGGTCACGATGGAGCGCGCCGCCCGGATCGACATCGCGGAGCGCATCTGGGCGATCAAGGGGACGATCACGTCGCTGCCGCAGGCCGCGACGCTTCTCGCTCTCTCGACGTGGGCTGACTTTGACGGGCGCGCGCTCACGTGGCAGGCTCTCGATGCTCGCCGCCTCACGTGGGAGGGCTTCGACCGCACGATCTGGCAGGAGGAGAGATGAGTCTTTCCGGCCCGGACGCACGCATCCCGGACGACCTCCTCTCGTCTGCTTACACGCTGCAGGCGACGGTCGAGTCGTGGCTCGGCGATGAGTATCTCGGTGAGGTGCCCGTCGAGGACGGCTCGGTCGCCTGGGACGCGACGCAGCAGGTGCAGGGCTCGCTCTCCCTCACGGTCCCACGCGTCGGCTCGGCGAGTGAGGATGAGGATTGGCGGGACTGGGATCCGACGGACCCATCGCATCCGCTCGCCTGCTTCGGCCAGACGCTGCATGTCTCGCTGACGATCGCGTCGGTGATTCCCGGCGGCGGCTGGTGGGACGTGCAGCTAGGCCGCTTCCTAATCACCTCGGTCGATCCCGGCCCCTCGACTGTGAGGGTGACAGGCAAGTCCCTGATGCACCGTCTCGAAGAGGATCGCCTCACGACGCCGCTTTCCCCCATGTGGAACGGAACGCTCGCGAGCGAGATCCGGCGCCTGGTTGGCGGTCACATGGGCGTCGTGATTGACACTGGGCTCGTGGACCGTTGGTGCCCGTCGATGACCTGGGGCGAGTCTCGGATCGACGCGGTGTACGAGATTGCGAAGGCGTGGCCTGCGTCGATCCGTGAGGGCGGGGACGGCATCCTGTACGTGACCCCGCCGGTCTCGCCGCCGGTCTCGCCGCCGAAGCTGCGGCTCACAGACGACCTGGACGGAACCGTCGTCGGCGTCTCCTCCCAGGTCTCGCGCGACAAGGTGTATAACCGCGTCGTCGCGCGCGGGCAGGATGGGCACGATGAGGGGGCGCCCGCGTTCCAGGCGGTCGCGGATCAGACGACCGGCCCAATGAGGACCGACGGCCCCTACGGTGTCGTCCCGCGATTCTTCTCCTCGCCGCTCATCACCTCGCAGGAGCAGGCCCGAAAAACGGCGGAGGCGATGCTCGCCGAGTCGATCCGCCGAAAAGTGAAAGTCCCTGTGGAGCACGCGCCGGACCCGCGCGTCGCACTCGATCAGCCGATCGAGATTGTGACGCAGCCTGTCCTTGCGGCTGAGCCGAAAACGCTCTGGGGCCTCGTGACAGCCTGCGAAGTCCCTCTCACGTACAAGGGGACGCAGAAAACCGACGTGGAGGTGACGCTGTGACCGTCCGAGTCATGGACCTAATCTCCTCGACGCCCGATGATCTGCCGCCCCGGTACGGGTCGGACAGGTCAACGACAGCGATTGCGCGGATCGTCGACCTCGTCGAGGGAGGTCGCCAGCTCATCGTCTCCCTGTACGGCGGGGCGGGCGTGCAGATCCCCGCGACAGCCGTCAACTGGCAAGGCGTGAAAACCGCGCACGTTCTCCTCGACCCGGACACGGGGCGTCCCGTCCACGCGCTGGGGCCTGCGCCGTCCCCCGAGGGGCCGCTCCCGGCGGTCCCGAAAACGCCCGAGTCTAAGCCTGTGGCCCGGCACGCGGTGCTCACGCCGCAGTGGATGGGCACCTGGACAAATGCCGGCTGGTCGAGATACGGCGACGGCGGCGCGTGGCAGGGGACCAATCCCGCAGGCCAGCGCCTCCGAGGTCTCGTCACCTATGGTCGGCAGCTCGAAGCCCTCGGTACGATCACTATCACCCGAGCGCTGCTCACCGTGCAGCCCGCGACGCACGTCCCGCCCTGGGCGCTGGTAATTCAACCAGCGTCCTACTCGGAGTCGGGGCCGCAGCCGGCCGGCGCGACGCAGACAATCAACGTCAACGCAGCCCAATCACAGGTCGACATCACCGCCCTGACAAAGACCCTCAAAGCCGGAGCCGGCCTCGCTCTCGTCGGCTCTGCATACGGCGGCATCACCAAGGGCGGCGCAAGCGCAGCCCTACACATCGACTACACCGAAACACTCCCCACCAAGCCTACGGAAAGGCGTGCGCAATGAGCTACCAGGACCAGCGCGGACACAAGGTGCCCTCCCCGACCGACCCGGCCCGCCGCCAAGACCTCCTCGACCTATCGCTGTCGATCCCCTCCTACAAGGCGTGTGCGTCCGAGACCGCCGCCTCCCAGTACGTCGCCGCGCTCGCGGGCGTGGGCCTCACGGCCTCCCCCGCTCAGCCTGTCTACGTCTGGCGTACCGATCTCAACGCTGTCCGTGTGTGGGACGGTCGCCGCTGGTCTGGTGAGTCGAATCTGCAGATGGAGCTGAGCGCGGTCGGCGACGTTCCTGTCGGCTCCGGCTTGAGCGTCGGCGTGCGGAATGGCCTCATCAAGGCGGGAAAGGTCGCGACCTCAGCGACCGAGGTGCAGTTCGGGAATCTCTATCTTGACAGCATCACCTTCCAGACGCCCTTCCCGAATGACTGTGTTTCTGTCACCGTGACACCGCTATACGGGACGGGCTCAGCTGGCTGGACCTTCAAGCAGGCGCAGCAGTTCTGCCTCGACTCGATGAGCCGGAACGGGTTCCGTGCGATGCTTCCGGGAGTCACGACCCCTGGCCGTCAAGCCTACGCCTGGACCGCAATCGGCTACTGACACACCCTGATCTTTCATGCCCTCGGACAAGCCCGTCCGGGGGCTTTCCCATACCCAAAGAGGAGAAACACATGGAACCGACCATTGAGCAGCTTATGGCGTCGATGACGCCCGCGACGGACACGCCGCCCGACGTCGTCGCACCGATTTACATCCCTTACGAGCAGACGGAGGCCACGCGATGAGCATGACCGCACAGAACGTCCTCGGATGGGCGGCAGGAGAAATTGGATATACGCGCTGGGACGACCCCGAAGAGGGGTCGAAGTACGGGCGCTGGTACGCCAAGAAGCATGGCGCGTACTACGGCACGTCCGGCGTTCCCTTCTGCGCGATGGGTGCGTCCTGGTGCGCGACTGACAATGAGGACAAGTCCGTCCTGCCCGGCGGCGACTTCGCGTATGTCCCCTACGGGATCAACGCAGCCGCGCGCGAAGGCCGACTCGTCTCCCCCATGACCCAGGCAGCGCCCGGAGACCTGGTTTGCTTCGACTGGGACGACGACGGTATCGCCGACCACGTCGGCATCGTCGAGGCAAATTATGGTGGATGGATCCAGACCATTGAATTCAACACCAGCTCCGGCGCTGCGGGCTCGCAGAGCAACGGCGGCGGCGTGTGGCGCCGCACCAGAAGCTGGAATTCGGTGTGTGCGGTCATCCGACCGCACTACGGCGACGCGCCCGCCGCCTCCGGTTACACCGACGTTACGGCGCTGCAGGCTGCGGTCGGTGCGACCGCTGACAACGTGGTCGGCCCCGATACGACCAAGCGGATCTATGCAGTGGTCGCGGCCTCCAGCTGGGGCGGTCGCCAGTTCCCCTTCGGGGTCGAGTACGTGCAGTCTGTGATCGGTACCGAGGCTGACGGTGTCTGGGGCGAGGCCTCGGACGAGGCGCACGACCGAGTCGTCGGTAACCTCCAGCGCGCCGTCGGTGTCGATGACGACGAGATCTACGGCCCGGCCACCAACCAGGCGATTAACACCGCGCTCGCGGGCGCGGAGAAGGGGGAATGACGATGAATGATCTGCTTCTCGGACTTCATGCGGATCCGTTCCTGACGACGGTCGTCGTCGGCCTAGTGTGGCCGATGGTCCAGGCGGCACTCGACCGTCCGTACTGGACGCCGGCACGCCGTAAGGTGCTGCTGGCCGTCGTCGCGGTTATCGTATCGCTGGCCGTCTGGGTGTCCGGAACGTATCCGGCGACCTGGCGGCTGCTCATCGCCCAGGCCGGCGTTTTCTTGGGCATTGCCTGGAGTGTGTTCCAGGTGCTCTCGGCGGTGCGTATTAACGGCGTGACACTGATTGACTGGGTCGGCGCTGTGACTCCCGGCGGCGAATCCGTCGAGGAGGTCCGCGCCGCAGCCGATTCTGCCCCTTCTACCCGGGTAGTTGACGGGGCCTCGCAGGCCAGCCGTGACTGAGCTCCTCGCGGACCCCAAAGTGACAGACGCGCTCGCCGCGCTCGTCGTCGCGATCCTCGTTGCGATGACGGGCGTCGTCGCGCTGGTCGCAAGCCAGGTGCGCCGCTGGCTCGAAGCCAAGTTCGCGCACGTCCTCGAGGGCGTCGAGGAGGCCCGCGCTGCCGCCCTCTCGGCGGACGCGCAGGTCTCGAACGACCACTCGACCAATATGAGGGAGGACTTGGACCGTGCAATCGAGACAGTACGCGCTGTCTCGGACCAGATCGGTGAGCTGACCGGCCACGTCGGCACGCTCGCCGATCAGCTGAACCGCGTCGAGACGACGCTCACCAATCACGGGAAGAGTCTCGAAGCGGTGGAGTCACGCGTCGGAAGGATCGACGAACGAGGCGGTCGAATGGCCGAAGAGATCCACGACGAGCGCGTCGCTAGAGAGGCCGCTCAGCGGACCATCGACAAGCACTCTCACGACGCGCACGCGCGCCTGCATGAGCGCCTCGACAAACTCGAAGAGAAAGTGAACCAGCAGTGACGACCACCATTACTGGTACTGTCGGCAGGCTTGACGGCGCTCCCGAGCCGCAGGCCTACATCGTCGCTACGCTCGCGGGGACAGGGGAGAATATCGCTGTCATCGCGGGCGGGCCGGTGGCCCGGCAGGCCGACGTGCGAGGGCAGATCGTCCTCCCGCTTGACATCCGCACGGAGACGCAGGTGCATCTGCGTCTCGCGATCCCGGGCCGCACGCTCCGAGAGGCGACCGTGACGCTGCGCCCATCGGTTACTTACGATCTGGCGCAGATTTTCTCCGGCGCCGCGTCGCCGACCCCGTCTCCCGCGCCTGTCCCTGGTATGGGCGGCGTCGAGATCTCCGGCGACGGAGACACCCTCACCCTGGACGGAACGTTCAACGGCGACATATACGATACTCTCTAGATCGGAGCCTGACCTATGGCAGCACGACCGACGCTCTACACGAAGCAGGGCACCGATAAGGCGATCGCGCGAGCAGTCGCACCGCTCGCAACAAAGTCGGAGCTCTCCGGCTATGCGACGAAGTCAGAGGTAGCGACAGCCGCCGCAGGTGGCAGAGTCGATCTTACCGACTACGCGAAGAAGGCCGAACTGCGGGGCCTCGCGACCCGCGAGGAACTGGGCAGCTACGCGACCACTCGCCAGGTCGCCGACCTCGCCACCCGCGCAGACCTCACGGCCTACGCGACGAAGGATGAGATCGTCGGCGTCGCCAAGCGCTCCGACCTGACCGGCCTCGCCACGAAGGCCGAGCTCTCCGGATACGCGACGAAGGGCGACGTCGCGGGCGTCGCGCACGCCTCGGACCTGACCGGCCTCGCGACAAAGGCTGAGCTGCAGGCCGCGCTAACAGGCGTCGGCATCACCGTCGTCGCAAACGAGGCCGAAGCGCAGCGCCTGCCAGACGGCGCGCTCTACTTCCTCGCCGCCGCAGCTTCACCAGCGCAGCCGCCGACCCCGACGCCCGGCCCCGCGCCAGCCGCCGGCCCCACCGTCGTCGGCCACGCCTCGGGCTCCGTTGTCGGCCAGACCATCACAGTGAAGGTCGACGGAAAGGCAGGCGACAAGGTCATCCTGGGTATCAACGAGAAGGCGCAGGGCACGCGCGCGACCGCGAACCTCCCGCAGGGCTGGACGACGCTCGTCGATCCGTACTGGGTCGGTACGATGAGCGCGACTATCATCACCGGTCCCTGGGCGCCGACGATCACGGTCACGCTGTCTCAGAACGCAGAGATCGGATGGGCCGCAGCCACAGTACGCGGAGCCTCCCGCATCGATGCCGGCACCGTCAAGAAGCGCCAGGCTGAACCGGTCGAGACCAAGACCTGCACGGCGCCCGCGCTCGCGGGTGCTGGTCTCGCGCTCGGCTTCACGTTTGAGCGCACGAGCGCGGGCGAGTCGTCTGAGCAGGTGACGGTCTCGGAGGGCTGGGAGAAGCTGGAGTTTGCGGCGCAGGACGGTCTGAACTATCAGACTGTGACGCTCGCAAAGAGAGTTGCAGCCTCTCCCGCTGATCTCGTCGTGACCTACCCGAACGTCCAGGGGTCGAACGGCATCGGCGTGCAGGTGGTCGCCCGTGGATGAGCTGACGATCTATCGCCGTCGTCGCAACGGTGGTGACGTGCCCGGGGTCGTGCGTCGCCGTCGCCGCGATGGTGGGGATCTTCTCCTGCGTCGACGTGAGGCGACGACTCCGGTCACGCCAGCCGCGACGGACGTCGTCGAGCAATTCCTCAAGCAACGTCCCTTCTACATCGCCCATAGGATGAGCGGAACGGAGTATCCAGAGTTTACGCAGCGGGGTCTCGATGCCTCGCTGCGGGCCGGCTTCAAGGCGCTGGAGATCTCCGTCCGGCTCTGCGCTAGGGGGCCGCACGGAGAGCCTGCCGAGTTTGTCGCGATCCATGACTGGAAAACGACTCGCACGGTCCCGGGGACGGATCTGCCGATCTGGTCTACGCCGTGGAGCACGCTCAGAAACCTACAGCAGGGGACGGGGCCGTTTATGCGGCTGCGTGACATCGTCGATCAGATCCCGGATGACGTGGTCCTCGCGATCGACCACAAGACGACCTCATCTGAGGACCAGCGGAACGCAGCTGACTTGAGGGCTGAGGAGCAGCTCTTCGAGTACCTCGATACAGTTTTCGGCGGGCATCCCGAGCGCCGCGTCATCTGGAAGGTTTTCGCGAAGGGCACGAGCGCGGCCCGAGCGAAAGCGCGCGGATACCGCACAATGGCGATGCTTTACCCCGCCGAAGTCCCCGCGGCTGACCTCGGCTCATGGGACATCATCGGCATGGAGTGGAGTGCGAGCGCCGACGTGTGGAATCGCATCAATGCGACCGGGCACCCGACGATCGCGCATATCATCACGAACGAAGGGCAAGCGAGGACGGCGCTCGACAAGGGCGCGTCTGGCCTCATGGCGTCGTTCCCATCTCGCGTGCATCCGTAGCCGATGCAGAAGGCCCCACCGCCAGTTTTGGGCGGTGGGGCCTTCCCTTGTTGTCAGGCCTTGGCGGGGGCTGTCACTCCGATTCCGGGATCGAAATCCCAGTGGTAGCTGGAGCAGTCGCAGTTCGCGAGCCAGCAGTTGAACTCTGAGTCGAGGCTGAGGAGGAAGCCACGACGAATCATCTTGATGATCCACTTGAAGTCGTCAAGCGTGACGATCTCTCGCGGTGTCGGGTAGAAGTGGATCGACATCGGATCGGCTTCGTCGCCGTAGACGCGGGCGATTTCGCGGCCGTCGTAGCTGATAGCGACGAAGAACTCCTCCGTGGGGCGGGCAGGTCCGTTGAATGCCCAGCCGGGGCAACCGGGGATATCGACGGTGTCGCAGCTGGTCCATGCCTTGGTGGCGGCTTCGTTGAATGCCTGAGTTGCGGCGTGCATGTCCATGTGTTTCTCCTTCTTTGAGGTTCGGGGGCTTGTTCCTCCCGATGACTCAACTCTACACCGCGCGCGGTGTAGAGTGCAAGTTGGATTGAATGTGATGTGCGCTACTTGCGCAGATCGGTTCGGGTGCCCTGGCCAAGCCTAGATGCGAGCCACGCGTCGATTGTCTCAGGCGACCAGCCGCGCAGGTGGCCGTTTGGCGTACTGATCTGTACGTCAGCGGGTGGGGTCAGGCCCTTGCGTATGTAGGATCGAATTGTGTCGACGGCCAGGCCTGCGCGGGCGGCGAAGTCGGCGGCACCCAAGTATTCGCGGGTCATTAGTGCTCCTTAGCTTGTTCGAGTAATGATTTCGACGGGGATGTCCTGGTCGGCCAGGAAGGCGAACGCCCGGCCCACGCATGCCTGGTACGTGGACAGTGGGAGCCGGTCGGCCCACTCGCAGCCCTGTTCGTACGCGGCTTGATCGACGTACGAGAATAGGGCGGTCGGCACGACGCGCACGTCCTCGATCTCATCGTCAGCAGGGGCAGTGAGTTCGTCGACGCAGTCGAGGGCAGCGTCCTCAAGGTTGCCGATCAGCATGTGAACACTGATCGGGTCGCGCGGCGTGCTCTTCCCGATCTCCCAAGATCTGATCGCACTCTCGGGCGCACCGACGTGGGCAGCAAGTTCTGCGCGCGTAAGCCCGAGGGCCTTGCGTCGGCAACGCAGCCCGGCGGGTGTCAGTGGTTCAGTCAATTGCTTCTCCTATGGGTTGGCCCCCGCATCCTGTGGCAGGCGCGGGGGCCTTGTGTTTACTGGTCAGTCCTCGGCGAGCCAGGCGTTCGTTTCGGCGACGTACTGGGCGACGGCGGCGGCAACCTCGGGGTCGGGGGTGCGCTCGGCGGGGCCGTGGTAGCCGCCCCAGATTTCAGCGGGCCACTCGACGCGGGGAATGTACCGCTCGATGAGCGGCCATTCCTGGGTGTTGTCGGTCGAGGCAGCTCCGCCCGGCAGGGCGGAGTCGAAGATCAGCAAGCTAATCTTGATCTCGTCCTGGTAATCGCCGTAGATGACGGCGCGTGCGCCGTTGTCGAGGTCGGCGGCAATGAGGGCGTTGTCGCCGTCGAAACGCTCTGCCTTGGTCCAGGTTGTGGTAGTCATGATGTTGTCTCCTTCTTTGAGGTTCGGGGGCTTGTTCCTCCCGATGACTCAACTCTACACCGCGCGCGGTGTAGAGTGCAACCTGGAATGGATGTGATCTACAAAACAATAGCACTCAGATAAGGACGTGCGAGTCCATCCGCGACGTCAAGGCCGCGTCGCGCTCGCGGGTCGCATGCTGATAGCGGAGCGCGACGTCGACGTCGCTGTGCCCGCCCCTGTGGAGCAGCTCGGCCAGTGTCGCGCCCTGCTGTGCGAAGATCGTGAGGCCCGTGTGTCGCAGGTCGTGGAACTTAAACCACGGGATGCCGGCATCCGTCCGCGCGCGCTCCCACGCCCTGCGGAGGGTATTCGGATGAAGCGGCAGGCGGGGAGACCGATCCGAGCAGAGGAGCCAGGCCGTAGCGTCCGGCTCGACGTAGGAATCAAGGTGCCTGCGCAGGGTAGGGACTAGTGATGCGGGGATGACGATCTCGCGGACGCCGGCTGCGCTTTTCGGGGGCAGCTCGACCGGCCCCTCGCCAGTCAGATACTGCACCTGGCGCTCGATCCGGAGCGTCGCGGGCGTGGAATCGAGGTCGAAGTCGCGCCGCTGCAGGCCGGTCAGCTCGCCGAGCCTGGTCTGGCACCAGGCTGCGAGCAGGATCGCGATGCGCAGTCGTGCGGGCATGGAGTCGGCGGCAGAGCGAACCTCCTCGGGGGTCGCCACCTGCCGCTCACGCTCGCGCACGGGCCGGTGCTTCTGTCCCTCGGGCACTTTGCACGGGCTCGCTGAGATGAGACCCGCCTTTACCGCGGCGTTCATGCACGCAGACAGGGTCATATAGATTGGCCGCACAACGCCGGGGCCTTTGGCCTCCCAGATGCGCTGATACCAGGAATCGACGTCCTCGACGCTGATCGCCCCGAGCGGCATCGCACCAAAGACCGGGACGAGCTGCCTCATCCGATAGGTGTGCGTCTGGATCGTCTTAGGGGTCCGGCCTAGTCGCTCGAGCGACGCGAGCCACCGCTCAGACCACGCCGCGAAAGTGATCGCCGCACGCTCTGCAGCGGCCTCCTGCGCGCGATCGCGCTCGCGGCTTTCCTTTGGACTTATCCAGGTGCCCTCGCTGATCTCGGCCTCGACGTGTGCGAGGAAGGCGCTTGCGTCGGTCTTGCGGATGAAAGACCGCCCGGCGGTGTACTTGCCGCCGTCGGGGCCTGTGTACCGGACCTCGAAGCGCCCGCTGCGGGCTTTCCGGATCGAGCCGAAGGCTCTGCGTCCGCTCATGCTGCCTCCTCGTCGGATCAGTGGCGCAGAATCTTTTTCCACACGTTGCGCCACGCCTGCGCCACTGCCAATGCTATACCCTGACGCATCCTGACATATAGGCGAGTGGGCGGACAAGCGCCGAAAACCTTGTGAGGGCAACGAAAACCCCGGAATCTCAACGAGATTCCGGGGTGTGTGTGGAGATGGGGGGAATCGAAACGGAGGCCCCTATTCACACCGAAAAATAGGCGCGTAGATCGGCATGCGCCACTACAGCGCCACAAGATTTAGCGGAATATGCGGCCCCAGCCGCCCGGCTTCGGGGCAGACTGCTGAGGCGCGCCGGGCCAGCGGATAGGCGCAGGCGGAGCCGCAGGCGCAGGCTGGGACTGTGCGGCCTTCACGGCGGCGCGCGTGTGCGCGACAAATCGCATGAGCCCGTCAACGGCTTTGCGCTCGAAATGCAGGGTCAGCAGGGCGCTGCGGGTTTCGATCATGAGCCACTTGTCCCCACCGCTCTTTTTCTTGGCGGCGAACGCGAAGATGCCGAGCGCGACGAGGCGCGTCGCGGTCACGCGCGCCTGTGCAGCCTCGCCGTCCTCGACCTCGACGCTGACGACGTCGGTCAACGGGATACGCTGAATAGGCTCGCCTCGGCGCTTCGAGTCATATAGCAGCTCAGTGTCGGTGCAGATAATCTCCGCAGGGTCGGACGAGTAGAGCCGGAAGGCTCCCTTAGGTCGGTGCATGACTTCTCCTTTGAGCGCGGCCTACCTATATGGACAGCGTACCGCTCATAGGATGAGGGCGGGCGTGATTGTAATCCACGCAGGCTAATTATTGGCCTACGCCTCTGCTTGTTCTGAGAGGAATCGGCGCTCAGCCTCGGCAAAGACATCGGATCCGCGCACGCCTAGAACCTCTGCGACGGCCAGGACATGATCTACACTGATGGTCCGTTTTCCGGTAAATATACGCGAGATTTGCGCCTGAGACACGCCGCTGCGGCGTGCGATCTCAGCCCCACTGAGGCCCCTGCGATCAGCAAGTTCGCGCAGGATGCACGCCACCAACTCAACATAACGAGTCGCCGTTCCCATGCGGTAAGTATGCCAAGTGGCAACACGCGCATGCAACTTGAGTTGACAAGTGTTGCCAATTGGCATAGGTTGTGCGGTATGGGATATATGCCAATCGGGATAGCTGATGTGATCGAGGCCTCCGCAGATGCGCGCGGGATCTCGCTCCTGCAGCTCAGCAAGAAGTCCGGCCTCTCCTACAGCGGAGTGCTCAGGAAGGTCAAGCATCGCACGCGACGTATCAACGTCGACGACCTGTGCGCCTTTGCCGCCGCCCTCGACGTGCAGCCCTCCGAACTTGTCAAACAAGCGGAGTTGCGCGCCAGCGCCGAAGCGCAGAAGCCGAGCGGCTTCGCAATCCAGGATGAGCAGTCCGGAGTCGTCATCCTCCAGGCATCACGCGGGAGCATCTACGACGAGGATGTCCCGGAATGAGCGACGTCGTCATGGTGACTATCTGCCTGATTCTCGCGGTCGCCGGAGTCCCGGTCCTCTTCTGCGTTGGGTACCTCGTGTGTGTCTACGGTGTGCGCGCGATCGAGGCAGCACTCGACTCGCTTGAAGCGCTCGCTGACATGGGCGTCGACGCAGGTGAACGGATCGCTGAAAAGATCGACAAGGCGGTGTCCAGGAAATGACCACAGCCTCCCCGTTCGCTCCGGACCGCTGGTACTCCGCACAGCAGGTTCAGGAAACCCTCAGTCTCTCCCGCTCGACGGTCGAGCGCCTCGGAGTCGAGGGCAAGGTCGCCGCAATCAAGATCGGGCGTTCCGTCCGGTACAGCGGCAGCGACCTCAACAGCCAGTGCCAGAGCCTCGGCTCCGGCGAAAAGAAGAGCTCCCAGCGGTAGAAGCGCTGGGAGCGGATAGAACCCCTAGAGAAGGAAGATTCCGTGAACAAGACTACCACACGCCGCCGCCACCTGCGGCCTTGGCGAACCCTCACAGGAGGTGCCGCGCTCGCCGCCGCCCTCACCCTCGGTTTCGCGATGAGGGGCCTCGACAACCCCGACGGCCTCCCCGAGTGGACCTTCTGGCCCGCCCTCGGACTCCTCGCGCTCGCGGTCTGCTTGATCCGCGCGGACTGGAAGGCAGGGCGGCTGTGAACGCCTCGGTCATCGTCACAGTTGTTTTCCTGCTATTCGCAGGCTGTGTCCTGCTGGCCTGGATCGCGGCGCGCGGGGCCTCTCGTGCGGCCTCCATCGAGGAGATCGCCGCTCGCATGCAGCGATCCGCGTCGAAGGCCAGGGCGAAGGGCACGACACTGCTTGAGCGCCACGTCGGATTCGATTACTACGACGTGGACGGCGAGGCTCCGCTGCCTCATCTGATCTGCCTGGCGACGCAGGACGTCATCATCGAGGCCGAGCTGAACGGCTGCTACGCCCTTGATACGCCGAAGATCGCGGTCGATCTCGACCGGCAGCAGATTCACGTGACCCTCGAAGTGCTGCGGCTCGATGAGCCGAGCCTGGAGGTGGGGGCCTGATGCAGGAGAAGCCGCCCCTCGATGTCGAGATCACGCGCGCGATCGCCCGCGCTCACATCCTCTACTCGAACCGCCCTCACACAGATGAGCGTGTGCATCGCCTGGTCATGGAGGCCTGCGCACGCGCCGCTCACTACCCGGTCGAGGTCAAGCCCTCGCGGTCGGCGCTCGCGCCGATGAGGCCTCGTCGATCCGCTTAACCGCCAACACCAAGAATAGAAGGAACCCCAATGAGCAAGAAGTTCTGGGCAGCTGGAGCTGCCCTCACCCTCGCGGCGCTCGCGCTGCCCTACGGCGCCGCATACGCCGCCGACGAGGCCGCACCGGCCATGACCGCGCAGGTTACCAAGGCGACCAGCGCCTCCCGCCAGACCTCGAGTGAGGTCACCGTCGAGGGAACCTGGTCCGCGCCGAAGCTCGCGGTCGGCCAGCACTTCACAGTTGCCAGCAAGGACGGCGGCTTCAAGTGGTATGCCGGCTTTCCCTTCGTCCTCGACGACGGGACCAAGATCGGCGACTGCGAGGCCGACGAGGCGACTCTGACCTGCACGGTCGCCGAGGTTCCCGCGTCCTACGCGGACAAGACCGACGTGACCGGAAACTTCCATGCCCGCGCGCGTCTCTCGGACGCCGCAGTCGGCACTGAGGACACGCAGATCGTCGTGAACGGCAAAGTCACGCGCACGCTTGTCTGGGGCGACCGTGACGGCTCGGGCACCTGCACGAACGACTGTTCGACGCCCGCGCACTTCGAGTACGCGGCTCCCGAGACGATTAAGTTCGGGTGGACCAACGCGGACCAGTCGATCGGCTGGGGCATCAAGTGGGCCGTAGAGGCTGGCAAGACCTACACGCTGACGGACGAGACGAACGCTCTGCCGAAGGCCGTGAAGTGTTCGTCCGGCCCGACCTGGGATCCGGCGACGACGACCTGGACCGACGGCACGCTCGATGAGTCCGCGCACACGCTGACGTTCACGCCGCCCGCCGGCTCGCTGGTCTGCATCGTGTACCCGGCTGCGTCCCCTCACGTCGAGGGCCAGGACACCTACACCAACCGAGCGACGATCAACGGCAAGAGCCTTGAGGCAACCGCGACGATCAAGGCATCGGGCGGTACGGACGGCGACGGTAAGACCAAGCCGAAGCCGACCCCGGTCCCCACGCCTGACCCGAGCATGCCGACCCCCGCGCCGGTCCCGTCTCCTCTCCCGAAGCCTTCGCAGAAGCCGACCCCGGTTCCGACGCCTTCGGATGAGCCGCAGTCTGCGCCGTCCCCGATGCCTACTCCTACGACCACGCCGAAGCCTGAGCCTACCGCTACGCCGGTCATCGAGAAGCCTCAGCCGGAACCTACGCCTGCCACCGTCCAGGCCCCGCAGGAGCGCCTCGCTAAGACTGGCGCGACCACTGACGGGATCTTCCTCGCAGTCGGGATCATCGCTTTCGGCATCGGCGTTGGCCTCGTCATCCTCCGCCTGCTTGAAGGGCGCAAGCACAAAGAGAATACCGCCCGATGAGCGCTAAGCACCTCACAAACCCGGTGACACTCACCCTCGAGCTCGACGACCTCGGGTGGCTGCGCAGCTTCCTCAAGGATGAGCGCCTCGCCGCTGAGATCGACCGCGATGAGGTGACCTCGCTCCACACCGATGCGGCTATCCGCGCCGCAAAGCAAGTGCTCCTCCACGAGCACGAAAGGATGACGAAGATCATTGACGCGCTGGACGCGGCCCTGGCCGCAGACGACGCGCGCGAAGCCATAGCAAAGCGGATCGCCGCGACGGTGCCCGTCATGCAGGACATCTCTAACACCCACCCACCACTAAGTAAGGAGACGGAGCTGTGAACCTCAAGAAGAAGATCAAAGTCGAGCTGGACCAGACGGACGCTGCTATCGCAGCGGTCCTACTCGCAGAGCAGGCCGGACGCCAGGCTCTTAAGGCCCTGCTCGCAGACAAGGCAGCAGAGATCGGCGGTACCACCAACCGAGGGGCTCGCGCGCTCGCAGACTCGTACATCAAAGTCGGGTGCGCTCTGACGCTCGAGATCATGGCTGAAAAGACCAATCAGGGGTTGCAGAGCACTTTCTCGCTTGCCAGGGCGACCGCTCGAATGGCCGACGCTATCAAGGCCTCTGACGAGGTCGTCGCAGCGATGGAGGAGGAGCTATGAAAGGTCGATACATCGCGGTCTATCTCGACACCTCTCAGGTGCTGGCTCTGCTGTACGACGCGCAGGAGACGGTCCTCGCCGCTGATGAGGATCTGGAGATCACGGAGAAACTCAGCAACATCGCGGCCCGCCGCCTCGCTCGCGAAGAGATCGACAAGAACCGCGACCTGTATGTCGAGATCGTCGGCAAGCTCCAGGAAGCATCCGAGCGCCTCAACGTCGGTGAGGGCGACTACATCGACGAGTAAGCACACTCCCCGATGAGCGCGACCATCGAGGAGGCCACCCGCCACCCGGAAAAACAAGGCGGGACAGGCTAAAGATCGCGCAGCCCGACAAGCAGACTCCCGGGTGCAAGTCCCGGGCGGGCACGAAGCCCGCACCAGCGAGTGCAGGGCAAGACCCCTAGAGAAGGACCACCAATGACCACCATCAACGAGATCAAGGACCGCTTGAACGCGATCGCGTTTGCGGGCCGCAGCTACGCCGGAGCCGACCGCGCCGCCGTCGCAAAGGCCTACACAGACGCTGTAGCCGCGTTCGACCAGAACGCCGCTGTCGATATGGCATATCTCCTCGACCGAGTCGAGGAGCTGCAGAAAGCGATCACCGTCGCCGCCGCCGAGCTCGCAGACGCCGCCGTCACCATCGCGGACCGATACGCCGGCAACGACGCCGAGGCCCTCGAAATCAGGCTCCTGATCGGCGACCCCGTCGACAAGCTCGTCAACGTCGCGCAGGGCGCCGCGATCTCACCCAAGGAGGCGGGAGAATGAGCGGCGCCGGACTCCTGAGTATCGAGTGGGAGATCAATGACCAGCATCTCCCCATGCCGCATATCGTCGCGACTGCCTGCGCGGCGTTCGTCGAGGAAGCCGAGCGCCGCGGACTCGTCATCCGCTCCGGCCCCTCCCCCTCCGTCCTGCACGCGCTCCGACTCGTCAAGGTCACGGGCAAGGTCGCCAAGCCTGACGACGCCGTCGAGGAACCACAGCCACCGCACACACTCCGACGCTGCCCGGCGTGCGGCGTCCACATCTACGACCTAACCGATGTTGAGGGAGCCGACCAATGATCGAGATCAAGCCAGTGCGCACCGTACACGCCTACCGCCGCTGCCCCGTCTGCCGCACACAGCTCGCGCCGAAAGGCTCAAACGTCCGCATCACCATCGACGCAGAAAACGAAGCCACCGCAATTGAAGCGTTCACCCACAAAGCCTGCGCACATACCGTCATCAACTTCACCCGCGCTCGCGGCTACACGCCTGCCGAGCTCGTGGAGGTCGGCGTCTGGGCTGAGGAGCAGCGATGAGGCTCCCGATCAGGATTCAGCGCCGCCGCGCTCGCGGCTGGAAGATGCCCGCGCACACGAAGTATGTAGGGAGAGGAAGCCTATACGGCAATCCGTTTTGGGTCGCTCGGTCGCCGTTTGAGCTTAAATATGGCGGTGCCCTCGTCGTCGCGTCTCGTGCGGAGGCTGTCGAGAAGTTTCGTGAGTGGATCAGGCACACGGCAGAGGGTCGGTTCGTCGCTGGGTGTGCGGCGCGGAACCTCTGGGGCCTCGATCTCGCGTGCTGGTGTCCCGCTGATCAGCCGTGTCACGCGGATGTCCTCTTGGAGATCGCAAACCCGCGCGGGGAGCGCGAGTTCGAGAACCCCTATTACCGCATGTGGGACAGAGACGAGGCCACAGAATGACAAAGATCGGCAGTCTCTTCACTGGATACGGCGGTCTGGACATGGCGGTACGTATGGCGCTTGATCCGGATGCGCGTGTCGCGTGGACGAGTGACGTCGAGCCGGGGCCCTGCCGGCTCGCTGAGGTGCGGTGGCCGGGCATCCCGAACATTGGGGACATTACGCAGGTCGATTGGTCGGACGTTGAGCCGGTAGACATTATCTGCGGCGGCTCGCCGTGTCAGGATCTGAGCCTCGCGGGCCGACGCGCGGGCATGGCATCGGGGACGAGATCGGGCCTGTGGGAGTCGATGTTCGAGGCGATCAAGACGCTGCGTCCGCGTCTGGTCGTGTGGGAAAACGTGCGAGGGAGTTTGACGAGTGGAGCGTTCAGTCTGGTGGAATCAGAGAAGGGACTGCTGGGAGACGGAGCAGATGGATCTCTTCTCCGCGCAGCAGGCCGTGTGGTCGGAGATCTGGCCGGCCTCGGGTATGACTCGCAATGGCGTGTTGTCAGAGCTTCCGACGTTGGCGCCCCTCATCAGCGAGAGCGACTTTTTGTTACTAGCCACCCCGCAGGCGAACCTTGGCAGCTGCGGGGGATCGCAGGAGCCGGAGAAGCGGCGGGCCGGGGGGCACTCGGTGAGCCTGGCAGACCAGATCGAGCATCTTGTGCCCTGATCCCGACGCCGACTGCGTCGGACCATAAGGCGGGGAGGCACCAGGAGGGGACGGGCAAGAGTCTGTCTCAGGCGGTGCAGATGCTGCCGACGCCGCAGGCAACGAACGCAACGGCCTCCTCGACCGGGTACGGCGCGAACTTGCACGAAGTGGCGCGCGAGCTGCTGCCGACTCCGAAGGCAGGAGATGCGGTGATGGGCCTCCCTCGGACGAGCGGACGACCGCCGGAAAAAAGTACGCACCTGGCAACTCGCCTCGAATACACCGATTACGGGATGTACGCGCCCGCGATCGCGCGCTGGGAGCAGGTGCTCGGACGTGAGGCTCCGGCGCCGACTGTACCGCCGACGCGCGAGGGGGGGCGAGCGCGGCTCTCAACTCGTTTCGTCGAGTGGCTCATGGGATTGCCCGAAGGGCATGTGACCGGCGAGGATCTCGGGCTGACGCGCGAGCAGCAGCTCCGACTCCTCGGAAATGGCGTCGTCCCGCAGCAAGGAGCCGCCGCTATTTACCAGCTCACAAAGATCGCCATTGAGGAGGCAGCATGACCGGCATCGACCCACTGAAGGACATCCCAGGTGTCGAGGAGTTTCAGGAGCGCGCGCTCGTCCGCGCGGTCCGGCTGACTCGTGAGAACGCGGAGACGATCGCCCGCCGCGCGCGCAAGCGCTGCGGCTTCACGCCGGACGGGCGGGTGATGCTCGTCGAACACACCTACACGATCTGGGCGCTTGAGGGGGACATGATCGTCGCTCGCCCGGGCAGTATGCGTCTGTCGAACCGCATCCCGGAGGACTTCACAGCATGGTACACGAAGCCGGGCGAGCAGCTGACTGAGGAGGATCTGTGATGAGTCCGCAGCTGGTGTGGGAGTCGCGAGTCTTGCCAGTGACGCGCAGCAAGCTCATTACCGCCAACGACAAGATGCACTGGGCCGCACGCGCGAGGCTCACAAAGCAGCTCCGCCAATGGGGATACCTGCTTGGCCGTGAGGGTGAAGGCGTCGCGCGCCTCGGGCTGACGCACGCTCGCGTCGAGGTCGAATTCGCCTATCCAGACAGGCGTCGGCGCGACCGCAGCAACCTCGCGCCGACGGTGAAGGCGCTCATGGACGGCCTGATCGACGCCGGACTGCTTCCCGATGACGCGGATCGCTTCCTCGACGGACCGTACACCGTCATCGCGGACCACCTGGCGGGGAAGCACCTGAACATTCCGATGTATGAGGTCCGCATCCACGTGTACGCGGACACCGAGAAGAAAGAGAGTAAGTAATGGCCGGAGATACCGTCATCACTGTCATCGGTAACCTGACCGCTGACCCCGAAC
>ERZ772906.206-NODE-206-length-36976-cov-5.823244_pt1 | contig 36976 bp, 50 predicted proteins | sample MGYA00511338_ERZ772906 | MGnify/ENA primary metagenome ERZ772906 (study PRJEB29015, sample SAMEA2738076) | human oral metagenome | biome: human oral; feature: human-associated habitat; material: saliva | place: China | collected 2212 ... | reverse complement strand
ATACAAGCCAGCCGCCATCGCTGAACTCATGAGTGGGTAGGGTCCGTCTTTAGAACTTCCACCACTCCACACATCATCGATGAGGACTTTCCCTTCAAATGGCATACATAATGGACACGCATTGAATCGCTTGTTCAATATGACAGTAGACACGCCCCATTCCTGTCGCTTCTGACCTTCGCCCATCAAATAGGCTCGTTTGCTCGCTGTTCTCACAGCCATGTCCGCATACGACACAATGTTGTGTACAGCACCATTTGAGTACGTGATGCAATTCAATCCGTTCTTCAGAAAGTCGCTTGTTGCCATGTCCACAGCCTTCTCATAAGTGAGGGCTCCCGAACTTGCTGCAACTTGGGATTGAAAGATGATTTGACGATACTTGTCATTCGCATATCGAAGCACAGCGGTTTGTGCTGTCTTCATGTCATGTTCGACAGCATTCATCAACGCATCTAATCTCTTTTGATTCGTTTGGAAGAATCCAGCACTTAGACCACGTTCACGCTTTAGAACGTAGCCTTTCTCGAGTGCCTTCAACACATTGAGCTCCTCATCACTCGCACCTTGCAATGATGCGTTGGCGATGGTCTCTCTAATCTTTTGATTCATCGATTTAAACTCGAGACCGTACTTCTTAGCAGCCTCTTGTTTAAATCGTTGTAATTCTTCGAGTTGAACCGCCTGCCATTGAGTCCATTCGATACCAAGCTCAGTTTCTTCCGCTTTGTGTTTCTTGAGATTCCTCGTCATGGACTCGAGCAATTCATTCTCGATTCTTTCAAATGCTCGACTAACATCATAAACCATTCGAATACACCTTGAATCCTTTCAAGCGGTACTCACGAACCATCTTCTTGAGTTGAGTTCTCGATGTAGGTTTCAAATTCATCATCTCAATCTGACCGTCTTTCTCGACCGCATAGATTCCGAATGGACAATACTCCTTACTCATGTTGAGAAGTGCTTTCGCTTGATCCGTTCTCATTTGGTAGTTCTTGTTCATGATTCTCACTAGCAAGTTCATCACCTCTTTCAACGCTGAATCCATCTAAGTCCGTGTTGAGATAAGGCTCTTCGACCTCGCTGATGCCTTGCTCAGACTTCAAGCGAATAACTTCCTCGGACTTCCATTGCTCGTCCTTAGAATCTCCATAGAGCTCATCCACAGAAGCTTCGATGGACATGATGCCACTTGTTTTCGCTTTTGCAACTGTCTCAACTTGAGACTCGAATGATGGGTTCGCATATTCTCCGAATGGAACATTCACCGTAATCTCTTCGATAGGTCTACGATTCAATACGTTGAAGCTATTGATTGTCATCGATACTAATTGAGGAATGAACTCTTGCAATGCTTCTACAATCGTGTTGCGTGTGTATAGAGTAGTCTTTTCTTTCTCTCTCTGAGCTTCAGCATTGTCAAGCTTCTTCACATCAATCCCAATCGTAGAAGGGCTCACGATACCTTGCAACGCCAAATCCAAAGCTGTCACGTAAGTTGCCAAATAACTCTCGTGAGGGATGTTCGCTTGTTGCAATGTAATCTCGTTGCTTGCTCCTTCAGCTCTGTCAGATGCTATCTTGATGAATCGATTGTCGAATGCATTCGGCTTCATGAATGTCCCAGTTTTTGGGTCCCGTGGGAGCAACGATTCGGGAATATATTCTTTTGTTCGACCACTTCGAAGAGCATCCATCCATTGAGACCACGCCTCATCCAACGCATCGAATGAGTCCGTCTTTCTGTCGAAGATGGATTCGCCTCGTCCTCGTTCGATATCAGATTCAAAGATGCTAAATGGCACACATAGAATCAAATGCTTATCAAACGTGAAGTCATTGATGTTTTGAGTGTATTCAGTCGAATGAATATCCAATTCAGAATCGCCACGATAGAGCTTATTCGTTACGTATCCGAATCCATAATGTTCTTCGAGTGTATATGTTTGCTTGTTCTCGTCAAATCGAGTCATAAAGACGACTTCATGCAATCGTCCACGCTTGTTCTTGATTTGGATCCGTTCACCGCTTACCCACTCGATGATAGGATATTGAGACACATCCGAATCAAACGAGATTCTGAATGCTCCATCACCAATCACAAGAGCATCTTTCACCGCTTCTTTTAGTTGTTTCTTGAAGTTGTTATCCTGTGCGATATCCTCCCACAAATCTTGATACTTGGATTCATCGAATTCCAAATCATTCATGTCGTAGAGCACCGCATCTCTCAAGACCTTCACGATGATTCCAGGTAGCCCCGTGTGAATCTTTCTGATTTCTTGTCCTGGAGTTGAATGTGCACCCCAAAAGCTGAATCGTGTCGTTGATAGTTGAGAGTATAGTTGTTGTAACTCGTAGGACTTACCACGATACCAAATTCGGTTCTTAGCAGCATTGTCCTCGAATGTCATCTCTTCATTGATGACGATTGCACTTGGTTGAGCTTTCTCAATTCTCAAAAAGCTCCTCATTCCATTTCTAATCATATTCACCAGCCCCATCGATTTCTTCTTCTCCTCTCTGTTGTCCAATCATTCGCTTGTAAGGTAGCCACGTATATTGATTCGCATTGATAGTGTGGTCGTTCTTGTCTTCGGGTGCTTCTTTCGTTTCTTGCCACGAATAAGAATTCATCTCTTTGATGTGCTCCACACAATCTTCAACGACCAAATAGAATCCACGAGCAATCCAACCAATTTGAAGGTTGATTCGGTCGATGATTTTTGTTTTCTTATAAGCGTTTATAAAGTTGTATATTGTTCCATATTGTCTCTTGTATTTGTTTAATTCTGTGATTGTTGCTTGGTCTGCCGAATCGATAAACGCATCTCGACAAAAACCCCATTCTTTAGAATTTCTGTCAAGGAATGCGATGAACCTCTCGACCGTGTCAGATGGTGCGATTGGCGTGTCTAAGTCCGCATTGTTGTAGACTTGCTCGCTCAATGTAACCAAATGCCCGTCATCCGTAATGCCTTGGAATATCATCGCAATCGTATCAGGACTCTTGGATGAGTAAGAGGTATCGAGCCCAGCTGAGAACATCACATAATTGAATTTCTTTGCTTGTGCTTTCGTGATTACGTGCTTCTTACTGTCGAAGTTAGGGAAGACCAACCCTGTTGCTCGACCTCGAAGTCCTTGAATCTTGTTCTTGTACATCTTAGTCCCAAGAGGTACTGAATCGATTTTCTTTTGAACGTCCTTATCACTCAAAGACTTGTTATCTTTAAACGTAAAGAACCAGTATCTCCATTTTGGATTGTGTCGTTCTTTCAAGTCAGCCATAATCTCACGAGGAACATCACTCTCGTATTTCTTATACGGTCTTGAACGATTGATGAATTCCTTGTACACAGGTAAATCGGGATTGTCGGGATTCAGAGTCGCCATCAGATAGTCATTACGAGCGGAGACCTCTCGAACGAATTCGATGTTCGCTGTGTTGACCTCATCGATGTACACACATCCATATTGCCCACCAAGAGCGAGTTGCCATTTCTCTTTCGTGTCGTATCCAAGAATGTAGATGATTTTATCCTCGAATTTGATATGGGGGATTTTGTAATCTTTATCACCGTTACCAAAATAAAAAGCATCCCGATGGATGTCGAGGATGCCATTGTCTTGGTTTATTAAGTTCTTCTCAGCAACACCGACCGTCTTTGCTGCAATGATGTGGAACTTCTTCTTGCTTCTTGAGACCATACGCATGAACTTGACTCCAAGCCCCACAGTCGTTTTTCCAGCGGCTGTAGTCAAGTTCCCTCAAGAAAGTCAGCATCCACATTTTCAACAGTGTTGCAAAAATCTAAATATTTTTCAGATAATGGGAATGTATTTTCACGAGGCATTAGACCACCCCCTTAATCAATTGGAAGTTGTAACCCTTCCGATTGACCATTCCATTCAAACCGTTGTACACAGTCTTTTCATCTATCCCAAGAAATTCAGACACTTCCTTTTTCCCTAAGAACTCGCCAATGAGTGCACCGTTTTTATAAACAGCGATTTTTTGTTTAGCTCTTTCATGGCTCACTTTTAAATTCTCATTACACTTTTTACGATAATCAGCATCGTTCAAATATACGTGTTGACTATTTTCTTTAGCTGTGCACCATTCAAGGTTTTTTACGTTGTTATTTTCTTTGTTTAAATCTTTATGATTCACATAATCTTTTCCCGGTATACGTTCTAAAAAAGCCTCAGCAACCAATCTGTGAACAGAGGATACATGAGGTTTTTCGTATTTTATATTCCCTTTTCTAAGATTAACTCTCAAATATCCATTTGAAGCTTTTCTTTGAGAGAGCACTTTTCCTGTTTCAGAGTTTATGACTCTACCTTGATTACTTACTGAATATCTTTCAAATCCTTTTATTGTTTTAAAAACTTCCATAGTTGAATCCTCCAACTCTCTAATTTTATTCTGTTAAACCTTCACCGTGATTCCCAAGTTGACTCACGATGTCATCGAATTTATTTTTAGTTTCCACTTGTGCATTTATATCAACACGATCCGTCCATTCCGTTTTTCTATTCTTCAACCAGAAAATTTGAGCGGTCGTGTTCGGTTTACTGTATTTCTTGATTGTGACTATCTCTCCAGCATTTGTGACAGTTTCTTCTTGATAGTAGTATCCTGTTGCTGTTTTGAAAAGAGCATTTTCAACTTGTCTGTCAGAAACTTCTTTTCCTTGCTTTAAGGCTGCCGAAAGTGTTGGAAATTTCTTTTTCCATTCTCTGAACGTAGAATAAGCAACATTCATATTTTTAGCGATTTGCTCATCAATGAGCCCATCTCGTGCCCAACCTTCAACAAGAATTAAACCCTCGGGAGTTAGCCATTCTGTATATTTTGCCATTTCCAATCACCTCTCTTCTCAGTCTTTTCATTGCATTAAAAAACCTCGGGCGTGGAGGTCCCGAGGTAAAAATAAATAAAAGGAGTTTTCACACATGACTAGATGCTTTCGTTCTCTTACACCTTTTCACACTAATAATATATCACGTTTTTCTCGTGACAAACACCCTTTTCTGTCACTACTAAAATTTTTCTCCTAATTTTACGAGTAAAATCTCACACGCTAGATTGCAAGCGTTCATGATGACATTTCTATTCGTGAAGTGTTTCTTCGCAAGAGAACGATAGTCGTACACATCATCAAAGTAATATTCTGTGACAAATTCTCTTTGTTTATCATCGAGCTCTTCAAGAGTTTCTTCCACACATCGTTTCCAAAAGAGACGATTCTGAATATACTTGTCACTCTCAAATCGAATGAGCTCGTTTTCCGCTGCTTTCGAATTCGTTCCTTTTGCACGGATCCATGAATTCACATCTTCTTCCCTATGGCATAACATATCGAATTTTCTCGATGTGATTTCTCGGTCATAGTATGGATACTCTCTGAATCGAATCTCAGCGATTTTCTTATCTTTCATTCAATCCCTCCATTTCAAGAATTTGATTGAAGATGCTTTTCACTAAACTAATCGGAATATTTGAGCGATTGTTGTATCCATTTACGTTTTTGAATACCGCTGCACTTGGTTTGTTTCCTGTTTTCAAATCCAACCTAACATTCGACTTGAATTTCGTAGGCTTTTGAAGATGATAATCATCATATTGATTATAGTGAACTAGATTATCATACGGGATTTTAAACCCGAGAATTCTGTCAATATAGTCCCATATTCTTGAACGCTCGGGATTCTCAATGACATAATATTTCGGGTTGTATCGTTTAATAATTTGAATCAAGTTGTGAGTACACAATTCACCATTGATTCGTTTGACGATTTGTCTTTCTGGTTTGAATTGATATCGCTCGTAGTCATTGAAGTCTCTGATTGTGAATGGGCTTAGTGGAATTTGTGGTTCGAATAAGCAATCATCCGCTCGTTCTTGTTTCCAACACGCATTCCCTTTGTCCATTGACGATGCAATCGACCATGATTCACAAGGAGGACTTGCAATGATGAGGTCAGGATGAGGGAGCTTGTCAAGAGTCTCATAGAGCTTGTTGTCTCCAAATAAGTATGAATAATCAGCAAGATTCAAGTGAATGAAGTGATTGTTCTTGTTCTCGATGTCCAATCCCACAGAATAGATTGTCATCTTCTGCCCCCCCCTCATTCAGTTCTCGAACTCCTTGAGCGTAGCAGCCATTCCCTGAATCAAACAATGCCCATACAATCATTCAATCAACCTTTCTAATTTATCGACTTGAAATCCCATCCAAGTCTTGTTCGGGTCCCCGAATTCGTCATCAATCACCACGACTGGAAGCGATGTGAATCCATAATGTTTCAAAAGTTCGAACGCTCCTGGATTCGCTTCGATGTCCACATTTTCGTATTTGATTTTGTTTTGTCCGAGCCACATTTTTGTCATCTCGCATTGCATACATCTAGGCTTTGAATAGACTGTCAACATCGGTCAAGCCCTCCTCGAATGATACTCCTGCTAAGTGCACAAAATTGAATGCTGCACTTTTCTTCTTATGATTCGATGCACTTACGTAGTCAAAACACAATACTGTAAAGAAGTTCGTGCTAAATCTTACGTTTGACACATTTTCAAATTTAAGAGTGTCTCCATTTTTTAAAAATACAATTAATTCCATTGTTGTTCCTCCATATCTTTCAAAAAACCTAAATCTCGTTTCATTTCTTTGTCGATTCGTTCTTTGATTTTTTCTCTCACCATTTCGTTTACTACTTCCATACCATATTTATCAATTAAAGCCTTATCCACATATACATCGTAGTAATGCTTAAATGGTGAAAGATATAATTTAGATTCCACAATATTGATTTGTTCGATTCCCAATTGTTCTTTGAGTTGCGGGAAAACCGCCCTCCACAATGCATCGTCAAAAGGGTGATTCTAAATTTAACCTTAACGCTCAACGATGTTGTCGTTTCATCCATATTTCATCCTCCTTTATATCTAGCGTCCGTTTGCTGCATTCCCATACTTCTCTATACGTTTTCCAAAGACCTATATTCTGATATAGAATCACTCCATCTTTTTCTATCGTACATTGTTCGCCATAATATCCATCGACTTCGAGTTCTCCATAAATTTTTCGAGCTTTTTCAATCAAATCCTTGATATTTATTTTCATTTACTCATCCCCAACATATTATTGAACACTTCAATAGTTTTGGGATTTTCCTTCAATTGTTTGCTTAATTTGATAGCATTATCTATCGCCTTCAACGATGTTTCAAATCCAATTAAGAAAGCAAATCGTTCATCGTAGCTCATCTCTTCGAGTTGTCCATAGTTGATGTCTTCTTGGAATTGTTTCAACGCTCTGTCATACATAGACATGTCCTTGTACTTACAATGCGCAATAATTAAGTAATGCACATCGTCCATCAATTTTTCGAATTCTGTTTTCTCTTTCATTCTTAGTCCTCCTTATTTATTCGTGTAATATTCGCCACAATCTTGTCTCTTGTTTGAGAAGTGAGCGAATACGGATCTCGCATGAATTTAGTCAACGATGTCACACTAACGTGCATATCATGAGCAGCTTGAAGCATCTTATCGCTTGAATTCCCAATGACACTATACAGATAAGTGATAACATCTCCATAATCTTCAAGATACTGTTTGGACATCACTTTTCGTTTAAGTCTTTCTTGAGATAAGTCCTTGATGATAGAGCCATCAATTTTGTTTGCTTGGATAAAATCCAACGCTTCTTTGATTGTGAGGAAGTGCATTGCTTTCTCAACGTGTTTCGTGAATCGGTGTGTGTAGATTGGATGAGCCTTTGCAAGATATCCTCTCATGCTTGAATAGTCTTCAATGCGTTCGAATAAGAAGTGAGGCTCTTGATTTCTAATAATCATATAGATTTTAATGTCTTCCATAAGCATCTATTCTCCTTTTGATTTCGTTTATTGCATCTAATGTGATGCGATTTTTCCCGTGAACGAAACTCCACACAAGATGATAATTGATGATATTGGAATCTTTGACAAACTCTCCGATTGACATCCCTGTGTCTTTGAAGAATTGAGTGAGTTCTTCTTTCAGGGCTGAGTCTTGATATCTTGGTTTGCTCTTGCTGCGTTGTCGTTGATAGCTTCCTTCTTGTGTTTCTTTCTTCGGTGCATTGAGTCCAATGATTTTCTTGTCTTTTAATCTTCGAACCATTCGAACACCATCAATCTCCACAATCTCGATGTGTTCGTACATGTAAGTTGAACGAGTCCCGTTCAATCCTTCGATTTGATTTGCCATAATTATTCTCCTTATTTCTGATTTTGATTCTTGAAGGCTTCATCGATGTGTTCGAACACCATGAGCATTTGTCTTTTCACGAATGGATGATTCTCGTATTCATCACATAGCTTTCCACTTGATTCAAAGACCCAATTGAAATATTCAACCGAACCGAAGCCCAACTTCTGAGCGACTTTTTCTTGTTCAACAATCCAATCGGCAACCTTATTCAAGAATTCGTGATAATCTAATTTCATTCGAGCTCCTCCAATCGGATATAGATTCCAGGTGGATCCGCATAGAACTTTTCTGAGATTTTAGAGGCGACCTTATTGTCATCTTCCCAAAATCCCAAATCGGTGAGACAATCAAGCAGCAATTTCTCCATGTTGTCCAAATCTGGTTTTGTTCCCTTGTATTGTCCGTTGTATGTTCCATCTTTTAGAGGGAAGCACCATTTGATTGTGAGCCTCACACATCCACGAAGAGGCGTTTTAGGAGCGAAGTGAGAGAAGTGTGCCATATACTTCGCTCGAGCCTGTATGAGCTTAGGAGGTTCATAAAAATGAGGCTTACCATTCCTACAAGTGACTTGCTTTTGTTGATGAGTCGTTGTTGGAATCTTTTCCATGGGAATGAAGAATTCAATCATGATTCCCAACGCCTCTCCACGCACCCCATTGAGGTTCATAGATAACATACCCAGTAGATTTCAATTGCCTGAAAATCCATTCCATGAGTTCGGGCTGTTCTGAAATCCATCGAAGGACTTGAGATTGCGTTGGGTCATATTCTTCATCTGGAAATGTATGATATAAGAGCGGCATATCACGACCGACCTCCAACAATTTTGATTTTTTACGTGCCATAAATTTTTTCCTTTTAAGTTTGTGAAATTCCACACAGACTTTTATTTTTTATTTTTGCTTTTTGTCCATGTATAGAAAGGACAGACAAGGGGGCGGAGTCTAAAGCCCCCTTGCTCTGTTCCTATCATGGACGATGGACGAATCTTCGGACACTTCCCAATTACACCCTCTTAGGGTTATAGGTTGTCTGTCCGTGGACAAAGTCGGTGTCTGACTCCGATTTTGTCCTGTCCAAGTACACCTTTTAGGTTAATTATTTTTATACCGTGGACACGGACAAACTCGGTGTTTTGTCCTGTCTGTCCCGGTGTCTGACTCCGACTTTGTCCTGTCCGAAAATAGGATTTTTTCCGAATTTACTTTTTCAAGGTTACATGTTCACCTTCGAGTTCATACCCATCCAACTCCTTGATTCGTCTCTTGAGAGTCTTCTCAGATATGCCCATATATTCACAAAGTGCCTCCGAAGTGACTGGAGCAACTCCATCATTTAGAGTTGAGTATGCTGTGTCGAATGCAATTTTTCGTTCTTCCTTGCGTTGTGCTGGAGTCATCTTTTCATTGAAATTCTTCTTCCAAGTCTTTTTCCAATTTGGTGTATTATCATCCAACTCGATATCATCGAGGATGCCTGTATCATCCACAATGTGGAGTGGATAACTGAACCAAACATTTCTTGGTTTGAACTTAGCGAACTCTCGAAGTGTCCCATCCACACGCCACGCTGACATCGTTTGAATCTTGCTTGTCTCTCGATTGATAAGCTCATTCGTTTGCCATCTATCTTGGATGTTTACGACAGCTTTCTCGAAGTGATTACGCATTTGATATGGACTTCTTAAGTCATCCATTCCGATGTACTGTTCCATGTATGGTCGATTCATACGATTGATAGCATCCTTGTAGATGTCGCAAGCCAATTGGTCGCATCGTTGTTGGATAATCTCATCCGTGAGCTCTAATTCCACTAAATCGACAAGGGCATCGGGGTCCCGAGCGAATACGCCTGAGCCACTTGCTCTATCCATGGACTTCTTGCCACCTTGTGCCCCTTTTGAGTGGTGGTGACAGTAAATGACTGAACATCCAAGCTCGGTCGCAACTTTGTCAAATTGATTCGTGAAGTGAGCCATCTGATCCGCACTATTTTCATCCCCTGTGAGTACCTTGTATATAGGGTCGATAATCACAGCGATATAGCCTTTCTTGTGGGCTCTTCGAATCAACTTCGGTGCAAGCTTGTCCATTGGTACTGTCTTCCCACGTAAGTTCCATATATCGATATTAGATACATTTCGAGGCTCGATGCCCATTGCTGCATATACATCCTTGAATCGATGCAAGCATGAGGCTCTATCAAGCTCGAGATTCACATATAGAATCTTTCCTTGAGTGCATTCCCAACCGAACCATTGAGAGCCCTCAGCGATTGCGATTGACATATTGATGAGCCCGAATGACTTCCCAGCCTTAGAAGGTCCCGCAATCAACATCTTGTGACCTTGTCTAAGTACGCCTTTTATGAGTTCGGGAGCAAGCTCGGGCATATTGTCCCAAGTCTCGCTAAGTCCTTCAGGATCCGGCAAATCATCGTTCAAATCTTCAATATATTGATACCAATCATCCCAAGACTTGTGACCGATGTTTGTGTCAATGATGAATTGTTTCTTTCCATCCCTAATGAATCCAGGAAGACGACTCAATCGACTTGGATTCTTGTTTTGTTCGTCAACATTGAGCCCGTTCTTCTTACAAATTTTGTATAAATAATCAACACGCTTCTTGTATTCTTCTTTGTTTGCTGCTTCGATTCGTACAATTGCATGGATGGACTTGCCACCGCTATACACGAGTGTTGCAATTGGAAATTCAAGCTCTCGCATGATTGCGTTTTGCTTTTCTAAGTCCATGTTGTCCGATTCTACAAGGGCGTAGCGATAACTTGCGACATTATCGTTTTTAACTCCTTGCCCATCCATTGGGTTGAATCGCACCCATGCTCCTGCTTTCTCGTTGTAATCGCCTAAGACCTTGCCAATGTCTCCACCGCATCGTTCAAGCTCGTCAATGAGCTTCCCTGCGGTTCTATCGTATGACCCTCGTTGTGGAAGATATTTCTCAATTTCTCCCGTCTCAGCGTTTGTCTTAGCGTATGATTGAGTGGAATATGCCACGATGTCATCTGATTGGAATAATGTATCCAAGTAGCGAATAATCTCTTGCACAGGATTCCAATTGTTTGGCTCATGGAATTCCTTTCCGTCAATCCACGCTTTGTCAACGAATTTGTAGTCGTTGTCATATTGAATCGAAGAATCCCACTCGAGGACTCCTCTTCCATCATCATGAGCTTGAGAAGGATTGAATCCTTGCTCGACAGCCATGTGGAAGATTGTGCCTCCCGTGACTGGAGAGCCTGTCCCTTGGAACGTATCCCATTTTCTGTAACATTCCCCGGGATGATATCGTCCCGAATCTCGAGCCGACCATGATTCCCAGTCTGATGCTGAATAGCCTTCATGTTTGAGAGCCATTCCCACATTCACCCATTCTTGGTAATTGAGCATTGAGGGGTCGATGTATTCTAATAATTCAAGTAAGTTGTTGTCTTCCACTCAATCACTCTCCTTGATAAGTATGGACATCGATGTTGTGAGGAACTCTCCAACCGTTCGCAGCAATGCGATTGATGAGCTTAGATGCTGCTTCAAATTGCCACATTCCTACATTTCGAAATCCATAGCGTTCTAATAATCGAATTTGTTTTGGTGTTGTTAAGCCTTCATTTTGGCGTTTTGATAGGCGGTCAAGAATCTTCTGAGCCTTCCCAGCATTGCCAATCTCATCGGGCATGATTCCGAGTCTTTCTAATGTTTGAAGTTGCTTGTCCGAAGGTGGGCTCATCTCCCATCCGAATGATGGGACATAGCTCGTGAGGTCTTCAGCGTGAATCGACATTTCGAACTGTAACGGATCCACAAGCTTGCGTTTGCGTTTTCGCATCTCAGCGAGTTGTTTCGCAAGAGCTTCTTCACGTTGAGCTGTGACATCTTCTTTTGCCACTTCTTCTAATTCAAGGAGTTCGAATTCTGCTCCTGTGTTCTCTTCAGTACGTTCAACCATCGCTTTCGCAACTTCCTCATTCTCAGCGATAAGGTGCGCTGGACGACACAATTCATGCTTCTCTGTATGCCATAAGAAGTCGAGGAGCAATAGATGTGTCTTCCCGGGATGCAATCTCGTTCCACGCCCTACCATTTGAGAATAGAGCGAGCGAACCTTTGTTGGTCGAAGTACGACCACACAATCAACTGATGGACAATCCCATCCCTCTGTAAGAAGCATTGAATTGCATAAGACATTGTATTTTCCGTTCTCAAAATCCTCGAGGACTTCCGCACGGTCTTTGGATTCTCCATTGACTTCCGCAGCTCGAAATCCTTTCGAATTTAGGATGTCTCTGAACTTCTTAGATGTATTCACTAATGGAAGGAATACGACTGTCTTCTTGTCCTTGCAATGCTCCATCATCTCGTTTGCAATTTGTTCCAAGTACGGGTCCAACGCATTCCCAACATCACTCGCTTTGAAGTCACCTTGTGACATCGAAACACTCGAGAGGTCGAGATTCAATGGGATTGTGAGTGCCTTGATTGGGCTCAAATAACCTTCCTTGATTGCTTGTGGTAGTGTATATTCGTAGGCTAGCGAGTCGAAATATGTCCCTAGATTACGCATATCACCACGGTCGGGAGTTGCTGTAACTCCTAGAACATTCGCACTATCAAAATGTGAGAGCACACGTTGATATCCATCAGAGATGCAATGATGAGCTTCATCCACCACAATCGAGTCGAAATGGTCTTTCTCGAATTTTGCGAGTCTTTTTGGTTGCTGCAAGGTTTGAACGGATCCAACGACAACACGATTCCATGAGCCAATACTCGTTGAACTTGCTTTCTCGAGCGATGTTTGAAGTCCTGTTGACTTGAACAGTTTGTCACTCGCTTGGTCTAGTAGTTCAGAGCGGTGAGCTAGGACGAGAACTTTCTCGCCCATTCTCACTCGGTCTTCGATTACTTTTGCGAACACAATTGTCTTTCCGCATCCTGTTGGAAGGACTAGAAGAGTCTTCTTGCGACCTTCTGCCCATTCCTGTTGAATGGACTCACGAGCCTCTTCTTGATATTTTCGTAATTCCATTCAATGTCCCTCCTTTTAGAATGCACCCCAAGACGGTTGTTGTTGTTGTTGAGCTGCTTGTTGTTGGAATTGTTGTTGTGGTTGTTGTGAACGATTCAATACTTGATTTGGGTTCACATCTTCAGGATATAGCATCGCTTTTACTTCGTTGTATTCGTTGTCGTTGTATTTACGAATCCCAACTTTGCACACGCCACGAGCACCGATGATTGTTTGCCAATTCATTTTTAATGGTTCGCCTTTTCGTTTTTGTCCAATCGCCCCAAAGAATGCTGACAACATTCCTTCTGTGCTTGAGTGTAAGAATAGATTGTGTTTCAATTCTGCTTTACCTTGTGGAGTCACAATCTCGATACTTACGACAGCTTTTGGACATGCTGGGAGTTTCCCTGGATTTTGTGGATTTGGTGTGTGTCTTTGTCGTTCGAATCCTGTGACTGTGAACTCGTAGAGTCCCACAGGAAGCAAGATGAATGTTGAGTCTTGTTGGATAGTGTCGTCCCATCCAAATTCACGTTCGAAGTTGTTGTTGTATTCTGTCATAATTATTTACCTCTTTCTTATATGTTATTTGTTTGTATTTTCAATTGATTTCAAAACATCAGCCCAATTCGTCACCATGAACGCCCAATATTCTTGTGGGAAGTTCTCGATTGGTGTGTCTTGTGGGAAGTGCCCTTTCTTGAATGCTACTTCTTGAAGCATCTTCGGAGTGACTGAATTTTGAAGCATCAAGTCCTTCAATGATTGTGGAATAGAGTCTGGTATATTGATTGGTTCTTTAAGAGGGAACGGATCTCCTTGAGTTTCTGCTCCACTCGTTCCTGCTGGGATAACTTCATCAACTGAGGGCACTTGCTCAATTTTTGGTTCGCTCACTACTTTTCCAACGCCCACGTTTTGAGGAGTTACAGTCTCAACAGTTTTTTGTTTACTTGATTCAAAAATGTGTGCAATAGCAGCGAAGTCCATTGGGAGTTCATCTGGAAGTCCATGACGATTCTTCGCATCCCACGCTGGGTGATGTGTCGTGTACATCACACGTTGTCCGCCTGTTGCTTTCTTCTTCTTCGTTTCTGATGTCATCACCATCGTCTTGTAATTACAGAATAGAAGTAAGTCGCACCATTCTTTGACAACTGGAGCGGTTTGAGAACTTGTTTTCTTTCCTAGTTTTAATTCGTAGCGGTCGTATGCTCCATCTTCATCGGGTTGTTCGAACTTGCGAAGTTGAGAATGTGCGGTCAAGACCACGTTGATGCCAATGTCCACTAATTCTTGAAGCTTATCTAATAAGCGACCCATTTCTTCTCGAACATACGTGTATCCATTCCCATAACCGAAATCTTCGATTCCTCTCTTGCCATGCATCGAGCATACATTCTCGATTGCCAATGATTCAGCCCAATCGATGGTGTCGATTACTAGCGTTTTGCAAACTGTGGGGTTTGCTTTCACGAATGCGATTTGATTCATGAGCATCGTCCAACTTGTTGGTTTGTCCATACGCTTGACATCCATGTTCGATGTCGAGCCTTCTGTGTCGATAAATAATGGATTCGGGAATTGTGCTGCGAGTGTTGACTTCCCGATTCCTTCGGTCCCGTAAATCACTACACGTTGGGCTCTTGCTTGTACTCCTGATGTTATATTCATGTGATTTCTCCTTTCTTATCCTTAAAACTTCCAAGTGTTCGTTGGTTCTGTGTCTTGGAATGGTGTGATTGTGTCTGATACGACATAGCCATCCTCGATGATGATTTGGCATTCCTCTCCACTAGACACTCGAGTTGCAATGGCTTGAAGCCCTTCAGATTCCAACCATTTGCCAAACTCGTTCAATGTTGGAATGTCCATTTGTTCGAGCTTATCCAAGAGCACAAATCCACACTCTGGTTTCAACTTGCGAACGATTGCGGTTGATACTCTTAATTGTTGAGAGCCACTCATGTTGTCCCATTTTTGCCCCTCGAAGACGAGTTCACCATCTTCCACAGAAAGTCCCGCCAATGGTAAGTCCGCACTATCGAGTAAGCTTGTGCGTTCGTCTCGAACATCTTGGATTTGTTTCGTTAATTGGTCATATTGAGAACTGTATTGCTTCGCATCTTCTTCAGCTTTCTCTTTGTCGAGATTTGCTCGAACCTTGCGATTGATTTCTTCGATGTTTGCGATTGAGTTTTCAATCTCTTCAGTCGATTCATCCACTAGGTCTTCAATTGACTTGTTCGCTTCGATATAGTCGCCCATGAGCTTCTCGTGAGTCGCTTCTTCTTGAGCAAGTTGTTCTTTCAATTGTTTCAAGCGAGATTCTGAGAGATGCAATTGAGAGCGAATCTCTTCTCGATTTTGGCGTTTTCGAGCATTCTCACCGTTTCGTGCAAGAATCTCTTGTTGTTCGTGAATCAAGTCCGAAATGCTTACTAATTCATTCGGAGCTTCTGGAAAATGAGGTTGTTCGGCTGCATATTTCTTTTTTTGATCCGCAATCTGTCCGATTGTTCTTCGCTCGTTGTATAATCGCTCTTCTTTACGGTCTAGCTCCCACAATTTATCACCCACTCCAATGATTTGAAGAAGCGTGTTCGCTTTATCCTTTGAGCTTGATTCGATGAATTTTGGAAGGTTCAAAGCGAGTTCTTCCACGAATGAATCAAGCAATTGTTGCCCTGCTTTTTGTCCGCTTGGATCCGTAACTTTCAAATCTGAATTCTTGCCCTTACGTTCCACAATGAGTCCATTTGATAATTCCAATCGAAGTGTTGGAGGATTCATGGACCCGTCACGAGCTGGTTTGCTTGGTTTGTACTTATTGCCACCCAATGCCCAAGCAATGGCATCTAGGACACTTGTTTTTCCTTGATTGTTATTTCCACCGAGAATTGTGAGTCCGTTTGATGTAGGCTCGATTGTGACAGCCTTGACACGCTTCACATTCTCGATTTCTAGTTTGTTGATTTTAACTGTCATCTATTGATTTCTCCTTATTTTATTTTTATAATGTAGTTAGTTAGTTGTGAAAGTCGGTGATTGTTTCATCGGCTTTTTTCTTGTTATATTCATCAAGGTCTTCTTGCATACTATCTCTTAATTGTTTGAGTGTTTCTTTATCAAATTCCATTCCTAATAGTTCTCCCATCTTGAAGCTATTCGCTAAACTTCTCAACGCTTCGAAACATTCGTCAAAACTTGACTCACTCGTACACAAGGCATCTAATACCTTTATTGATACCTTCACCTTTCCAACCATTCCTTCATCTATTTCAACGTTAAACATTTATTTTTCCTCCTTTACTTTCCAAGTATCCTGAAAATCGGGCTCCACATACTGCCCACTTCTTATCAAATTTACTTTTGATTCGTGCTGCTCGACCGCCTTCCCTACCAAGAGCACGATACTCATCATTGCGATAATGAGCCCAAACGATAGGATGTACCATTGCAACATCCATCTCATGAGTGGAATGAATCGCACTCTTGTTTTTCTTTTTCGTCTCATCGTTTTCTCCTTTTTTGTGTTTGATTCATTAACAATATCTTTTTTTAAAATCTTTCTTATCTTCCATGAACATATGCAGAATTCTTACATTGTGTTCTGTTAAGCCGTTTTTCATAATATTCATAACAGTTTTAGATATTGCTTCATCATAAGCTTCAAGATATTCATCTCGTAATTCGTCTGACATTTTTTCGTTTTTTTGTTCCATTATGCCAATCTCCTTTCGAATTCTGTTCTTGTCATCTTGGTCCCGTATCGATTCGCCCAATTGATTCCTTCAAGCTCGAGGAATCTTTCGAACAATTCGATGTTGATGTTTACATCGTTTCGTGAGATCCGCACATAAGCATCAGCATATTCGCTCGCTTTGATTCGATTCACGATTGTTTTCCACTTGGATTCCGTGTTGTATCTTGGATACATTTCTTGGAATTCTTTTTTTGAGATGATTTTCTTACTCATGTTACCTCCTTTATCTCAGACTGAGATATTTTTAATTAAAAAAAATATCTTCTACACTTTTACCTAGTTCACGAGATATGATGTCCATTTCGTAATCTTTAAACGGAAACTCTCCCGCCTCCTTCTTCTCATATTGTCTTCTGTCTAAACCGATTAGATTTGCCATGTAACCAGTTGTAAGTTCTCGTCCTAATCGTTCTCGTCTTAGTTCCAATTTTGGTTTCAAGTGTTTCTTCTGCAATCTTTTTTTGTCGGTCATCCGCTCACCTCCTTTCATGTGTTTTAGGTCTTGAATCAACCTTGTGACACTAATATATCTCATGTTGAGATATTTGTCAACACTTTTTATCTCTTTTTGAGATATTTTTTTTGCATTTTTTATCTCATCCTTTTATAATGTTATCAAATCAAAGAAAATGGAGGTTTAAACTCATGAACATTTTAGGCGAATCAATAAAACAATTGAGATTAAAAAATAATTTAACTCAAGTTGAGCTTGGAAAAATGACGGGTTTTAAGCAGAACACAATTTCTCAACACGAAAAAGGGAAAAGAGATATTGATGAAGAAGATATATTGAAGTATTGTCGTGCTCTTGGGATAAGTCCACAAGATTTATTTGATATGAGCAGCAACAAGCGAACTTCAAAAGAGTTATCAATAATCTACAACAAACTAGACTCCAACCGACAATCTAAAGTATACGAATTCGCTTCGCATCAATTAGATGAACAAAATGGAATCCAAGAAGAAAAAGTGGTTTACCTCGTCCGTGGTCGTCAATCTGCTGCCGGATCCATGATACATGTGGATGATGTTGATGCAGAGATGGGCGTTCTTCCCTCTTCTATCGTTCCAAACGGTGCGAATGAATTGGTTCGAATCACAGGTGATTCAATGGAACCGCTCATCAAGAAAGGCTCTGAAGTATATCTAAGATATCAACCAACAGTAGAAGAAGGTGAGATTGCTATTGTGAGAGTTGAAGATGATGGAGTTACATGTAAGTATCTCTATCGTGATGGGAAGAATGTGATTCTCAAATCTGAGAATCAAAAGTATGAGGACATAGTTGTGGATGCTGAGAAAGTATCTGTCATTGGAAAGGTTCTTTTATAGGAGTGATAATTTATGTATATGGAAGAAAGAATCGAAAAAAGCAGCGGTAAAATCCGTTATCGATTCAAAGAGGAATACTATGATCCGAGATTTGATAAGTGGAGAGTAAAATCCATAACGATGGATAACAAAACTCGTGAGACTAAGAAGAGGGCAAAAGAATGGCTTGATAATGCTATACAATTAGAACTTGGGAATACTGTGACAGATAGTAGGACACTCCATTCCGTCATAGAGGAATACAAGAAAATATATAAGAAGAACGTAAAACGAACCACATTCTTGTCCGTTGAGACACAATACCAAGAATTTGAAGAATTCATTGATTCAAATAGAATTATCACTACAATCACAACTCAAGACTTGAATCGTTTTTTTGACTATCTATTGTATACAAGAAATATCTCGAACGCCACCACATCGGCTTATAAGTCACGTTTGAATAAGTTGTTCCAATACGCTGTGAAAAATGGATACATTGAAACGAATCCAATCGAATCTTGCATCATCGAATATAAAACCCGAACAGAATCCAAAAAGAACCCCGATAAATTCTTAGAGGATGACGAATACAATCGTTTGATTGAATACACTCGCAAACTCAATCTAAGATATGCAATGCTTTTCGAATGGATGTACATGACGGGGATGCGAGCTGGTGAAGCTCTTGCACTAACTTGGGACAAGATTGACTTGGATTCAAATCCACCAGTTGCACACGTATCTTCAACGCTAGAATACCACAAATTGAAAATCAAGGATGTTTATGCGAGCACTTCTCCAAAAACGACCGCATCGATCCGTTCGGTCTCGCTCCCAAATAGATGCATCGAGATTCTTGCTCAAATTGAAGAATTAGAGGGCAACAAGCAAGGATTCATCTTCACCACATCCAAACACACCCCAATATCAATCACAGCTATAAATACGTTTTTAAGGACACATAGAGAACGCATGGGAATCGACAAGAACATATCAACCCACATATTCAGACACACGCATATCTCGAAGCTTGCTGAGATGGGATTGCCGCTCTATTCAATTCAAGCTCGAGTTGGACATGACAATAGTCAAGTGACTGAATCTATCTATTTGCATATCACGAAGAAGATGAAAGATGAAGTGTATAGTGCAATCCAAAATATGTGAAAAGCTTCCTCCCATTTTCCTCCCACGAGTTAAAATCCTCCCAAAATATCAAATTACGAAAAATAGACAAAAAGAAAAAAGCCTTGATATATCAAGGCTTTTCGTATGCTTATTATCGTCTACGCTCTTGAATTCGAGCTGCCTTACCACGTAAGTTACGGACGAGGCATTGGATATTTAATAAAGTTCAAGAAATGAATTTTTGTTGTTATTATCGCATTTTTGAAGTTTATTTTCTCGTTTAAAATTGATTTGATGTGTGTTGCTTGTCATAAAATTCCTCCCATTTCCCTCCCATGGGCAAAAAAATAAAGCCTACCCCGAAAGGTAGGCTCATTTTTTATCCTTCAAAATGCATTGCACCGTTCTCGTCTACATAGACAGCAGCACGTTCCAACATTTCACCATTTCCATTGAAATAGTAGAACTTGTCACCAATCTTGCGAACTTCCTTGGATACCATGTCCCCGTTTGATTCGTTGCAATAGTACCACTTGTCGAAGTATTGAATCCAACCTGTCTTCATCTCTCCGACATTGTTGAAGAAGTACCACTTGCCACCGATGTTGTGCCATCCGATAGCCATGTAGCCTCCAGGCTTCAACCAATACCAAAGCCCTTGTTCATCTTGATACCATTGATTTTCAAGAGCATATCCGTCTTTGTTGAATCTGAACCAGTTTCCATCGATATTCTTCCATGTGCTCATTGGATATGTGCCATCTTGATTCTTGAAGTACCAACCAACAGAATCTTGAATCCATCCTTCTCGTTGGACAGGTGTGCTCGTATCGGATCCATAAGGGAATCGAATATATCCAACCATCCCAGCGTATGAGCGTGTGTTGAATCGAGCGGGACCACCAACCTCAAGGAAGTCCCAATTACCATCGATATTTTGTTCAATAGTCTTCAGAGTATATCCATCAGAATCTTCAATGACGATTCCTGTGTGACCGTATGGGCTACCTGGAACGGACATCACAAAGATGTCTCCAGCCTTAGCGATTACGCCATCACCTTCATAAATCACTTCAAATCCTTGTGCTTTTGCTGAATCGAGCAAGTCAATGGCATTGCCCCAAAGCCATTTTCCAAAATAGTGGTATGAGATATAAGCTGGGATGTCAGCACATTGGAATCCATACATTTGGTCGTTATCCACGCCACTCCCAATCTTTGCCAAATACACAATAAAATCAAGTACTTCTCTAACTGTTGCCATTTATATATTCCTCCTTAAATTATGGTAATGTTGTCGGCCAAGGTTCGCTCGTTAAATACGTAATCAAGCTCACTCGAATATCTCCGATGTCACGGTCTGTCGGTACGGGGTCGATAAATTGGAAGCGTAACATGTTACTGTCTCCAGCCCCTCCCAAATACCACGTTCCATATGGTATTCCCTTGTCGTTGTATATTCCTCCAATGAGGGAAGCCTCAGAGCGAAATCCTTGAGGAACGCCATTTAAACCTAAAATGTAACAATTTCGTTCACGGTCTGACCCTTGAACTTGATAACCTGCACCGCCTCTGCGAATAACACCGAACCAACCCCAACTTAAACCGCCAAATTGGTATATAATCGTGTCGTTTTTTCTGCGAATTTTTAAGAATGAACCGCCCAACTTTGAAACGATTGGAAGTGTACGCCAACCCGTGTCACCAGTCAGTACCTCCCATCCTTGATTGTCGTTGCCTCGTCTTTTTATCCATTTAAGAGCACCGTTTGTGACTGCTGTATCCACATAAGTAGTTCCTACTGGTGCAGTAACTTTTCCGTTAGGCATTCCTGTCCCATGGATTTCATATTCATTCACTTGACCGCCTGTGTTTGATGCTGTTGCGGTTGGGAGCGTAATGCTTCCACCACCATCAGACAGAGTCACCACGTTCCCAGCGATGCTCAACTTTTGTGGAATGCCCACGCCATCTCGACCATCTCGACCGTTTTCGCCTTTAGGACCCGTTGCCCCTTGAATACCTTGCGGACCTCGTTCGCCTGTATCACCTTTTTGACCTGGTTGTCCGTCTTGACCTCGTTCGCCTGGAATACCTTGTAAGCCTTGCTGACCGTCCGCCCCTCTTGGTCCCGTCAATCCTTGCGGTCCTATCGGTCCACGCTCACCAGTTTCACCCTTGTCACCTTTCGGTCCGGGTGTTAAGACAATGTTTTGTAGTTCTTGTTTGGTTGCAAAGTTGCTCGTGTCGATTTCGGGCTTGCTCTCTAGAGCCGATATACGTTGTTTTAGAGGCTCGTCATTGTAGATGGTATCTTTATCCGTCTTTTGTTCTAAAGCCTCAATTTTGCTCGAAATTTGCGAAATCTCGCCACGCAACCCACTATCGTCATACGTTCCACCTTGTGCTTTAATTTTGGCGAACAGTTCATCAAGCTCTTGCTTAGTCACAATACTATCAACATCCACAATTCGCCCCGTTTTGCGTTCGATTAGTGGTGTTTCCTGAGCTCTATCAATTTCACTAACTCGTACATTAAATACAAACGAATATACATCCATTGATTGTTCTACTTTTTCAAAATAGATATAGCCCACAACAGGTTCATCGGTAGTGATTAAAGAACTATCAAAAGGAACTGTAATCGTGTTGCCCTCAATTGTAGCCTCAACTGTTTTGTATCGTTTCGTGTACTTAAAATAAAATAAGCAAAGAACTTTCGAGGCTGTCAGTTCATCGGTCGTGAACTTGAATGTTGCTGTCCCCTTGTCCTTGCTGTAAATCTCATGCTTTAACCTTTCAACGCCTCTACTCGATGATGAAATGGTTAAATGTTTATTGATTATTTTCTCCATACGTTCCTCCTTTCAAAATAGAAAGAGGACTCGCAATGAGCCCTCTGTGGATCCGTATTCTTAGCCTTCAATCTTTTTCAATTCATTGAATCCATTCACGACAGATTCAATCAATACTCTCTTCGATGCATCATCCAAGTTGATTCCAGCTTTTTCAAGTTCCTTCGTTAAGTTGTCGAATGCTGTTTGGAATTTGTCTTGACTTGCATTTTGCACATCCTTGAAGATTTGTTCCACAGCGTTCACAACTGTGGAAGCGATAGATTTTGCAAGCTCGTAGTTCTTAGCATCTGTTTTAGCTTTCAATTCTGTCGCCTTTGTTTGGATAAACCCTTTCAATCCTGTGAATGCTAGTCCTACTAATACGACTAATACGCTCACGATTCCATTGATGATTGTTGCTTGTAATTGTTCCATGTTCATTCATCCTCTTTCTTTTCGATTTCTATTTCGATTATTTTTTTGAATTTCTTTTCTTGATTCTTTCGCATTTGGTTGATGTATGGTCTCAACGCTTCGGGGAATGGTAAGCCCAACGCTTCCCAGTTCTCCATCAACGACCCCACATAACTCATAATAAAGAATAGACATGTGGTTATCCCTATCTCTCTATGATTGAGAGCTCTAGCGTATAGGGCAACTATCGTGACTACTAATACAACAAGAATGTGTCTGAGTAGCCCATTTGTGCTCGTTTTACTATCAAATTTTTTTAGTTTGAAAGCTTTAATGTATCCAGAGATTACATCGAAGAAAATCAACCAGAATAAAATTTGAATATACGGACTTTTGAATAACGAGTGTAAATGTTCTACAAGTAACTTGATTTCTAGATCCGCCATCATCGTTCCATGACCTCGATGGCTGTTGCTAGAGTATTGATTTCTTGTTGTTTGGTGTTGAGGTCTCGACTTTTAAATTCGATTTTGTCTTGCAAGTTTTGAGCTTGTTGCTCAAGCTTTGATTTGTCAATCGAAAATGTATAGATTTCTTCTTTTGCAACCTCAACTTCTTTTTCTAGTTGAGTCTTGCGAGTTTTTGCTTGTTCTAAATTCATTTTTACATCTCTCCTATATCTTGAATGAAACATCGTCTAAATTTAACCATTTAGAGTCAGCATTCGAGCGTATTATCATATTTCCGCTAGGCTCAATTGATACAATTACAATTCCATAATTGTTATTCAATCCTTTTTTATATACTGTTTTAGTAGGTCTGAACCCTTGAGGCAATGTCAATACTGTCGTATTATATTCTGCATTTCCTCCAGTTCCCGTCCCTCTCAAAATTACAACATTATCCATAGTCTTAGAATATTGTATCGGCCCATCGCTTTGATGATGTCTCCAATTGGATTTTAAAGTTGCATTTTGCCACCCGATTGATGAATCTCCCGGGATGAATGCCACCCATGGATGCCATCCTGTGACGGGTGTTTTTCGTCTCATATAGATGGCGTTGGCATCATACGGTGTATATGTTTGCATCACGTAATTCTCATCGCTTGGATGTGTATTCACTTGGATATATCCATACAATTGAGAACCCGTCAAATTAGAAGGAAGGTCGCTCATCCCATGCGAATAGAACATCCCAGTCTTCATCAAATCATTTGCGGATCCTGTCATTTTTATAGACTTACCATCAATTTGAGTAAGCCTTCCGACTTGCACAAGTTCATTGTGTGAGTAGATGTCACCCTTCGCATCTATTGTGCCTCGTTCCCAAATCTTCCCGAATCCTGTCCCTTTTGGAGTTCTACATTGAACCACTTCTTCAGGACCCACGATTGGAGCGGTGAATGTGAAACTTGCATAAGCATCTGAGATTGTTCCTTCGACAATCCAAGCCTTATCAGCTGAGAACGTTCCAAACAAGTCCGCATTCGAATTTGTAATCGAGTTGATAACCCTTGAATCAATTCCTCCGCCCTTGTTATCCGTAAAATAACCATCAGAAGCCGGCTTGACTTTGAATTTCAATCTCATTGGGTTCTTTTGAACACCATCAATCATCAGAGGTGCAATTCGTGCTGTTCTTCGGACGACAATCGTTTGTTGGTCTCCACCACCTCGCACAGCCTCAAATGATAGTATTGGAGTGAAGTATTGAAGCACCTTGATTGGAACTGTCACAACATTGGACTTGAGACCTCGACTATCGATGACATACGCTTCGACATTGTAATCGCCATAATTCTTGAAGAATTGGAATGTTCCACCATTCGAGGTGATTGCCATCTTTTGTCCTACTACTTCAGCATAGAAGTTCTTGATTGTGGATCCGTAAGTGCCCTCCATCCCTTTGAAAGTTCCGACCATTTCAGAAAACGTTTGGACGAATGTATTCTTGCCCACAATGTCTTTGGTCGCTTTCGCTTTGTCGGTCAGTTCAATAGTTTGGAGTTTAGGTTGCGTATTCGCTGGTAGTCCTATATACCACCCGTTGCTATACTCATCACGCCCAATTTGATTCTCACCATCGAATGTACGGACACAAATATCAAACGTGCTCGAAATCACGTTGACATTAAGTCTTGCGTTCTCAGGAGAAGGCGTGAATTTGACAGTCGTTCCAATATTCTTGCCAAGTTCAATCCAATCAGAGCCCCATACCTTGTACCAAACTTGGTGCGTGAAGTTCTCGACCTTACGTTCAATGTTGATGGTCAATTCCTCTCCAAGAGCTCTCTTTCCTTCGACTGAAGCAATAGTTGACATCCTTGGAATCTTCTTGAACGTTTCCGTGAAGCTAGTACTTAATTTTCCAACGTACCAACCATCATATGTGATTCCTTCTGTTGAACCCGACCACATAGAGATTTTTCGAGTCGCTGAGCCATCATCATCGTGATAAACTCGGAAAGTTAATCGACCAAGAGATTTTTCTGAACCAGCAATAAACAAGTCTCTAATTTTTACATATTGAGTATCACCAGCAAATTGAACGCCTAAATACGCTCCGTATGTTGGGTCGAATTCGATACGATAACCACCGTCATCATTCCCAATCCATAGGTCGATAGCGACATCCGAATAGTTTTCAGCAATATTTTGAGATAATAGAGTCACGTTATATCTTGAGTATACGTGCCAGTTACCATTGAAATATGTTTTTCCCATCGTCTACCTCCTTCCTACGGTCCTACGTATCGAATTACGTTATATTTTGGGTTTACATTGTATTGAGATTCCACATAGTATCCAATTTGAATTGATTTAGTGAACACCCCATTGTCGATGTGAATTACACCTTGAGAAATGCTCATGACTTCTCGACCACCACTCATCATCGAAATTCGATTTTCAGATACAAGAATCGAGCTATCCCCTTGAGGATTCCCAATCGAGAGCCCTTCATTCCCGAATTTCATATTGCGGTCGATTGCGTTCCAAATAGCTGTCATAGAACCTAAGTCGTTTTGAATCCCAATCATGCGTTGAGAGAGCGACACAAGGTCATCTTGTGCTTGTTTTCTGTCTGATTCGTTCGTCTTGACGAATGCTTCATATTTAGCCTTCCACTCTAAGACCGTCTCGAGAGTCGCTTTTGCTTTCATCTCTTGCATCATTACCAATTGTTGGTCTTGTAGATGTTTCAATTGGTCTTCTGTGATAAGCTTGTCCGCCTTCATCTCGAGCTTTGCTTCGACTTCCTTGATTGGCTTCTTGAAATCTTCGACATTTGACACATCGAAGTAGATTTTGCCATCTCGAACTTCCATGATTGGCTTGCTGCCATTCGTGATTGAGATTCGGTTCAAATCGAGCGAGCCCGCTGTGATTTGTCGTGCGTTGATTTCTAATGATTGAATCAATCCAGCACTAATCTTCTTCGCAATCACTTCATCGGTCGTGATGGTCTCGATAATCTTGTTTAAATCAGCGGTGTCCACCTTACGGATCCATTGACCGTCCACACGTTCATACATGATGGCATATCCACCACTTGGTTTCATCCATTTGTCGCCCTCTTTAGGGTTGATAGGCTCAGCATCGTCCAAATACAAGCGGCCTATCTTAGTTGTAAGGCTCTCAATGTAATCAAGCTTTTCTTGGACGGGTCCACGATACTTGTATTGTGATTGAGATTGACCCGATTCTTTTGCGTTGGTCTTCGAACTCAATCCACCATCAAAAGTGATGTGATGCGAGAACACAGGAATGTCGAATCGTGTATTCTCCGAACCCCAGTAAACTGATACCCAGTCACCTGGTTCGGTGTCGATGTCGCCACGCCATGATAATTCGTAAGGATAGAAGCTCAAATCTCTGTACTTGTTGTACAATCTATCGAGCAATTGTTGAGTCATCCATGGATTCTTGAGAACCATCTTGTTCCCCGAGCGATTCCCAGCCACAATCTTGGTCTTATCGACAGTACATTCAATAGAGCCAAGTTTGTACTTGATTTCGTCTCGAACCAATCCAGTTGCACCATATTGACTTCTCGTGATTTGTTTCGTTGTAGCCTTCAAATCGATAAAGTCAAGCTTTCCATCACGATTGAATCGTGCGAATGTTCCATCCAATTGAGCGAGATACATGATGGCATCTCTGAATGTTGTTTTCTCTAATTTGGTCTTAATGGACACATCTGGGAGATTGATTGCATCACTCACAGGGATTCCAGTCATCGTCACGATTTCTTGGAATACTTCTCGTGAACTTGATGGATACGAGAGTTTGCTATCGTACTGTCCAAGCAATCTCACGAATTCATCTTGAAGCTTTAATTTTGTAATTTTAGAATTACGGTCGAGCTTGATTTCGGTCACAAAAAAACGACCAAGGGGCAACATTGCCGCTTGACCGTCAATTGTTTGAACTCCGAGGCTCGCTGTTGATGGCATCATCTCCTCAATTCCTTCAACTATCTGATTCAGTTCGATAGATAGCGAATTGATAAATGTTCCACCAGGTACGAACGATGAGCCTCCAGAGATGGAAGCATCATGTTCGATTTTCTTTAGATGTGTTTTGTCATAAGTCTGATTGTTGAGCGTGAATGAGGCGTGAATCACTCGGACATCAGACACAATCGCATCTCTATACTCTTGAGTTGTTTCCAGCATTTCATCACCTCTATTGCTCAATGAACGATGTGGATACATCGTTGTAGTACGTTATGCCATCACTAAATGTTCCCATGCATGTACCCGTGATTGTGCTTCGATACGCTCTAATTGATTGACCTAGCACGACCGCATTGAAGAATCCGCTTGGGATATTTCGAATGGCGTTATATTCATCTTGAGTTAAGATTCCCCAAGAAATTTGAATTGTTTTCTTGTTTGCGATGACATCTCCACTCATAAGACCGTTCGCACTTCGACCAGTCCCAGAGCTCCAAATGATTTCATCGCTGTTTGATATAGACGTAGGAGATGCAAGAGCAACTCCATTGACTGTAATTTCGCTCACTCTATGCACCTCCTAAAAATCTAATAATGGTTGATTTGTTCGTTGTTGTATTCCATTGGCGATATCGAAAATCTTTCTTGTAACCGATTCGCCATCGATGTTCAAATCCATTCCAGCCACTAATGTAACTAATTGTCTTAGTAACGCAACTACTTCCGCACTACTGTTCGAATCTTTCGATAATCGAGCAGCTTCACGAGCCATTGCGAGCATTTTGTTCTCAGGTGCCACAATTTCACCGTAGTGCTTGTTGTCCCCAATCATCGCCAATTGTGGAGTGTTCGCCTTAACGAATCCCCCTTGAGCCAGCATTGGGATTTGTGGAGTGCTGATTCTACCAATCCAAGCAAATGGGCTCACACCCATCACGCTAATTCCACGAATTCCATCAAGGATTCCATTGATTCCATTGAATGGGATGGTGATTACTCGGTTGATACCTCCGATGATTCCATTCACGACCGTCTTGAATGTTCCGAGAATACCTTCAGTAATTCCCATGAAGATACGACCGCCAGTCGAGAATACATCTCGAACGCCTGCCCACGCTTTAGAGAAAATGTTACTAAACCAATTTGGAATCGTTGAGAATATGCTTGTAATTGTGTTCCAAGCTCCTTGGAAGATTCCTCTGAAGAACTCAATTACACCAGAGAACACCGCTTTGATGCCTCCCCAAATGCCGCTAAACCATGAACCTGCTACACTAAACACGTTCACGATATTAGACCATGCGTTCTTGAACATCGTTCCGAACCATGAAGCTACATTCGAAAGTGCACTCACAACATCGTTCCATCTATCCTTGAACCATTGTCCAATAGATTTGAACACATTCACGATGCTGTTCCAAGCATTGGTGAACATAGTTCCGAACCAAGTTGCTACGCCGCTTAGAGCTGACATCACATCATTCCAACGATCCGCAAACCATTGTCCTAGACCGCTCCAAATAGATACAATATCATTCCAAGCTAATTGGAATCCCTCAGGCAGTAATGTCATCAATTTATCCGCAAAGTCAGATATTGCGACCACAGCCTCACCGAACATATCGAAAATCCAACTTACAAAATCAAATACACCTTTTAGTGCGACTGAGATTCCAGCAATTGCAGAAAGTAATAAACCACCTAACAAACCAGCAATAACTCCGAGAATCGGACCTAATGCACTAGCAAGTAGGTTGTATAGTGGTTCAAGAACTGTCCAAACCTTACTTATAGATTCCGCAATGCTTGAGATGGCATTGCCTAATGAATCAATCATAGGCTTCACAAATTGCTTGTATACACCTTCAAATGCTTTCCCAACTTTTTCAAGAATTGGATTCACATGATTGTTGAATCCATCGATAATTGTTCCAACCAATCCCGATATCATATCACCCCATTGAAGAATCAACGGACCGATACTATTATCGTACACACGTTTAAACATCTTCCCAACATCTACGACAGCTCTTTCGAGAGTTTCAAATATTGGTGCAATATTCTTCAATGCTGTGTTGATTGCTTGAGTCAATTTAGGAGCGTTCTTAGTGACAATCGTCTCGATTGCTTTCATCACATCTCGTCCGATTTTAGAACCGATTTCTTCAATATCAGCGTAGAGACTAATGAATGCCCCTGCGATTGCTGTTCCGATTTTGATTGCTCCTTCGCTTGTCAAAATCTTATAGATTCCATCACCTAACGCTTGAACAATGTTCCCAGCTGCTTCATACATATCTCCACGAGCATCAAAGGATTTGATAAGAGCTTGCTTGATTTGTTCTTTGTGATTGTCTAGTGCATTCGCAATTGATTCAGTAAGGAATACACCAATCCCCACTCCCACAGAAGCGATTGAACCGACAAATTGTCCCCACATATATGCCCACTTATCAAGCATAGTATTGAACGATTGGACGACTTGTGGATCCGTGAAAATTTCTTGGAGGGTAGCTCCGATTCGTTCAAGAGCCACTTTCATTCGTTCCAAACCTTCAGAGTGGAATGCAGCATCGAATCCAGCTTTGAATTTTGCCAAGAGCTCACCAATTCGACCAAAGAGGTCTTCGAAGAATTTCTTCAATTGGTTGTCACCTTCGGCAATCTTGCCCATGTCAACTTGAGCACCTTTTGGTTGGAGACCTCCGCCTCCACCACCGCCACCTTTTCCTTTGCCTTTTCCTCCTCCACCGCCGCCTCCGCCTCCGCCAGAGTCGTCATTTGGTTCGGATAGTTTGTTGATTTTGTCAAAGCCCATCAAGGACTTCATTTCTTTTGCCGCCTTCTTAGCAGCACCGCCAGCCTTGTCAGCAGCTCCACCAGCATCATCCACAGCATCAGCCATGTCGCCAGCTCCACCGCCTGCCCCTTGCATATTGTCCGCAAGGTTTCCGACAGCATCAGCGGTCTCTTGTATTCCACCACCTGCTTGTGATTTCTTACCCGTCAATAGTTCAGTTAGTGCCCTAAATGCGTTCCCGACAGTTAAGAGTTTACTTAGTAGGAAGTTAAGAACTTGAATCACAGGCGTGAACAGATTGATGAGCCCTTGCCCAACGGATGCCATGAACGATTGGAATTGCAATTTCATGATCCGCACTTGGTTTGCCCATGAATCGCTCGTTCTTGCAAAGTCACCACTTGCAAGAGCTAATTGACTTTGAACGAATGCGAATCTAAGAGCCACTTTCTCCGCTTCAGACATCTCAGCGGTCGTCTTCCCAAATCCATTCGCCATTGCGTATGCATCAAGGGCTGTTTGTGTCATTACGACCCCTAAATCTTTCAATGTTTCGGTCTCGCCTGTGAACACAGATTTCAATTTCGTATATGCTTCATCTTGACTAATGTTGTAGAAGGATGCTACATCCCCCGCCAAGCTCGTCAACGCTGTGGACATCTCATAGGCTTGTTGTTCTGAAAATCCAAAAGCCTTGGACATTGCACCGAATGTCCCTGTGTAGCGTTTAGCCATCGTCTCAGACAATCCCGATGCGTACATTGCCGATTTTGCGAATTCGTCAACTTGCTTCGACATCTTCGGGAATGCCACATCGACCACGTTTTGAACCTCATTCAAGTCAGACCCGAGCTTGATTGCTTCAGAGCCAAAATCAATGAGCTTCTTGACCGCAAACGCACCAGCGAGAACTTTCGCAAAGCCCATGACTTTTTGTTGGATTCCGTTCAATTGATTCGTGAATCCTTGTTGATTCACCACCAATCCCAATTCAACATCGCCGATTTTAGTTGCCATTTGTCCACCTCCTTACTTACCATTCAGAAAAGGCTTGTTGAAGTTCCTTGAGAACCGCATCAAGCTCTTCTTGTGTTCGTTGTTTCGCTCGTTTATTTCGCCACTCGTCACGGATTCGATGTTGTCCCGGTGAGAACGATTCGAGCATTTTTGGGTCGTCCTCGCTTCGAATTTGGATAATTCGTCCAAGAGGAGTCTCCGATGAAAGTCCCGAGACTAAAGCTCTGAACTCTTTCCATTTCATATCTTTAAAATCATAAGAATAGAACGAGATGCCATATTGCGTTCTAAAAGACGAGACCATCAAGTCCCAATCTTCAAAAATGTCGTAATATGGCTCACCTATTCCCCCGCTTCTTGGTCTCCTACAATCAAATTGATTGCCTCACGAATGAGAGCCATCCAGCTTTTAAGATTTAGACTTAATTTTTCAATCTTCACACGGTCTTGTTCGCTGAAGATGATTTCATACAAGCTCTTCATTTGGGCAACAGTCGGATCCCCATCAACGCCACTCATCACTTCCATGAGCTTGAGTGCTGTTGGAGCTGAATCATCTACTTCGATGGTTACGTTTTTAATTTTGATTTTTGGTTTTGATTCAAAGTTTAGTTGTTCTGTAATATCGATAATCTTTCCCATTATTCAAATACCTCGTCTTTCATTGTTGTGAATACTTCTGTCGTTTCTGTTTCTTCTACTTCACCGATAAGTGGAACACCAATTCGATTGTGTTCGGTCGTCAATTCTTGGATGCGTTCATCCGTCATCCCTGTTGTATCGAATACATCACCGACTTTGTATTCCTTGCGAGTTTCCGCATCGATGAAGTTGATTAGTGCTTTATGCATTTTTATCCTCCTTGCCAAATAAAAAAGAGGGGCGATGTTCACCCCTCCACTCGTTTTCGTGATTTTTAGCCTGCCGCTGTATATTCAGGTTTACCATTTGACATGATATCGAATGATAGTGGTGCGGCTGCTGTACTGTCACCAGACATGAAGTCTTTGATGTTGATGACTGCTTCTTTGAAGACTAATTTGGATCCGTCTGGGAATGTCCATTGGAAGTCTTTTTCCGCATCACGACCGTTCTTCAATGCGATAGCAGCGATTGCATCGTTACCAGTATCACCGATGTGTCGTTTACCTGATACTGAGATTGTGACTGATTTCGCTGTCATCAAGCGGCGTTTCCATCCTTTGTGTTCGAATGGAGACCATTCTTCGACACCATTGTCGAAAGATACTGAAAAGCTTTCTAATTCTTTGATTTCTGTCCAAGTTGGAGCGTCTTTCGTTCCTGTGTTCACTTGGAATTGGTTTTCATAAACGGGGAATACCCCTGTTCTTTTTTCTGCCATTTTTATTCCTCACTTTCTAATCTGTAATAGATATCTAATTCGATGACACGTTCATACACGTTATTGTCATCAGTTCCCACATCAATAGGCTCGTTCGATAAGAGTCGAATCATTTGGATTGGAGTATCACCAATCACCACGTTCTCAGCCTTTAGAATTTGGTTGAAGAGGTAGTTCGCACGCTTTTCAGTTTCGTTCGCATTCTGATTATGATGAATCAAGATGCTGACCGATTTCACATCATAGCTTGCCAAATCCCTCCCACCAATAGCGATTCGTGGTTCGACATTCGTCTTTCGTTGATAGACTCCAATGCTATACATTTTCTTATTGTCGAGTTTCCCGATGTAGTAATTTTGAGCTGCGTGATAGGATTCCAACCAATCTCGCACTTCTGCCAATGTTATCATCTTTATACCCCCGAAATTTTCTTGTATAGAGCAGCATAAGCCTTCTTGATGTCCTCTTGTTTCGAACCTTCTATCCAATCATCCATCCACTTCCCCTTAGCGTGTGGATTCGTGCTCGTGTTGAAGTTGTATTCGGGATGGAAGTACAATCTTCGAGCGTATGGAGTAGAGTGGGTCAATGATACTCGACCACTACTCGAACCCGAGTAATCAACTGAGAACGCCTCACCCTGCAATGTACCGTCTCTAAACGGGACCACTTGGGCGTTTACAATCTCGGTGTGTAAATACTCGCCAGTTTGCTCCAACGCTTGAATTTGAGCCCTCTTGAGCCTTCCAATGACCCCGAAGTCGAACTTCACACGACTATTTGCATGAATCATCGTCCATCACTCCAATCCGAGATAAGTATAGTTCACAGAACCGTCTGGATTTCGTGATTTTCGTGTATCTGCAATCTTTCGTTCAACCCCGTGGATATTTACACTCCCGCCACTTAAAGTCGCTAAATCGGGGGCAATATCGCCATTAAACAGCGCCGACCCCGTGAGCTTCACGATTTTTTGTTGATCCGTGAGCACTGTTACGACTTTATCTTGATAATTGCAAAGCAAATCGGCTTCAAATGCCTTGATAGGTTCGCCATCCTTCGACACTTCTTCACTTTGTACAATCACATGGATTGGAGTCTTGCAAAATTGTGGAAGAACTAAACTTGGAAAATGCATCAAATCACCTTCCTTGTAAGTCCACTTTGATTCAGCAACTCGAATGTGCTTCGCTTCATTGCGATTCCATTCATTGTCACTACATTCCAAGAATCACCAAAGTTCATCGATACTCCATTGATGGAATACGATGAAAGAGCGGTCTCGATTAAGTCTTTGTTTTCAATCATGAAGTCAGCCATTTGGCAACACACCTCACGAACGACCGATTGTTGGAATGGAGTGAGATTATCAAACCCCATCCCCACAATACGGTTGAATGTTAGTGTGTCTATATGCTGACTTGCTGTCTTCAAGATGCGATTGAGTCCCTCTGGAGTGTGAGTTCCAAGATATTCGTTCTTGTAGAACGTTTCATCAGCATATATCATGACTACTCACCTTTTTTCTTTTTGGATAATTCTTCGATTTCAGCTTTTAATTTTTCAATTTCTTCAAGAGCTGCGTTGTAAACCGCACCACTCACAGAAGCTTTCACACCACGAGCGTGAAGTTCGTGTTCGCTGTTGTAGATATCGAATCCTTGATTTTGATAGTATTCAACCTCTAATTCTGAGATTGTATACACTTTGTTCTCTTTTTCCGCTGTATACATTCAAATACCTCCTTGACTAAGCTTGAGCGTTGATGAAGATACCGTGTGCACGATTCTTGATTAGGAATGCTCCCATGTAGAAGCGTGATTGTAGTAAGAACTTGTCAGCTGTGCGAGAGTCGTGTCCTGGTGTAAATACTTTGATGTATGAGTATTTGTCACGAGCAACGACTGCTGATGGATGAGTTAACATAAAGTTGATTTGTTTTGCATCCACAGCAGGTACACATCCATCTGTGAAGTTGTATTTCGTTTTTAAGCGAGAAGATGGAATCACTTTGATAATCACATCATCTAAGTCGTAGACTGAGCGATTTACTTTGTTCTTTCCGCCACCATTTACAGCCATAATGCGTTGTAAGTCTTTAGCTTCTTTCAATAATCGATTGACTGCTGGAGTCACACGCAACACACGACCTTCAAATGGAACAGATGCATCATCCATTTTTTCCATTGCTTTGTCGAATTCTTCCAAGATGTTTTCAGCTGTAAGAGCCACAGTTGAGATTGTTGCTCCATTCGCTGTCATTGCTTCAGCTTCTTTGTACAATTTAGAGTAGACATAGCTGTCTTTCTCTGGAATAGTTTGTTCAGATTCAAGTGTGCTTTGAACGTTTGCGATTGAAACGACTTGGTTCGTTTCGTCCACATCCATCGGATCGATTCCAAATTCAATGTCACGGTCATGGTCAAGTTTCAATGGAGTCCATTCGTTTGTCACTTCACCAGAGTTGAATCCAATGCTTTTACGATTGTGGTCTTTGTATCCTGATACTGTGATGCTTGGTAATTTGATTGTTTGAGCATCAATGAATTTTACTTGTGGGTTTGATTGAAATAAATCATAAGATGTTAATTCCTTAGCGTATTTTTGCTCGATAATTGGAGCGAATTGTTCTGCGTAATCATAAGCTGTCATTTTTGTTTCCTCTTTTCTGTATTGTTATTTGAAGACTCCAAATGCTTTCAATAAGTCGTCATTTGTTGTCGATTGTTTTACATCTCCTTTGGATCCGACTTGTGTGAATCCTGTTGGTGCTGTCGCTTCTGGTTTAAAAGCTGGAACGTCTTCCAAGACTTTTGCGATGACAACCTCGTAGTCTTCATTCTTAGAATCCAACGTGAGATTTGTTTGGTCTGCCAATTTCAAAACGTATGGCAACACGTTCGAGCCAACTCCTTGCTTGATTGCTGCAAGTTGTAAGTTGCTCTCGATTTTGGTTTGAAGTGCTTGAGCTTGAGCCACTCGAAGCTCTTCTTGAAGGCTTGCCACATCGGGTTGGGCGGAGGCTTTTTGACTTTTAAAGCTTGAGATAGCCTGTGCCATCTCTTCCCCTGTCAAACCTTGGTTCTTGAAGTAGTTCTTCAAGACTGTATCCTCAGCGACCTTCTGTTTGCCTTCCACAATGCTCGCAATCTTCTCATAATCAATCGCTGGAGTACTCTGAGCGGGATTGTTTGAGTTCGGTTGCGGATCTTGTGCTGTTGATTCACCAGCGTTTGCCGATTCATCAAAGAAAAATAGTTTGTGTTTGAACATTTTCATGTTCCTCCTCTCAGTTTTTAGGGTGTCTCCCTTATTCAGTTTTGTGCTCAGGTGTCTCCTCGTAGTTTCAAGTCTTCGGACATACCAAAAAGAGCCACCCTCCGGATGGGTGACTCTAATTGGGTTTATTTATTTAATTTTTGGGTACAAAAAAAGCACCTAACTTTTCGCTAGATGCTTAATTATATTTTTTACCGATTTCAAGAGCTCTTTTTCTGAGCTCCTCTGGTGTTATTTTCTTTTCATCAAAAAGAACGTACAATTCATCTATTTCTTCACTCATACCGGGACGAGAATCAAAATATTCCTTATAACTTTCTTCAACTTTTCTCTCTCGTTCCATCAATAGTTCTTCTTCTGTCATGGTAAGATATAAACCTCCATTTCGTTTTTGCTTTTCAATATTGCTTCATATTTTGCATTCCTATTCAATACAAATTCTTTTTCGCTTTTGAATTGACTGTAATCACCAATATATGCTCCACTCGTTCCTTTTGGTAAATGGAACTTAACAACAACGCCACCATCGACACTCATATTCGAAAATCGTTTGGCGACTTTTTTATCAATGGACAAGTGTTTGAACTCTTTGAATTCATTACCCGATAATATTTGATTAAATTCTTTTAGAGACATTCCACGATAAGCAATGATGTCATCTTTCAATTTGAACTTCTTGAACGATTCTTCCAAAACATTCGCCATGTTTTCGAGTTCTTCTCTGTTGCTTGGATTGAAGTCTTTATTGTACGCAATTTTATTCAAATCGTGATAGTAATTGCCGCCTGTTAGAAGTCTAACAGACTCTTGTTGCGTTCCTGTCAATTTCTTGAACCATCTGTCTGAAGATGCTTTGATTCGTTTCAAAACATCCCCTTCAACGTTAACATAATTATACTCTGGTTTTGGCTTAGGTTCAATAGCTTTTTCTTCCAACTCGAAAATTTTATCTTTCAACTCGAGTCCATTCTTTTCTTCAAATACATCAAGTTGTTCTCGATATTGTTTCACCTTACCACGCCACTCAGTAGCACGAGCACGATATGTCTCTTGATTCTCAGCATCAAGACTGTTCTTTGCTAGACGATTATAGCTCTTTGCTTGTCGTTTAGCATGATTGAGCTTGTTCTCAATAAGCTGTCGTTCCTTGATGACGGGCTTCTCTTCATAGTACCTTGATTCAGGCTTTGAGCTTATGCCTTCAAAGTATGTCGAATGCTTATCCTTGCAATTAGGATGATACAAGCCAGCCGCCATCGCTGAACTCATGAGTGGGTAGGGTCCGTCTTTAGAA
>ERZ772906.196-NODE-196-length-37457-cov-12.614807_pt1 | contig 37457 bp, 60 predicted proteins | sample MGYA00511338_ERZ772906 | MGnify/ENA primary metagenome ERZ772906 (study PRJEB29015, sample SAMEA2738076) | human oral metagenome | biome: human oral; feature: human-associated habitat; material: saliva | place: China | collected 2212 ... | reverse complement strand
AGGCTAGGACATTTGTCCCAGCCTCTTGCATATAAAAAATGGAGCCGGTGGGAGTATGACAAACATTCATTTATCAACTTATTTCATATTTATGGTCTGTTTTTGGGTCTGATTATGAAATTTAACGAATAAACGTAATATTCTAGTTTCTTTCTATTATAATAGACAAAAAGAAGAATTGCCATTATAACAGACAAAATTGGAAAAGTTATTTGATTTCTAATTCTTCCGCAAAATCAAATAATTTTTCGGCTGTAAGTAGGGCCATTTTATCCATACTGGTTTTCCCTTTTCTAAGGTCTGCTACTGTAGACCAAGGAACGTCAGCACCTTTAGCGATTGCGCTGGTACTTATTTCGCTGTTTAATAACTTTTCTATTTGTTCTCTCATTTAATCACTCTCTCTACTTCCGTTTGCTATTTAAAATCATCAGAAATATAAAAAATACGATTGTGAAAATTGGTAAATATTTCATTTTATTGACCGATATGATATAATCATGGTAGGTCTAAGGGGCTTTCGCCCCAACCTACCAGAGCCTTACTTGAACCGCTTTGATTTGCTTGTCTTGCGTTCTTTTGGCTCTTTTTTTATTGCCATGATAACACTTGCGATCCCTGTTAATAAGGTTCCGGTTGCTACCATTAGTTCGGCAATCTCTGATATTTTCATATCTTCCTCCTTTCTGATTATATTATATCACGGTATACCGTGACTGTCAACACTTTTTTTAATTTTTTACAACAAAAAACCCCCTCTTTTGAGGGGGTTTGTGTGTCTTATATGTTTATGTTTCTATAAAGTTTCTGGCCACGGATCGTCCGTGGTATAGGACATGTTGGTAAAACGTAGGTCACCAATATCTCTATCCGTTGGCACTGGGTCGTCAAATTGCAAACGCAACTGATTATTATCGCCTGCCCCACCCAGATAAAATGTGCCAAGGCGCTTCCCCTTGTCGTTGCTCATGATACCTAGTTTTGAGTTGATAGAACGAAAACCAACTGGTACACTGTTTACGTTTAAAATCACCACGTTACGCTCTCGGTCTGAACCTTGTGGAACGTAACCGGGTGCGCCTCGTCTCACGATACCAAACCAACCCCAAGAAAGGCCACCAAAACTAATTTCAACCGTTGAATTAGTGCGTCTAAACTCAACATATGCATTAGTTTGATTTGAGCTGATATTTTTTGGTCTAAATTTGACATCACCAAACAAAACAGACCAAGCACCCGCACCAGTTCCCGGGCCTTTTTTAATCCATTTAACCGCCCCATTTTTAGCAGTCGTATCAGTATAAATTGTACCGATGTCAGCGTTTAGAGCGTATGGGAAACCTTGGCCTTTTAATTCGGTACTTCCACTGCTACCAGCGTTGTTGGCTGAAATTTTTCGTTTTAGCTCTTCGAACTCATTTTTGCTGACTAGCTGGCTTGTATCCATTGTTGGTAGCTTGGATGTTGTGACAAATGGATCACCGCCATTTTGCAACTTAGTGTCAATCAGAGCATCCAAGCCAAGCTCTAAATGTTTGTCTTTTATGTTGCTTGTCATTTGCGCCTGCAGCGTGGAATATGTTGGAAAGAGTTCGTAGGCCTTGGATTGTGACAATAAAGACGCTTGTTGGCCTTCGATGTTTCCGATATCACGACCGATAAGTTTAATTGCTTCTTTTAACTTGTCCATTCAATGCCTCCTTTTAGAGACTATTTTTGGCTGCTGTATAAACCTGTACGAAATCAGTGGTCTCAAGATCGGTAAATTTTTGGCCAAGTTCAGTCATTTTTGAGACGATAGCCCCATCAGAGCTACTTCCAGCAGAGATTTTCTCAGCAATCTCTTTTAATGTATCTAGATCCTCTGACACACCTTCACCTAAGATGGCTGTTTTGACACCTTGAATTGCAGTGTCCAACTGTTCTTTTGTGATCCCACCTTGGCCAATTTCTGACTTATCTGCCTTGTTAGCAAGCATGGTTTTGATTTCTTTTACATCAGTACCCATGGCCCGGGCTAAAGATGTTAAATTTTCAGTATTAAAAGACATAGTTTCTCCTTTAAATTTTTGCTAAATTATACAAAGTTGTTAAATCAGGCATTTCATCTTCTTGGTGCTCCTTCAAAAAGCGACCGATTTCTTCCTGTACGTCGTTTTTAACCAATGCCACAACTTCTTCCGTCGTGTATTGGTCCGCAGACTGGATGACTTCCAACCTTGCGGAACGATCGCTAGGAAAGATATAGCCGTCACAGATGACTTCGACCAGGTAGATGCCGACTGGAAGAACCTTCTCGAGTTTAAAAGTCACTTTTGACTTATCTACGACACTATCGAATGTAAGCTTGCCCTTCTGGTTAAAGATCCGAATAGTGGCATTTTTGCCAGTCAACTCATTGATTGGTCGCATCTGCTCATCTAACAACTCATAACCAAATAGAGAGGCAGAATCGCCTTGCTTGACGATTGCCCCTCCTTCAAATTGTTGTAAATTTGTGGAATTTAATAAAGGCATTAAATCCTCCTTGTTTTAAGAGAACGACCCGAAATCTGTGATACGTTGACCATTCTCTGATTGGCCGACTGCTACATAGCGACGGTTTCCGGATGCACCGATGTAAGTGATCCAAATGTATCCGTCATTATCTAGCCAGCCATCATAATTGATTTCTTGGCCGGCGGTATAGACTGCTACAATCTCACCAGCAAGCCCAGCAGAAGACCGTACATTAAGCGCTGATACTTCGACTGTAAATGTGCCTGTCTCTGGATTGAAACCGTTAGAGTTAACCGTGAGAGGCTCTGATGGTGTGATAGATTGTGCTTCTGCTGGCTGATCATCTACAGGGAAGTAGAACCAACCTACAATACCGTCAAAATTCCGTGTATTGTAACGTGCTGGGCCTCCAACATACAAGCTATCTGCGTTACCATCAATATTTTGCTCGATGGTTCGCATGGTATAACCGTCTGAATCCTCAATGACTAAACCGGTGTGCCCGTATGAATGGCCTGCAATGTAAGTTGTATCCTGTACAAATGCTGCACCGGCACGAGGTGCAGATGATACATCGCCTACGACATTGTAGACAACCTCATATCCGGCATCTCTAGCAGAGTTGAGCAAATCAATCGCATTGCCCCAAAGAGTTCTGCCAAAAAATGTAATGGATAAATCGTTTACTTCGTCAACACATTGGGTACCGTATTTTTTATCTGCATCAACTCCGATACCAGCATCTGCGAATGCTTTTGTGTGATTGATTAAGTCAATAGTTCTTACCATGTTCTTTCTCCTTTAATTCAAAAGCCACCGCCCAAAAATAGGCAGTGGCTAGTAAAAAGATTGTTGCTTTAAGAGCAGCCTTCTTAATCATCATTTGGCTCTTCGTACTCGAGTGCTCGTGTGCTATCTCCTAAACCTGTAGTCGTTGGATCTGGCACGATATTCAAGGCGTTGAATACTGTCAAACCTACAAGATAAGGGTTAGATACGAATTTGCCAAGTAGGCCAAATACCGCACCCCAGCTTGTCAGATCTTCAAATTTAATTCCAAAGTAAGCCAAGATAGGCAATACTAATGCGAGTGCAAAGCGTGTTACAAATGCACGGTTCTTAAAACGAACTTTCCAGTTAATTTTATTCATAATGTCACCTCTTAATTGTTTTTGTTTTGAATTAATGCTTTAAGTTCCTTCATATCCTCGCTCAAGGCTTTGACCTGCTCTGCGAGGATAAGTAGAGACTTATTCTGTTCATCGTGGTTGTCAAGTCGTCTCACTGCTGTCAGACGGAAGTCACGCATGTTTTCGATGTCTTTTTCAATCACGACCATGCGTTTCTCTTGTGCCACGACACTTCCTTTAAAATTTCCGTAAATTCCAAGGAGGACACCGACAAATCCAATGATCAAGCTGATGTCCTCTGGTGTAAAGTGGATCATAGATCACGCCCCTTTCTGATTAAAGTACTGGTTGTGGTGTAGCTGTGGCCACTGGTTCTGTTTCAAGATTTCCACTTGGTTGTGCTGGTTTGTTTTCCTTTGGAAGCTCCCATTTCCACACTGCTAATTTGCCATCTTGCGATAGCTTGCCTTCGAGTTCTTCCACGGATTCGCCATTGTAGATGAAATCGTTGTTGACTTGTACCAGCACACGAGTTCCCTCGCTATATTTAGCAGTATAATTTGGATTATTGACAACAAAGATGTCGTGTGCTTTATATTCCTTACCAATTTGGCCAGTTTCGATCAATTCCAAACCACGAGCATACAGAGTAGGATCAATCGGATTATCCGTATCAGTCACACGAGCCAACACCGACCAATCGGCCACTGACTTGATGTTTTGGATTTGTTGAGCCATCTCTTCTTTTTCTTTGGTCAATTCTTGGATCTTAGCGATGGCATCCTTGTTAGCTTCAACAGACTTGTCAAGCTCTTTTTTGATCGCTACGACTGCGCCAGATGTGTCAAGTTCCATGCGGACGATGTTTAATACTGCTTCAACCAGTGTCGCATCATCTTCTGTCATGCGGTTTGTTGGCAAAATTTCCTCAAAAACACGATATGGGAAGTCTTGCTTGATTGCTACTTTCGTAGTGTTAGCTACTGCATCGTATGATTTGAATTGTAGTTTATAGTCCATTATTTAGTTACCTCGTTTTTATTTTTAATTTCGTCAAAAAGTTCTTGCAATGCATTGTCAGATGCAAGAACTGTACGATAGGTTTTAACCTCTTGTTCTAGCTGCGAATATTTTTCTTGCAAGTCAGCAAACCGAGCCTTAAATGCGATTTCACTGAGAGTCTTGTCACTCAATTGATTATTCAATTCAGCGATCATTGTGAGTGAGATGTTTTCGTCCATTGTTTCTCCTTTTATCTAAATCCATGTCCATTTAAAATGCCTTGAATATGGCCTTTTATCGTGGTATTCGTAATCATACCATGACGAACCATCATGCCGAAACAGGTGAGTAAGTCCCAAAGATAAGCTCCGACATCAACGCCTCCAGAAAGGAAAAACTTCTTAGAGTAAACACCCTCAAGAAAAAAGTCACCACGCCCGATGGAGTGTTTTACCCCGTTCTGATTCATGGGCAATAGGTATGTTTGCTTCCCATCAATATTGTTGTGGAAGTTCCAAGGGCTACGGTTTGGCCCGTTATTATAGATCAGCACACGGTCACCCACAAATTCTGTAAGGCTTTCTTCTTTACCGTTCCCTTTACCTGACCAAAGCCGAATGCCAGCGAATGTTTCATTGTCGTGTCGTTCTACTTCTTTTGGATTTTTATTATGATTCGTCCCGATTACCATCAAGGCTGCATTAGAATCACGAAATTGTTCTGCGATAAAACCACTTTTTGTCAACTTGATAAACTGCGACGAACTTGTGTCGTCAATGCGTCTGATTGTTCCTGTGTTTGAGTACATATTTAATGTACCATTGTCTAAATCAAAAACAGTTGATCCACTATTGGCGCTTAACCTTCCACCTTTGATATGTTCCGCAGAAAAATCAATTGATGCCAATTGAGTGATAAAAGCCTTCTGTGAAGTCAACTCTCTGATAAACGCTTGGTTTGATACAAGTTTATTGATCATTGCTGAGTCTACCAATAACTTATCTGCTGTTACTGCATTACTCGCAAGAATCTGAGTAGTGACTGATCCTGATTCAAAATTCTCTGTTTTTAGCTTGTCTACCATAGCAGATTTGATAACTGCGTTGTCAATTTGTGTTTCACCTGTAATGTGAGTTAGTTTCCCAACAAAACGGTTTGTCCCATCTGCGCCTAGATTAACACCGCTGATGATATCGCCTGCGCTATTAATGTTTTTGATTGAATACGATCCGGCAAGCTGTATCACTTGCGTTTTGACAGCTTCTATAGGCTCTTTGCTGTCTTCTGGCGCTGGTTGCCATTTACGGTCATTGTTCCCCTCGTAAAAGTCAAGTTCGGTCATAAACATACCAGACCAGACGTTAGGCCTCCCGTCGTAACTAAAGAGTAAATATCCGTTATCAAAATCACCGATATTAAATTTTAACGAATGTTTAACCGCTCTGTCTGAATTAAAAGCGGGTGAACCAGTCTTATCAAACAGCGTCTGGATTTCGTCATAATCTTGATTAGAAGAATCTTTTTTGCGTTTCCGTAACTCGATTTTTACTCTTGCTGTGTTTGCGTCGAAAGCTATAAAATTCAATGTATAATCGGTATTTTTCTTAAAAATAAAACGTGTACTGTTCACTACCGCTCCGTTTTCAAGTAAAAACATTCGTTTTTGACCGTTTAAGTAAAAATTGTGTTCTAGGAATTTGAATTTGCTAGGGTCACCGTTCCAATGTTTCAAACCATCATCAGCACGGGAATTTCTAAGCATATTTGGTCCGCCTTGTGTTGAATACTTCCCAACTTCCGTTTGAAAAATATCGCTAGACATGACCAAGCGTGATAATTTATCGGGTGCTTCTGTCTCAGATTTCCCCAGGATGCGCTCGTACAGCGTATTGCTCTCAGTCAGCTTCTGAAACTCAATGGTTTGACTTTTGAGTTTTTGATTAATGCCAGCCAAGACAGGTCCGATTTCGTCTGTTACAGCAAAATCATGCTTGATGTTTTGGTAAATCTTATTGTAGATTGCCCCGCTGTCTGTCTGCTGGATTGTCTCGCTAACTTTCTGAGTTAGGTCGGGACTGGCCAAAATTTCACGTTTTACAGATGCTGATAAGCTTGCAGCGTCTGGCATTGTACCAGCTTTCTTCAGCGCTTCCTCTGCTTTTCGTCTAACTTCTTCGAGGTCCTTGCTTCCAAACTCTTGGAAGCGTCTCTCAATATCATTAGAGATGAGTTTCTTGACTACCTCAGCTTGTGCCTTGGCTTGTTCGATACCATCCGCAATTTCTTGCTCGAGTGCGGTCGCTTTCTTCGAGTATTCAGCGTTAGCATTATCAACTAACTTCTGGACCTTAGCCTCATACTCTTTATCACGGCCACTCATTTTCTCATCCAGTCGCTCATTGACTTTACTTTCTACCAGATTTCCAAGTGCACTGCCAAATGACTGGCTCGCCTTTCCAAATCCGATGCTGACAAGCTTCTTTCTCATAGGAGCGAAGCGATATTTTGTAATCTTCTTGCGTAGATCTATGTTGTATCGCTCGTGGAAGACACTCACAGTATCAAAGAGACTTACAGGTTGATCAGATTGTCCAATAACATCAATTTCAAGACTTTCTTCGACCATATCGCAGAGAGTTTCACGGAAATAGCGCTTCCCGTACTCTTCCAGCGTTTTCTGATCGACTACATCCTGGTCTTGCACTTCCATGTCTGCTTCGTAAATATTTTTATATTTACCAATCAAAGGGCTGTCAACTGTAGCAGTGAAGACTTGCTCCTTCTTGTTTTCATCATGACTTTCAATGACACGCCTGAAATGGATTCTTGTCTTTAGTTCCTTAGTCGACTCAGACTCTTGGTAGGACTTCATGTTTTTCTTGTAGGCAAAGAGAGATTCGTTTTCTACTCCTGCTCGCTCAAGTAGCCGGATGCTGTACTTATCACGCACAAGGTCTCCGCCCCATTGCCCGACAATAGAGTGCTTATCTTTCACCAGAGCTTCCATCACCGATACATTTTTTAGATTGAGAGTATGTTTCGAGCTGATATCAGAAAAGAATGTGAAAGGACTCGGCCTCTTTAAGGCTGATACTAGCGCATTCATGACAGTGAATCCATTTGCTCTATCAACGCTGATAGTATTGATTGAGTAACCATTCAGTAGAGTAGCAACCTGATTAGCATATACCGTGATATAGCCATGTTGCTTTTCAACCTCGAAGATTGAGAAATACTGCTCGCCATGCAAGTCATCCGCAACCAGTAAGACTTCGTTTTTCAGCTCTACCCATTTATCATCATTTGTCGGAAATTTGAAAGTAAGTTGATAGGTGCTATTCGCTTCTTGGATGATTTCATCATCAAAAGCAGAATTTAGAGGAAAGTTATCGTCTAATAGATAGATCATACCTTATACCTCCAATTCCCTTGAATTCTCACCTTCGTAATATTTCCACCAAACACAACCCCAGAAACACCAACAGGAATTTCGAAGAACCCACCTCGAGTCCGAAGGGTATTCTTCAAATTTCCGTTCTTGTCATAGATGTTCTGACGTTTATGACGACAATCGATAGTAGCCTTAGTATCTAGTTTGAGTTGCATGGTTTGCTTACCGATCGTAAGCGTCACATCTCCATTTCCCTCAACAATGATGACCGGTTCAGAATAGACGGTTCCAGGATTAGTCACAGTCCCATTACTCGCCAGCACCACTTCTGCATTATCCTTTTGATAGCGGAAAGGATGCATCTTGAGTTTGATTTCTAGTGACCAAGCATGGATGCCGTTTTGTTTGAAGCTTGAGCCAGCATAGTCAGCATAAAAAATAGAGCCTGGACGATGCCCGAACTCTACTACATTATTCTGCTGATTGAATTGCTCAAGGATTTTTTGGACCTGTTCAGCTTTTACCACATACATGCTGATAGTCTTATCGTAGCCATCATATGCACCATCATAGATAGGATAATCGCCGTTAGCTCCATAAATCGTATTATTGTCAAAACGTGGCTGAGCCATTTGCTCCTCGCCGTAGTCAGTGACATAGCACTGAGGGATTGATCCAGTGTCAAACCCATTAATAATCATGTTAAACATTAGATTCCCTCCCTTGCCATGATTTTAGAATAGCGTTGGTAGCTATTTTGTGCCAAAACATTGCCATCTAGATAGGTTTCTGACGGTTTTTCAAGGATAGCAGTCAATAACTTTTCTAAACTTGACCTTAGAGACGCAATCTCATCAACGACATTTTGACCATCGTAGTCATTACCATCTTTGTTGTCGACTAGTACAATTTCCCGATTAGCTTTTTCCATCTCTCGTAGGAATTTCGCATCCTCTGGAATACCGATACCAGACGCATATTTTGGAATGCCAAGTTTTTGCATCAAACGTCTTGTCTTATCTGCACGTAAGACCTTGGATCCACGAGGAAGTGGCATGATGACATCCCGGCCTTCTGGAATGAAGCTACGTCCATCTGGTAACGTGACCATCTCCCGATAGACCGCATTTCGCTGGTCATTGACCATAGCAAGGCCACCCGGGTGATAATCTGTACCATCTTTGTGTCCGAATAGTCTTCCTACGGTGTTAACAACACGGTTGACTACCTCTGTGGCTGTGATGGTTGTATGCCAGCTAGTCGGTACAGATTGGATAGCCCCACTTGCAGAGTTAGCGGCATTAATAGCACTGCTAGCATCACCAGTCATATACTTCGTAGGACTGTAGAGGTTGTTCCATTCATTTTGCTTATTGATAGCAGATTGACCTGCGTTTACCGCACTACTAGCATCACCGGTTTGTTGTTTTGTAGGGGATGGAGTTGCATTCCATTCATTCTGCTTGTTGATTGCTGCTTGCCCTGCATTGATGGCATTGCTTGCGTCTGCTGTGATTGGTTTCGTAGGTACTTGATAGTTATTGACTGCACCATAAGCCTCAAGTGCTTGGTTCTTCCCAGCTTCAGCACCAGTCGCATCCGCATTGATGTTGGTGTTTGTCTCCTTCGGAATGTTCAAGATGTCGTTCATTACCTGGGAGATAACTTTGCTTGAATTGTCCGTAGCATCAATTGGGATGTTAGGATTCATACCGACAAGCAAGTTAAGGGCTTGCTGGATTTTAGTAACCTCACCAGTAGCTAAATCTTTAGCGATAAGCTCTTTTTGCTCTGGGGTCAACTGATTCCATTTTTGCAAAGTAGAAATGGCAAGGTTCCCAGAGTTTAGGAATGCCTCATTCTTCATCAACAGCTCTTTTACTTCTGCTGGAAGGGCATTCCATTGAGCGAGCGCTTCCTTATTTTCAAGGATAGCTTGCATGCCTTTGTGGCCATCTAAAACCAGTTCTTTCTGTTCGAGAGTCAACTCGTTCCATTTACCAGTTTCAACCAAGGTCTCGCCGATCAGCATCTTAGCATTCGTTTCAAGGTTGGCATTCTTCAAGATAAATTCAATTGAATTCCAGCCATTCTCAGCTTCCAACACCTTGGAAATTTCTTCCTTAGCATTCGTCTTAACTTCACCCTTTTTATCATCAAATACGAGGGAGTTCCAGACCATGTTAGCCTCAGCAGTTTCCTTACTCATGTTAGCCATGGACTTCGCAACGATCCCAGATGATGTCGTGACAGTATCAGCAGCAGAACGCATATACTCTTCGAATTGCTTCACATCAAGGCCTAATGCTCCCATACGAGATTTAGCGCCTCCTATGGCTTCTTTAGTCCATCTACCATTGTAATTATCGAGGAAGTTCTTTTCTAACTCAAAATATTTCTGTTGGTAAGCTTCTTTTCTGGCAAGATGTTCTGCTTCCAACTCTTCTAGCTTCTGATTACGTTCCTGAATTGCTTTTTCGGAACCATCATTTTTGTATGCGTCTTTGATAGCTTGCTTGCGCTTTTCGTAGACCTTCTGTTCTTCCAGGATCCAGTCTGTGACCACTTTCAACGCATCTTGACGTTGTGTTTCATTCATGGATTTGACATCGCCATTCATAGCTTGCATAATAGCATGTTTCTTATCCTTAGAAATATTCAGCAGGTCTAATTCCTGGCTGATCATTTGGTTTTGGATGTTTGAGACGATAGCTTTCTCTTCAAGAGTCAGGTCTCTGTGCTGGTCCTTAGCGTTTTGATAGATACGACCAACCTCTTCGGTCATATTCCGGACATTTACTTTGGTTTGTTCGAGTTGCTCTTCTTGGTTCTTACGAACCTCCTCACTCATACCGACTTCTTTAGCGAGAGCTTGCAACTTTTCTTTCTTCTCATCGATCAGCTTGTCAATCTCACTGTTGAGTTTTTCAAAAGAAGCCTTGACATTATCGACATTTCCAGCAGTTGCTCCAAAATCGATGATAGCCTTGTTTGCTTCATCAACCTTGGATTTGAAACCGCTCAGTTGTTCATCTTGGACCTTGCTGACGGACGTCCCCCAGCGCTGTGTCCTATTTTCAGCTTCTGCCATCTTCTCAGCTATATAAGACAATCCGACTAATGCTGCACCACCAGCTAGGACTCCCCAAGTAACAGGATTCCCTAACGAGGCTACAGCAGTTGATAGCAAGCTTGTACTTGTGGTAGCTTCAGCAGTTGCAGTACCTACTCCGCTAATACTTGTAGATAAGGCTTTAAATCCACCAGCTACCGAGCCAGCATCTTTAAATGTTTTGATGGCCCCAGATACTTTACCAATGCCGCTAACTAGACTTCCGAAACCTTTAGTCAAGCCACCAATGATTCCAAGACCACCACCGAGCAATTTAAGAGCAGGACCAGCGGCCGCTCCCATCAAGCCCCATTTAATGATATTCTGTTGTTGCTCAGACGACATCTTGCTAAATTTCTCAGCCATCTCAGACAGAGTTTTCAACCAAGGCTTAGCAGCATCTAGTCCACTATTCAGGGCCTTCAGCAATGGACCGCCGAACTCAATAGCGATGTCCGTAATCTTGTTCTTGAAGATCTTTAATTGAGATTCAGTAGTTTCGTACCGTTTGCGAGCTTCTTCAGTCAGTGCGCTGTTTTCTTTCCATGCACTATTAGATCGTCTCACCGCTTCTCCCATGTTATCTGATGCAGAAGCAAGAGATTTCAGCATATTTCCTTGTCTGATACCTGACATTCCAAGTTCATCAAGGATACCATCCATGTTCTTGCCTTCGTCGCTAGCTTTTTGTAACCCTTTGATAAAGGATTGCAACGCTTGCGCTGGCTTTTCTTTCCAAGCCTTAGTAAACTGCTCCGAGGTCATCCCTGCAGTTTGGGCAATCAGTTGTAATTTTTCAGTGGCACCTTTGCCGACTCCAGACACCGCTTTGCCGATACCGGTAAGAGTTTGTGTCATGGCAGTACCACCAGCCTCAGCTTCGATACCGACACTACTCATTGCAGTTGCAAGCCCGAGGATTTCAGGAGTGGTTAAACCAGCAAGTTTTCCTCCAGCCGCCAAACGGTTTGTCATTTCGACAATATCACGCTCAGTCGTTGCAAAGTGGTTACCCAAATCAACGACCGCAGATCCAAAGTGACTGGACCATTCACCCAGGTCATTTTTCGAGACCTTCATGATGTTCCCGATTTTAGCAATCGAGGAGGCAGCTTCTTCTGCACTCAAGTTGGTTGATACGCCAAGGTTTACCATTGTTTTAGAAAACTCTTTGATTGCTCCAACTGGTACACCTAATTGCCCTGCCGCTTCCGCAACATGTGCAATTTCAACAGCGCTAGATGGCATTTCCTTGGCCATATTACGAATGCTTGCAGATAGCTTGTCAAACTGTTGGGGTGTTCCATCAACCGTCTTTTTAACTCCAGCAAAGGCGCTTTCGTAGTCGATTGCAGCCTTGACAGCAAATCCAGCACTAGCGACAAGAGGTGCAGTGAGACCTTTTGTTAACGTACCACCAAGGTCAGAAACCTTCCGACCAAAATTCTGAATGTGATCTCCGCCTTTTTTGATGCTCTGACCCAGAGCCTCCATACGACCAGAGAAACTGTTTTCACGAGCAACAGCTTTAAGAGCTTGCTCGACTTTATACAATTGACCTTCCATTGCAGATAACTTAGCATTCTCACGCTCGATATCTGCAGCAGCTTTGTCATATTTAGCAGATCCAGGGTCAAGTTTGTCAAATCCTTTCTTCATCTGATCAAGGACATTTTTCTGGGCCTCAATCGCCTGACCAAGTGATTTGTACTTTGATTTCAGTAAATCTGCATTATTTCCATGTGATTTTAAAGTGCTGTCGAGTGCCTTGACGTTATTTTGGAAATACTTCACTGCATTCTTTGCACTTGTTAAGCTAGGATTGAACTTTGACACGTCCAGCCCTAGTTCGATATACATTTGCCCTAGTGGCGTTCCACCTGCCATTTTTCCTCCTTCGAAATAAAAAAAGCCTTTAACAAGGCTTTACTTTATATCCCCTCAAATATGTCTGCTATATCTAGCGGAGTTTCATTCTCTGGATCGCTACTTGTGTCGACGATACCGATTAAGTCATCCCAGCTAATGTCCATAACCTCATTGATGCTCATATTGTACGGACCATTAGAGACATTTTTGACAAATTTATAAAAATGCTTTAAAGCATCTTTGGGATCTATTGTTTCCCCTTTGGGTCAACATCACCTACCAAATGTGCGTAGATGTCCATAAATACTTCAATGATTTTCGCAAAGTCTGTGTGCTCCAGCAATTGTTCAACTGTGACATTTTCAAAAAGCGAAGCGATAAAGTTCAACTGTTGGTCCAACTTTTCAACTTCTGATTTTTCAGACGTGAGCAAGTCATTGAGCACAAGATAGTCACGATAGTCACGAGTAGTGATTTCTTTACTGGAGTATAGGACATCTTCGCCTTTCTCGTTCTTCATAGTAAATGTAATTTTAGCCATTTAATTTTCCTTTCTAAATCAAAAAGCACCTTACGGTGCATTTTTCTATTTTGTAAAGTAGCTATTTCCGAATTGGACTTTTGTAACTTCTTTAGACGCATCCTCTTGTTTCATCGCAAAAACGATAGTCACATAGCCTTCCTTACCGGCTTTGATAACAACGCTTGAATCTGACTCGATTATAATGGTATTGCTGATTGAAAATACTGAATCGAAAACAAGGAATTCGTCATCTTCATCGCTTACAAAGAATTTCCTAGGATTTAGAGCAATATCGGATGAGCCTTCATTATTGATAGCCAAAGTGACACTGACACGTTTGAAGAGATCTTTATCATGTTTCATATCGAGTAACCCTGAAGTATCTTTTTTTGGTTCCCCGACCGATATAATAGTTTTATCATACGGGATAGGCTCACCGAACTTAAAGCCACGTACTACTCCGTTTATTGCAAAAGTTGAGGCATCGATAGCAAGGGGTTGATTTAATTGGAAGACGTAATTTGTAAATCGATTATAGAGATTCTCGATAGATTCCTTACTTTCTTCCAGACTATCATAATCTTCTTTCAGACTCTCATACTTCTTCTCTAGCTTGGATTTCTCACTCATCGCAGAGAATAACAGCCCTGACATCGTTACTAGGCCAATACCAAATGCAATAGTTAATAAAACCAAAATCGAATGTTTATTCTTTTTCATCGCAAACCTCCACAATCTTATTTTACCAAATTTTGAAAAGGTTTACAATATTAAGATAATAATAAAACAAAGGGGCTAGATGCCCCCGTTTTATTTTATCCGCCAGCTACGATACCAAGTTTAGTTTTAAGTTTTTGTACCTTATTATCATCTTTACCAAAGTACATTGCTCCGTACTTGTCTTTTGAGTCTTCTGCAGTAGAAGCCCCAGCGGTAAAGGTTACGTTGGTAGTAGCAAGTTCATCTGCCTTGTCCTTGATCGTGTTCAAGTCGATGGCATCCATTGAGAGGTTCCCTTTGTAGAATCCGTAAAGGGCAAGCTCTCCGCTCGCTGTACTTGATTCAAGCAAGATAGAAACATCCGCCGATACAGTGTCAGCACCAAATTCGAGGATATCATCTGTATCAGTGTATCCAAGTGCTTTAGCGTACAATGCAACTGGGATGTCCAAGAGTCCTAACTCAACCTTCAAGTCACCAACACCACGATTGTTTACGTGGTAAGCGATGTTACTACCAAATGTCTTGGTAGGATCATTTGCCAAACCAGTGATTTTAGCGGTTTGTGTAGCACCTTCTCCCTTTTTACCTTGAATAGTAAAGACGTTAGTGCCTTCTGTCGGTGTTCCACCGTCTAGGATGCGAACAGTTAAACTCTTAAAGCCGACTGTTGCTGTACCTTGTTTTTCTTTTCCCATTATTTAAAATTCCTTTCTAATAGTCGTCATATAGAGAGCTTTTCCCTCTGTATGTCCGAGCATCTACATAACGTTTTATTTCCGGGATCCATGTATCTAGACCCCCGTCTGTTTGGTAGAAGTCTTCTGACTCCATGACTTTCTCAATAGCACCTTGCAATTCCTTGCATTTGATGCGGTCAGTAGACTCTACATTGATTTGATAGAGGAAAGTCTTTGACAGACTTGTATTGCTCCCACGGTCGCTTTGAAGAGGAGGGCCGACCGAAATGATGACAATACTCGGCTCCTTCTCAGAAAGCGTCTCAGGACGTTTAAACGACTTGATACAAATCCCGGAAAGTGCCTCATCACTTTTTAAGGCGTTGTAAATTTCGGTCAATTTATCTTTAATCATCCAAGTCCCTCCGCTTTCAATTTAGAAGCCAATCTGTATTTAAACTTCTCTTTGTTTGCCTCTGAAAATCTTCGGATCACGCCGAATCCACGAGGGTGTGCTTTCTTCGCATATCCGAATTCACTCAAGTGGACTAAACGCCATCGAGAACCAGCACCAAATCCAAGCTTAACCATTGGGACACCTTCGAAGCTTCCGGTGACATTCCCAACAGTCGCACTTGCGATTGTCTCACCAGTGTCCTTATAGACACCCAATGCTCCCTTGAAGTCCTCCAGGGTCTCGGTCGCAGCACCTTTCAGTGCTTTGTTTGCTGAACGTCTCACCTTTCCGTCTCCAAGCTTCGCTTCTAGATTCCGGATTACTTCCTCGAATCCGACCAGTGTCGCACCACTACTCATCCCGACCACCTCCGATAATTACGATTAAGAAATCACGATTATCATAATCAGGACGAACATCAATGATGTTCCAATGCTTCCCTTGTGAGCGTTGGTCCATCACTTCCACAAAGTGCCGGACATCTGGCTGATAGCTAGTCAATGGATCACGAATTTTCAGAGTCATCTTTGCAACCATAGATTTTCCAGTGGAGATTTCAATATCTTTTAAGCTAGGCGAGTAAGCTTTCGCAAAAGTGAAAAATGACTTCTCAAAACTAACATCACGACCATCCAAACCATCCTCCACCTTAGAAGTATAGAAGGTGACAGGTGTTCTCAGGTCTCCATTGGTTGCTTCCGGTTGCTTGTATTTAAAATTAGGCTTCAATGCCTTGTGTTACTACTTCTGTGATTTCAAGAGCAGACCCTACCATTGGATTGATGAAACCAGGTAATTTTTCCATCAATTCTTTTTGTCGAGCTTCGTCTGCTTTAAATGTATCTCCGACTTTACGGAGCACATTCTCTTTCAAATCGAAAAATTCTTTTAAAACTTCGACCATATTCCCTCCTATTGATAATTTTTAAGAGATAGTTCCAAAATCTCACCCTGGAAATTCGCATAGAAAAATTCAACCTGGTCATTATAGAGATACCTCGACCGTTCAAGGATCAACTCTTCAACACGGCTATCGCTGGCATCGAATGAATCTGTAAGGTCAAGAATCGCTCTTTCTGACGAAGTGAGCATGCGTGAGAGGTTGGCATCTTCTGCATCATGAAAGATTTTCATCCGCTCCTTGAATGCTCCTAGAAGCGGATGAAGTTGTTTAGTTTCTTCCATTCGGTGTCACCACCTATTATTTAATTTTCAATTCCCAAACCGCAGCAGTCTTCTCATCGTGTGCCTTACCGTAAGCAAATTGCTTAGCAGTGTAGAGGTTTAAGTCTTCGAGAGCGTAAGTTTCTGTGAAGCGACCAAATTCGATTCCACCACCTACAAATGCATCGTAGCGACCTTTCACGAATGTAGTCACTTTACCAGCAGTTTGAGCAACTGACTCAACCAAGATCAAGTTGTATGGCATTGCTGTCACGTATGTTCCTTGAGCATTAAGGGAAGTGTATTGTTTCTTGACATCCCATGCATCAGCTGGGTTGACAACCATTACGACATTTCCTTCAACTGCCACTGGATTTCCATCAGCCTTAACAGAGTGATGTTTGTACACAGCGGTCAATTCTTTGACAACTGTCGCAGAGTCAGCAAATGTAAGTTTTGCAGTTTCGACAGCTTTTTCTGCATAAGTTGTTTTACCACCAGATGCAGTTCCTGTAAGAGTGCGAGAAAGCCCAATAGGTTTGTCATCTCCGTCACCGTTCAAGAAAGCAGCTTCCAAAGCAGCAGCAAACGCTTCTGTGATTTGAGCAGAAACAAATGATTGCAACCACGCAGGACCAAATTTTTCAGAGTCTTTAGGGATAACAACGAAGGCAGTCAATTTGTTTTGAATAGTTTCTTCTTCATTGAAGGCTTGTTTTAATTGACCTTGAATTTCACCATTGATCTTGCCCCAAACAGCTTGTCCAGTTTGAGTTGATTTGAGGAATTTAAGACGGATGCCCGCATTGCGCAATCCAAGGTGTTGCAAGAGTGGGCGAGATTTTACCATATCGTCAAAGATACGGTCGATTGTTTCTTGTGGGAAGAGTTTTTCAACTCCCACAGGGGCAGTTTTGTCGATATCATTGAAGAATTCACGAGCTTCAGCAGTCAAGTTAGCATCATAAGGATTCATCGCTGAAACTTCCTCGTGAGCAGCTTGACGAGCTTGTTCCATCATTTCGTTAGTCATCGACTCGATCATTTCATTGTAGAGCTTCGCTTGTTCTTCTTGAGGTGCACCGTTTGTCACAGCGTTCAAAAAGTTCTGACGATTTTCGTTGAATTTGTTAGATAATTGCATTGGCATTAGTATTTTCCTTTCTAAAATGCAAAAAGACCGAACCCTTTCGGTACAGCCTCGTTTGTGTTATTTTCTGGACTTTCTGGAATATTGAATTTTTTCTGTACGAATTCACTATTTTCAAAAGTCTCTTTTTCAATTTGTCGAGCTTCTAGCTTATCAGCTACCAACTCAGCGAGTTTATCAACATCTGGAGTCATTGCTGACTTCATTTTGTCGATAAAGTCATGTGGAATCATTGGAGTTTCGCTTGCAGCAAACGTTGGAGCGATTTCCCCACTAAACATGACACGGTCAGCAAATCCTTCCTTGACTGCTGATTTAGCATCGAACCAAGTAGTCTTATTCATCAAATTCAATAAATCATCCAATGCCTTACCAGTCTTGTCGACATAAGCATTTGCGATAGATTTATTAAAACCTTCAAGCACCCCAGCTTCGTGCAGTAGAGTGTTGTGGTCTCCACTAACGTTTGATGATACATTGTGAATCATGATTTGAGCAGTAGTGCTAATTTCTACCACGTCACCAGCCATAGCGATGACGCTTGCTGCACTTGCAGCAATGCCCACGATCTTAACAACTACTTTCCCTGAGTAGGACCGCAAAGCGGTATAGATTTCACTACCAGCATACACATCACCACCGCCAGAATTAATGTGGACTTCGATGTCCTCACCAGTTTCCGGAAGCACGACATTCTTCGGAGCGGTATAATCCCAACCGAACCAATCATAGATCCAACTGTCATTGTTCGACACAATGGGTCCCTTAATCGGAATCACTTTCATCTTCTTTCTCACCTCCCTTCTCTACATCCTCACCAAGTTGATAGTTCTTAGTGATAAGAGGCTTGTCGCCCCACGGTACAGCTTCAAGACCAAGTTCCTCACGGACCTCATTGATAAGCATAGATCCAGAAGAAATCAGCTTGTCAATACTTTGAGCAAGTGAGAATTTATCCCTTTGACCTTCGCCAACAATAACAAGACGATTGTTATCCTTGTACTCACTTCTGCTTAGCAAAGCGAAGTTTAGGCCATCGCTCATCTTCTTCACAAGCGATTGATAGCAATAGCTATTAAACATCTTCTGGCTATTCTCAAGGTTTGCCATATCTCCATGCATCAGCGCAGTAGGGATTCCCAAGATGTCAGCCACTTCATCATCAAACTGTCGACGAAGTTTCTTGAGCTCATCCACGGACAGATTAGAAGTCCCTGTGGTATTGGTCAGCTCAGAATATTCCATTCCCTCCTGAGCCGGTACAATCGCAACTGTCTTGGTTGTAAACGACTTAAAGAGTCCATCAGCATATTTCTGCATCTTCTCACGCTTTTTATCATCGAAGCTTGCATTTGTCCTTGTACTAAGAACCCCACGGATTTGATTATTCCGTGCCAGAGCTTCGACTAGCCGAGTGTGTAACTTCTCATAGTCGTTAAACAACTGAGTAAAATACTCTTGAAGACGATTGTTGTTATACTGCAAGAAAATGACTTCGTTCATCTTGAATGGTCTTTGGAAAGTATAATTCTGACAAGTCACAGATGTAAACGTGTCATCATACACAGCATACTTTTGACGAATGTACGAATCAGCAATCAACAGCTGATCATCACTCGACAGAAAGATTAGGACTTCATTCTTGGTCAGTAGACGATAAACAGCCTTTTGCCAAAATTCAGAGGCTGACTCATTCTTGTTGGGCCTTACATTTAGCAGATAATCCCAATCAGTAACCTTCTTCTTCCCGTTCTCAATGAACTTGAACTCAGACCTTGCAAAGATGCGGGCCACAAATTCAGCAGCCTTATCAATCGACAAGCTCTTCAGTTGCAGATTCCCAAAAATCCGCTCCAGCTCATCGAATTCAAAACTCGGTTCCGGAACTTCTCGCTTGAATAAATTTAGCCATCCCAAGGCACCTCCTCCTTTCTTAAATTTTATGCCAACCACCCACCCGGGATTTCACCCTTATCGTTTAAAGAATGACTTCTTCGAGCGCTTCATATCTTGTCTGATAGCCTCGAACTCTTTATTCGTCTGCTCGATGTTCTCACTGCAAGCATCTTCGTGACGCTTTAAGGCCTGACTCAATGTGTTCAATTCACCCTTCAATACAGTCACTTCTGATTTCAAGATTTCGACTTCATTCAGCAAACCTTGTTTCTTCTTTATTCGTTTGTTCATTTGATTTTCCTTTCTAAAAATCCCAATCTTCAATCACATCAAGGAATTCACCGACAGTGCTTTCCTGGATGATTTCCCTCTTGTAGAGAGCAGCAATAAAAGCGTGGAAGCCATCGGTCTTTCGTCTCACCGGTTCCTTCTTTAAGAACCTCTTGTTTCCGTCCTTGTCTTCCTTGACGAAGGTATTATCTGTGTACCACAGCATTGACCTATCATTTCCAAAATTAAATCTCTCATTCGCAAATCCGTCCTCGATAATTGGTGCAACCTTGGATTGGATAGCCCCTGGATTGCGAAGAAATTCAAAATCAAATCCAGCTTCTTCCAGTAACGGTTTCAGCAGGTCCATTCTAAAACCATCGGCACAGACTAGCTCAATATTGTATAGCTTGCGCCATTCATTCAACTTAGCGACTAGCAACCGTGGATCTATACTTGGACCATCTACGACAGTAAAAATCCCTTGCTCTTGCCACTCACGGATTGGAGCCTTGATTTTAAACGCATCAAGGAAAGTCTTCCGAGCAAAACTGTGTTGCCTCCAGATAAAGTCATCGCCGTCCTTAAATAGCAAGCCGACAGATGCGAAGTCTCGGATGCTTGCGTAGTCAAATCCAGCCACACACGACCTTCCGACAAGCTCAATGTCAGTGCCCCTCAAAGTAGCAAGCAACTTATCACGAGTCGTCACGTCTTTCTCAAGGTCCGCTTCTGGAAGGTTCATCCGCTTGGTCATAAACTCTTGTCTGCCTGATGGCTCCAGTTCTAGGTCGTCATAGTCGGCTTTCGTTCTAGCCAGCAGACGTTTGGCGTAAGGAGTTGTCTCATCCAGCATAGGATTCGCTTTTGGCCAATTGCTCATATCGTCCACTTCTTCCGGATCATCCAACTTACAGATAAACGGGAATAAGCGGAACTCCTCAAGTTCACCATTCAAGATCTTCATCGACTTCTCAATCAGCTTGTCGTAGAACCCTTCACGGACATGCCCATTGGTACCGTTATAGAAGGTACGAGCATGGGCAATCTTACCGAGTCCTGACCGCTGGATTTTAACCGCAGAATCATTCTCGAACTGGTGAATTTCATCAAATTCAAGACAACCATCACGAGCCGAGTCCATTGTCTTCGGGTTGTTCGTCCGATAAGAAAAGACCGAGTTATTTCCTCGGCCTGTAATAGACATCTTTGTCAAATAGTAATGGTCTTCCAGTCCTCTTCGCTGGACAGTTTCATAAACTTCCTCGAATGAGACCTTCCCTTGTTTTTCAGAGTTGGCTGTAATAGTCACATCGTAATCTCTGACAGGATAGAGAGGGCTGATAAAGAATGCGTCCCGACTGGACATGAAACCATTCTTCCCTCCCCCACGGGCCAGAGTGAGCAATATTTCATCAAATTGAGGTTCATCGTCCTCTTTTCGAAAAAGAAAAATAAATGGCGTGATGAATTTTTGATACTTTGCCAGTGGGAAGAAATTCTTCTCAGTGAACTGGATATATTTCTCAATCAAAATATTGTCAAAATACAAATCATCCCTTGGATAGATTTTTTCTTTGATGATCTTGAATAAGAGCGAGCGTTCTTTGTTGACTTTGATTTTTCCTGATTCAGCAAGTTCGATATAGTCATCAATCAGAGGATGTGAAATCACAATAGATCACTTCCATCCGATGATGGTTTCTTCTCGACTGGTGAATTTTCAATCTCAAAGTCAAAAGATCGTTCGATAGCCAAAAGCTGATTGCTGGTAGTGTTGATTTCCTTAATCAGCGAGTTTGCTTTTTGGAATCGTTGCTGACCATTATGCACAGTGATGACCAGGCCGTCTTGATGAAGCCTCTCTTTTAACTCATAAAGCAATCGGACAAGATAAATATATCGATGGACTTTTTCATACTGGACAGCATCTTTTTTTCGTGTGCTGAAATTCCCGATTTTAGAAAGTAACTGATTTTCTAAATCTTTTATATTTTTTTCTGTGTATTCTTCCATTAGCCCCCACCCCCTTCATTTTTTTGATAAATATTTGGATAATCGACCCCTCCCACCGGTTCCCTGGCGCTTGATTTCTTCGAATTTTTTCGACCGGGGGGGGTCTTAAAATTTTTTCGTTCAACAAATTTCACCCCCACCATTCGTCAGTTCTGAAATTTTTGTTTTCCATTTTGGAAGACTTGCGGAATTGGAATCGATTGTGTCGTTTATTGTGGCATTCCTTGCAAAGAGTTCGAAGATTGTCTAGATCTAATGCGTGTTCTGGATAATACTCAAGCTCTTTGATGTGATCAACTTCTAGAAGAGTTCTTGTCACTCTTCCTTCATCTCGACACCAAACACATTCGTGATGATCTCTGTTCAAAGCTTCGAGCCTCAACTTTCTCCATGAATCTGAGTTATAAAATTCTCTGCGACTTTCTCGAGTCTCAACATCAATTTCCATTTTGCTTTCTTCTCACTAATAAATGTTTGTTTCATTCGGTTGTTTCTGAAATTGTTTATGGTATTTCTGAAAATCCTTTTGTTTTTCTCCTCTGAATTAGACATATCTTATATTCTGTCTGATTCGCACCACTAATTAAAAGCTAGTAAAATAAATGGACTGCGGAGATTTGATGAAACAAATTAGCGTTTTCCTCGTTATGTCTAATTATTAACTATAAATCAAAATTAGACATCGCTTTATCACGTTGATCTTGTCTAATTCCGATATATCGTAGAGTGATTGCAGGAGATGAATGATTGAATAAATCCATGAGCATTGCCACATCTTTTGTCTTTTTGTAATAGTGATACCCGAATGTCTTTCTCATCGAGTGGGTCCCGATGTTTTCAATTCCACATTCGATTGCAGCTGTCTTCAGTATCCAGTCAACTGTTCGTCTATCGAGTGGCTTGTTTTTCCCTATCCGGCTTTGGAATAGATAATGATGCAGTGGTTTGTCTTTGATATACTCTCGGATTTCTTTCTTCAAAGTCTTCGTCATTTTGAGTTGCTTACGCTTCCCTGTCTTCTGTTCTTTGACTTTGATGTACCATCCTTGCACGTCTTTGACCCTCACTTGTAGGATATCTCCCACACGCAGACCGGAATTTATTCCAAATAAAAAGAGCAGATAGTTCCTTTCATTCCACTCTCTCAGATATTCCTTCATCGCTTGGATATCATCCTTGTCCCTGATTGGGTCCACAATGTTCATTGACTCACCTCCTTCCAAGGTAAAATAAAAAGCCAGCTTGTGCTGACTTGGCTGATATTAGGAGTACAGGATTCGAACCTGTGACACACCGGTCATAACCCGACCGCTCTACCAACTGAGCTAACTCCCAACCCGTTTCATAAGGATCCATCGGTTCGGTTTTACCCGATAATACAATTTTAGCACTCTTTTTTTAAAATTTTTCCACGATTTCAGTCAAATTTTTAACTTTTTTCCAAATTTATTTTAAATTTGCTGTTAGCTGACAACTCAAAGATTTTCTTCTCAAGCTTGTTGAAGAATGGTTCGATGACCTCTTTGTAGGTCAATGACTTGCTACAATGCAAGTATTTGATTGATGCTCCCTCAACTGTTAGAGTTCCGTCGATGTAGATTGCTTTGATTGCAGTCCATTCGTTTTCTGGAGTTAAAACCTTGACTGAAGAAATGGCTTCTTTCATCAATTCGAGTCGATGCAATTCTGGATCTGACTCTTTCTTGATGATGTCTGATAGTGCTTTCGGAGTAACTGTCTTGTTACTCTTGATGCCAGTGTTAGGATCAGAAGGCTTCCAAGGTACTTCGATTTCTTCGATTCGGTCCTTGATTTCTTTGTCAAACGGATATTGTTTCAGTGCCAGGATAAGATATCCATAGCGACTTCGTAGGTTCATTCAATCACCTCTCTTTTAAAAATTTCAATCATGCCTGTCAGTGTCGCTCTGTATGCCAAGGCTTCATGCAGTGTTTCGAACTCTGTATCATTTGCTCTCGCTGGATGAGTCCCTTCCCACATGCAGTGGCCTTCATACTTTCTTACAACATATGTCATTTGATGTCCTCCTGTTTAACGAAGACACCATTGACCATTTTTCCTTTCCGGTCCTTAATTTCTTCGTAAGCAGCTCGAAGACATTCTTCTACCGTTAAATCGTAAGCCCCCCCAACATTTGCTATGCTATCTGTGATGGCTGCCAAATCTAATTCAGGCCAAAATCTCGGACGGTCTGCGAGTTGGCTGATGTGACGCAGTGTGAATTTAAGACAGCTGTCAACATCTTTCAAGTGCCGTTCGTTGAATAGTCCAACAGATGTTCTATTCAGTGCATCTTTGATTTTAATATTTTCTTGCTGGCAAAAGATAATCATGACAACCATCATATCACCGATGGAGTCTTTGATCTGGTCAACGTTATTCTTTAGATGACCTTGGACCAATTCCCCAAATTCTTCAATCAATTTCAAGATTTGCTTGCCACTATCTTGGTTGTTTAACCCACGATCAATTGACCAAATTTCGATTCTTTTAATTAGTTCATCCATGCTTTTCCTCTTTCATCTGTTCTTTTAGTTTTCTTTCACGATTCAGTGTTACGGTCAACACATCGTTTTGTTGCCGAATCAGTCTTTTCATTGCTTCATTCTCCTTCTTTGTCTCATTAGCTTTGATGGAAACAATCGAAGCCCACGCAAGTCCTCCTAGCCAACCTCCAACGAAACCAAGGAAGAGGATGTTTTGTAGATCCATCTATTTCACCTCTACTCTTTCTCCTGTGAATTTATTTTCAAGACCTCTAAACAGTTCATATTCTCCGTTGCTATATGAATAAACCGCCGTCGTTGTCTCTTCCCACTGACTTCTTGTATACGGATATTTATTCGGTCGTTTCATTTTGTTACTCCTTTTTTGTAAGTCCATGTTAATTCCTATCTATTTGTTATACAGTGTTACATTGCTTGAGTGAGTGTAATATACCTCGCCATTTTCAAAAGTTACACGAATACTATCTTGTTCGTCATATTTTGCCCATTGCTTCACTTCACCTTCGACAATTCGTCCGTCAGCTAGTCTGATTTTTGCGTATTTGAAAGTAAAAGTTGTTCCAATGATATCTTTATTTCCACACCCTGATAGTGTTATAAAAGACAAACAAACAAAAACTGTGATCAATAATTTTTTCATCATATTTCTACCTCTTCCTCTTACGCTTCCTTCAAATATTGGTTAAACACATCTTCATCAAGAACTCCATTCTCGATTAAATTCTCAACAGCAATTTCAATCTTTATCAAACGATTTAATTCCTTATTGGGCAACGTAGCCATAATAATTTCTTTCATCATTCAACCTCCAGCAATTCTGAATTTTCGTAAATGTTGCCAAGGATTTCCTCTTCCCCAGTCCAAGCATAACCTTCTTTAATTCCTTTTAGATATATAGCAGGCATGCCTCCTACGTAAGTACCACCATATTCTTTTTCTAGATATACTTCATGAGGACATCCTCTGGTACATTTTATAATGTCTCCGACAAAGACCTCCTTGCCATTCTTATCATGCAAACCTGCTGATTGCATGAGTTTAATTTTTTCTGCACAATATTGAAGACTGACTCCGTTTGCTGTCCTCCGTCCAATAAACTCAAGATTGCCTTCAGAAAAGGTCATGTCACTAATATCATAGACCATTACGTTATATTGTTTTAACCACGCCCTAAACTTTGGTATCATCTTGCACCTCCCATGAAATTATTAACAATATTTTGCTGTTCAGTATCGATTATTTTATTTTTATAATTCAATATCGGAGCCATAACATCATTTATCAATGCAGGTTTCAAAATGATTTCATTTGTTGTCAAAAATATTTTACCGTTGATTTTTATTTTTATATCATGCCCGTTAGCGATATGCTCAAGGTCGTTTTTAGATAGATATATTTCAAATCTACTCATTTTCCACCTCCTCGAAATAAAACTTGCCGTTGAATGGTTTTATTTCAATAATCCCAAAATCTAGCCCAAGTCTCGCTATAAATGGTTTTGCAATCCGTTCATGTAATGTGAGAATTTGTTCTCTAAATTTCTCTAGCGAAAGAGTAGATTTGTAGAAATTACATTTATAACAAGCTGGCATATAGTTTTCAAAAGTATCTTCTCCACCTAAATAATGAGGATGCAAATGATCCACTCTCAAAGTCTTCAAGTCTAAAATCTTGCCACAATAAGCACAATGACCGCCGTATTTATCTAAAATTTTTTGTCTAGTGGTTTTAGATATGTTTTTTCGTTTCATTCTTCCACCTCCTCAATCTCAATCCCCGGACAATCAAACACCCAACCAAACCCGGCTTCTTCAAGTTGTTTTTTGGTGTGTTCTGTACGAAATTTTTTATCTAGTTTTATATTCGTTAACGTCCAAGTGTCAAGGTGCTTAATCAATGTTAAGTAACTATACGCTTCTTCAATCCATTTAAATCTTACATAGTACAGCTTCTCTTCCTCTACTGTGTAGCCGAATTGGTGCATATTAATTAGAATTGTTAAAGCGTCCTCTGTTTCAAAAAACCATTTACAGATAGGCATATCAGTATTATTTTTATAGTTGAGTACGAGTCTTTCCAAAACAACATAGAACTCGTCCACAATGTCTTCATACCAGTCCGCCACAAACTGCGGCACAACTGGCTTCTGCGGTTCGTGTAATTCAGAAATAAGTCTAATTGCTGCGTCTATCTCGATATATTCCGCTTTGTTGCCGAAAAGATTTTTTAAACCTTCTATCCGTTCAATCAACTCTTGTTTATTCATCCCTCTACCTCTACTCCTAGATTCCTCAATTCATCCTTTAAATCTTTGACTGCTTGTTTTAAAGCCTCCTTGATCGCATCCGATAAAATTTCCGAAGTGATGAATGTCTCCGTCGTATATAACATAGTTACTGTTTTCACTGCTAACCTAAACTTAGGCTTTTGTCTAATTATCGAAATTTTTTCAAGCGGTGTTAGTTCGTGATTGATAATCTTTTCTAACTCTTCAATTTGTTGTCTGATTTCTTCCGCTTTTTTCAGTTCCTCTAGTTTCATTCTTCCACCTCCTTAACCTCTGCCATCGGGCTATTTACTAGCCAACTAAGCCCAAGCTTTTCCAGTTCTTCCATCGTAAAGGTCTGCTTGAAATCGATTGTATATCTTGTATCATCTTCGAGTTCGATGATATACGTTCCCTTCTCGCCATTTTTATGCGTTTGAGATAACAGTCTATACAAGCTGTTCATCTTCAGACCCGTTTGATCAGCGATTTCTCTGAAAGTCCCAGATGCTATTAATTTATCTCTTCTGTAATAACAGAATGTTCTGATATGCATTGGAGAACCTAATAAATCAACATCATTTATGTCGAAAAAATAGCAAATAGTTTCTAGTCCGAATTGGGTTGGTAATCGTTCACCACGAAACCAAGATGTTACTGTCTTATAAGACCACCCAAGCTTTGTAGCAAGTTCCTTCTTTGTCAAACCTCTTTCATTCCGAAGAGCCTCTAAATTTTTAATTAATTTTTTTCTTTGGTCATTATCGTATTTAACAAATTCAACCATATCATTTCAACTCCTTAGCAATTGCAGCAATCACATTCACGGTAACACTGTTTCCAGCTTGCTTATATAGTTGACTGTTTGAGTTGACCTCTTGCGCCTTATCGAAAGCCCAGTCCGGGAAACCTTGCAATCGCCAACATTCCCGGGGTGTTAATTTGCGAATACGAAAATCTGGTTCTACGACCCCTTGACTCTCACCAGTTAAGAGAGTATTTGCTATCTGCTTACCTACTCTCCCCCGTCTCGTTTTAGAGTTTGGGTGTGATAAGTTGATACTATCTCCGACTTCCGCTTCAGCATATCCTTGAGAAGTGGCATTTGTTATTCTCAATAAATTGTTTTCGTGATAGCTATTACGTGTAACGGTAGGTGCGATTTCATGTTCTCTACCTTGATTATAACCGTGTCCACGCTGAATGATTTTAGGTTCAAGACCTCCGCCTTGGTATGCTCTGATTGTTGGAGCAATGCCATCTGTTTCGTAAATTACTCCGCATTGATTAAAATTAGGTTGCAATACTCCAAATTGTTTTATAGTATTGCTTTTTACTGCTATCTTCTGTCCTTCACCCTTATTGGTTGTAAGGGTGGGAGCTAGACCTTCAGCTTGATATACTTCCCCATTCATGCCATTGCCAGACGGATTAACATTTCCGATTTTTATTACCGATTGACTACTAGCTGATTGATTTTCTCCGCCGATAGGAAAAACGTTTCTGGTACGTTGTCCTCTAAGATGTCCGACAAGGAATACACGTTCCCTGTTTTGTGGGACTCCAAAATTCTTGCTGTTAAGTATTTGCCATTCCACATCATACCCCAATCCGTCCAAGGTTCTGATGATGGTTTCGAATGTAGCCCCCCCGTCGTGATTGAGGAGTCCTCTGACGTTTTCAAGGAATAAATATTTAGGTCTGAGAATAGATGCGAACCGACAGATTTCAAAGAACAAAGTTCCTCGTGTATCTTCAAAACCTCGTCTAGCTCCCGCAATGCTGAAAGCCTGGCACGGAAATCCTCCACAGATAATGTCCACACTTCCGAATCTTCGAACAGACTCATCTGTGACTCTTGTAATGTCATGTAATTCAATCTCTCCTTCTGTATCATGTATTGCTTTGTAGCTTGCTCTTGCGAATTTGTCAATCTCACAAAAGCCTATACATTCGTGACCGGCGGACTCCATCCCGAGGCGAAAACCACCAATGCCAGCAAATAGATCTAAAAATTTCAATCAAAATCCCCCCGTCAAAAATGCTTTCTTCGCATGCTAGACATTCCATCAAACTTAAATCCATGGTCCTTGTCAACTCCCTTGCATGCACGATCCATGATGGCCTGATTATAGACTGACTCAATATCAGCACTGCTCTCAAGATTACTTGTGATGATCGTGCAGTTGCGGTTGTCCAGAATGGAAAATAGGATGCTCTTGGACCAGTCGCTAATCTTCTCTTGTCCCAAATCATCCAGGACAAGAAACGGAACTTTTGAAAGTCGAGCAACCCACTTCTGCTCCGTCTGTTCTTCGTTGCCGAAATCATTTCTGATTTTAGCCAACAATTCCGGAAGCTTGATAAACATCGCATGCTTCTTGGTCCGATTTGATACGTCCTTGATGATCCCGTAAGCCAGATGACTCTTCCCAACACCAGCTGGGCCAAGAAATAAAACATTGTTTGTAGCTCCGTTGCAATATTCATCCACTATTCTGTTAGCAGCAGATAGCATTTCTTTCTGCCTAGTGGTCGTTGCTTCAAAGTTCCCAAGAGTAGCATTTCTCAATTCAGCATTAACAATGGACGAATTAAATAGCACATCCAATCGTTTAGCTTCCGTTCGCTTGTCTTCTAGCTTCCAGTATTCCAGCTGTGTCTTCTGCTCATCACGTTCGATAGACTCTTTGCCACAAGCTTGACACACCTCGACTTGATTCGGTCCGACCGCATACATCTGTTCATCATGTTTCGGACATACCTTGTCAATTTTCGTCATGGCCCATCGGCCAAATACAATTACGTCTTTATCCTGCATGGCCACACCTCGCACAATCCATAAGGTGTGCCAGTTTCCCCAGCACAGCCTTTGGATTGGGATGAGATAACATGCGTTCTTTCATTGATTCACTGAGAGGGTAGAATTCCTTCTCAAATGCTTCAATGACATCTGCTAATCTAATCATGTTAAACTCCTATGTCATTGCTACTGCTTCGAATAGAGCGAGGACCTTCGTTTAAGTAGGTTTCAAATTTAGTCCCAAATAAGGTCTCTGGTCTCAAATACTTATTCATATCTTTATTCTTCAACCAGTCCCGGCTCTTAGTATCGATCACCTTTTTAAAATCATCTAATCGGAAACCATCATTCCATCTAGCACGGATCAACTTGCGAGTAGATTTCCCAGTGTGGGTATATCCTTTTCCGCAAGTATTGTTTAGATGTTCGATGATTTCTTGGTAAGGGATAGGCTCCTCGTGTGATTCGTCAGAATCGGCACTATAGGTAGTTAACCTATCCTTATCTAACCTATCCTTATCTAACCTAACCTGTGGATCCGTAATGGATACATCATGTATACATTTTTTCTCAGCGTTAAAATTAGCCACTTTTGACTGATCATATTCCAAGTGAGATTTCTCATCCTGGTAAATAGTTGTTTGGAATCGGTCAGATTGGATGTAGTTGTGGATTCGCCAGTGCCGAATGACAACCACGCCACTTTCGAACGGAATCAGAAACCCTTTTGCAATAAGGATTTTCATATCATCATCGCTGGCTCTGATAGTCCGCTGGATTGTTCTAGCACGATCAATGAAACCTTCATCATCCGCTCCCATGTTCAAATGAAAGTAGAGAGCCTGTGCAGATAGAGGCATCTCAAGAAAATGGTCTGTATCAGTGATTTTCTTACTGAACATTCGTCTTTGTGCCATTTCGTCACCTCCTAAAATGGTAAATCGTCATCCTTGATATCCATTGGATCTCCTGCGAATGATGGTGGCATCTGCTCGGCCATTGAATTCTGATTAGCTGAATTATCACGCTTTTCAAGAAGCTGGAAGCTTTCTGCAACCACTTCTGTCACATACACACGTTTGCCATCTGTGCCCTCGTAATTTCTGGTCTGTATGCGACCGGTGATGCCGACAAGATTGCCTTTCTTAGTCCAGTTCGCAAAGTTTTCTGCTGACTTTCCCAAAATCACACAGTTGATGAAGTCAGCGTCATATTCACCATTTTGGTTCTTAAAATTGCGATTAACTGCAAGCGTGAATTGCCCAACTGCCTGATTTTGAGGAGTATAACGAAGGTCAACATCACGAGTCAGACGGCCGATAAGTACAACATTATTGATCATTGTTACCCCCAACCAATTCCTTTGTCTTTGTCAATACCTCTAGCTTTGAGTCTACTTCTTTCCATACCTTTTGCTGTAGCATCATAATTTTTTCTTTTTTAATCAGCCAGTCCATGTGCACCTTGGCTTTTTCCAAGTCCTCGATGCCATTTTTCTTACTATAACGAATCAGATACTTAAGTAGATTACCTAAATGGTATCCAGTCAACTGCTCATCACTCATGAAGTTACGAAGGACATCAATGGCCTCAAGACCATTCCGCCCCTGGTAGTATTTTGGATTGTGTACGTTGTCGCTCATGCTGTCATCATTCCTTTCACGTTATTCTTTTTGTGGATCTCTGTCGCACGCTTATTAAGAAGCTCACGCTGATACTTAGCGGATTTATAATATTTCATTTTTGCTTTTTGTTTCTTAATGATTTCACGCAATACGAAGATTGCGAATCCTGAAAGTGCTACATATGTAGCAAACGCTACTACCAAGAAAATTTCAATAGTTGTCATTAGTTTCTACCTCTACCTCAGTTGGTTTTTCTGGGAATAATTCCCGGTTGAATTTGTTGATCATAAAATCTTGAGCCTTGTTGGTTTCTTCCATTCGTCCGACAATCTCGGCCCAGCGTCCAATGCTTTTAGAGTGCGACTGCTCCCGTCGCTCCAGTTCTTCAATTTTCTGTTGCTGATCATATGAAACCTTAATCATCACAACAGAAAACAGCGAGAAGAAAAACAGAAGCATCATTGTCATATATTTTAGTTTTTTAAGGCTCATATTCTAATTACCCCATCATTTTTAAAATCTACAGCCATTTGATGTAACCGCTCTTCAAAATCGATATCAGTCAGTTTCATCAATTCGGCTTTTTCCTCTACTTTCAGCGGACGGTTGGCATCTTGCCAATCCATCATTTTCAATAATTTTTGAATAGGATTCATTTTTTCTCCTTCAAATTGTGTTATAATTAATCTATAGTTCTTTCAAAGTGCCTTTTTCGAGGTGCTTTTTTTATTTTTGTAAACTTCGACAGAATCGCTGAGCATCTTCCAAATTATAGAGATACTTTCCACCTTTTCCAGACTGTTGAAATTGAAATTTTCCTTGATCACGCCATTCTTCCAGCTTGGTTCTGCCCCATCCAGTTGCTTTCTGCAATGCCTTGATGGATACCCATGTGATTTGCCTGCTAGCTCTTCTCTGGGCTTCTTCCATAGCTTTTATGTTGAGTGTTACAAGTTCTTCGAACAACTTATCTTTAAAGTCTGTACCAAACAGCTCTAAGACCATTTTTAAATCCTTTCTAACCTTAATTTACCTCTCGATTTTATTTAAGCAAAGTATCGGGAAATGATTGCTTAATTGATATCTGTTGAAGACGCTCCCGACCATTAATATAGTCGATTTGAATCAGGGTTTCAGGAACTTCGTCCTTGCTTGTCTCCCAAACAATGTTAATTCCTTGTAAACCGATATCTTCAGCTTGAAAATCAACTCCATTTAAAATAACGTGAGGTATGCTAGAATCATTGCTGATTTTAATTTCTAGATTTTCGATTTGCAATATCTTTTTTAAAGGTTCTCTCATTTATCCTCCTCACCCCACCAAACTCATCTGTCCGTTCCGGGCTTTAATTTCTAGTTTGGTATTTGCTGATGGCTCCCAGCTGTTCCAATAGTCAAAGGCTTGCTCTTCGTCCTTGCGCTTCAATAAATCATAGCGAGGGATTCGGAAGTAGTCCTTGAAGTCTTTAGCAGCCTGAGAAAATACAGATTGTGCAAAGTGTCGATCACGGTATGCCTGGCTATCTTTACCACCGAGTAAGGCTACGACCTTTTTCTTACGTAATTTTTCTAATGCTAAGCAAACCGAAGGATTGATTGGTTGCTCATTTTTTAAATAGTCGACATCGGCTGATAAGATGGATTGTCCTTCTTTCAGCTTTTTCAATTCCTGGAGTGCATGGATCATTGCATCTTCTACCACTAATTCGGTAGGTTGAGTTGTCACTTCATTCATTATTCAAATTCTCCTTCTAAAATGTTGCTTTCTTTGCGGATATCGTTCAGATCGTTGAAGAAACGAAGACCACGACTGATGAAGCTATCAAATTCGTTTCGGATGATTCCGTCTGCTTTGAGGACTTTCTCCTCATCTGCGTAGATTAGGCCGCCCATACTAGCCAAGAAGTCATTCCCCTTTTGTAAAAGGCTTGTGATATTCTTGTAAGCTGAGATTTGCTTCTGTACGCTATTGAGTTGCCCTTGCGATTCTTCAATCGCTCGTGTCAATTCATCGTACTGAGCAGATTTCTTATCGACCTCTTCACGCTGGGACAGTGTCTCAGTAAGTTGCTTTTCAATGAATTCAGAGCGTTCTTCCATCGCCTTCACGGTTTTAGAAAGTTCCTTGTTCTTTTCCAGCAATTGCCTGTTAAGGTCCTGTGTGGCCTTGTAGTCGTCCGGTACGACTTCCTTGATAGTTTCCTTTACTTTGACCTTAGAAGACTTGATTTTCTCATTCTCATTCCTTAGAAGTTCGTTTGCTTGTTGGCTGAGTTTGAGTTTTCTCTTAACTTCCTGTAGCTCTCGCACTGTCGGAGTGTCTCCGTCTTCGATGCGTTGGATCTGCTCCTCTTTATCTTCTTCTGGAAGAGTTGCGATTAGATGAAGTGCTGTGGTTCCTAAATGTTGCAACGTTGCAACATTTGGAAGTTCTTCTGCAACCTTCATCATTCTATGAGCTTCTGTTCGCTCGATGTTCATCTTTGTCAGCCATTCCAAAAACTGACCATGTGCCAAGTCATTTTCTTTCACATGGTTCAATCGTCTGCCAATTTCCCAAATCGACTGGCCAGCTATTTGCTTGTGGTGACTTATTTCTAGTTCTATCTGAGACAGATTGTTCGATAAACTAATTTCGTTCATTTCCTACTCCTCAAATTTTTCCCATGACTCGTTAATTCGCAACTTTTTATTGATACGAAGCTTTAAGTCATCACTGCCTTTACCATCTTTAAACAATTGCGTAATTGCTGACGGACTAACTCCGACCACGATAGCTAAGTCAGACTGCGACCACCCACGTTTATCAATGCACTCTTTAACAAGTTCGATCCACTTACGATGTTGTTGGCTCATGTAACTTCCTCCTTTATTTTTATGAGTGTTAAAGAGTTAGTAAATAATTTTATAAAATGCTTGACAACTTTTACACTAATGTGTAAAATGAAAGCATAATTAAAAACCTTGATAAAACGTTATATCTATCAACTTATTTGCTCGCCAAAGCTATTTATTTTTTAGATAAGTTTTAACTTTGTTTTTTACTAACTCATTAACTTACAAAAACTATTTTACACTTAAGTATTATTTTTGTCAACAGAAAATAACACTTTTTTATAAAATATTTTTTGTCGTGTCTTAAAAAGGTGATATGACAATGTTTTCTACACTTGAAAAAATTAAAGAGCTTGCTATGAAACGAGGGATTAGTCTTCAAAAAGTTGCCGAAGATTTAGGCTATAGTATAAATTACCTCTATACTCTAAAAGAAAAAACTCCTAAATCTGATCGCCTGCAAGAAATCGCAGACTATTTCAATGTGTCCACCGACTACTTATTAGGACGCACAGATAATCCACACATTGCTACCGATTCAAAAGAGTATACCTGGCAAGGGAAGCCTCTCAATGTTGAAGAAATGGCATCTAATGTCATGATGTTCGGTGGTCGAGAATTAACAGACGAAAAGAAGAAAATCATACAGTCCATTATTGAAGGTTATCTAAAAGAAGCTGGTGATTAGAGGTACTACTTAGTGACCGAAAAAGAAATTATAAGCCATTATCAAGTTCGTATTATCGATTTTGATGGAGATTTAATGCCGGATGAACTCGGATTTTATGAACAAGAAACTAATACAGCTTTCCTATCGAGTAAACTCAACAAAAAAGAGAGAGTTAAGGTACTATTGCATGAACTGGGACACAAGGACCACACACGCTCAGAGTACCAGAACGCTCGCCTACGATGTGAGAATGAAGCTGATAGGAATATGATCCATCATCTTGTAAAAGATGCACTAGATAATCTAGAAGACCCTAGAGAGTTTGATTACATACAATTCATGTCTTACTATAATCTGAGAACTATAACAAATGAAATTATGGTTCAAGAGGAATACTTAGCATTGGTCGAATGAAAGGAGACTCATATGTCTTACTCGTACGTTGCTTTAGATGTTGAAACTGCTAATGATTTCAGAGGAAGCATCTGTTCAATCGGTTTGGTAAAGTTTCAAGATGGAACTATCGTTGACACCTACTATACCTTAATCAATCCCGAAACAAGTTTTGACACCTTCAACATTTCTATTCACGGTATTAAACCTGAAGACGTTGCTGATGCTCCTATATTTCCGGAAGTAAGGCAGGATATTGTTGATTTTATTGGTTCTGATATTGTTGTATGTCATTTTGCCCAATTTGATATGGGAGCCTTGAATGATGTTTACAATAAATATCAGTTGGATTATGACGATATAAAATATATTTGTTCTTATAGACTTGCAAAAATTGCTATGCCAGGACAATTAAATTATAAATTAAAAAATCTTTCGAAAGCATTGAATATTCAATTAGACCATCATAATGCTTTGTCTGATGCGAAAGCTAGTGGTTTAATTCTAGATCATCTATTATCAGCCAACTCATTTTCTGACCTCAAAGACTTTTTAAAAGAGTATCGTTATGATAAGACCGGTTTGCTTGGCCAGCATGGTTTTAAGAGAAAAAAAGACGTTAAGTACAAAGATAATCTCATCTATACTCCTACAGAAGAGGAGAAAGCAGCAATGGACCCAGACCACTATTTCTACGGATTGTACTTTTGTTTTACTGGAAAACTAGAGAGAATGACCAGAAAAGAAGCTAACAAAGCGGTAGCACTTGTTGGTGGAGTCCCAGAAAAAGGTGTAACTAATCATACAAATATTCTAGTTGTCGGTGAACAAGATTGGCGTGTGGTCGGTGTAGACGGTCTAAGTAGTAAAATGAAGAAAGCACAATCATTGCTTGAAAAAGGCCATGATATTGAAATCATGACAGAAAATGATTTCATAAGATTGCTTGATGATTAATTAACAAGAAATAACAAAAATCCCCACAATCGCCTGCAAGCTAAAATGTGAGGATGTGCTGTATAGAAAGAATGGCATTAAAAAGCCCTCTTTACTATACCCATTTTAACAAGAAATGAGGTAAAACGCAATGGAAATTAAGTCATATAAAAAGAAAAATGGCGACACAGCCTATAAGTTTAGAATTTATGTCGGCAAAGAAAATGGAAAAGACAAGTATGTAAAGCGTCAGGGCTTCCCGACAAAAGCCAAGGCAAGAGCAGCACTTCTCCAGCTTCAAACTGACCTTAAAAATAGCGAGGAAATAACTGTCAAGGAAATCACTGTCGAGGAAGTCGCTGAAAAATGGCTCAAGGAATATGCTGACACAGTACAGGATAGCACCTACATCAAGACCGAACGGAATATAAAAAATCATATTTATCCGAATCTAGGAGATCAAAAAATATCTTCTCTCACTCCTCTTCAGCTTCAAGAACAAGTCAATTCCTGGTCTAAGAAGTTAGTCTATGGTCGTAAGATGAAAGGCCTGATGAATAACATATGTAAGTACGCTATCAGACATGGTTATATCTCAACAAATCCGGTTGAGAGTGTGACGACGCTTGTCAGAAAGCAAGCAGATACAGATAGCGATTTTTATGACAAGAATGAGCTAAAATCTTTCCTTAAATTAGTAGATCAAACAAATGAACTGAGAAAGAAAGTCCTCTTCCGTCTTTTAGCCTTCACAGGGGTTCGAAAAGGGGAGGTTTTAGCCCTCAAATGGGAAGACTGGACCAATAACACTCTGAGCATAAACAAAGCCATTACGAGAGGATTTGACGGGGAATCCGTCGGTGCTACAAAAAACAAAAGTAGTAACCGATTGATTAGCTTGGACAAAAAGACAAGTGAGCTACTCACAGAGTGGAGAGAAATGAATCCTACTACTACTTTTATCTTTGAAAATGAATTTGGAAAACCAATACCAGGAACACTACCACGGAAATGGCTACAACAAATTGTCAAAGATTCGGATATGCGTCCAATTAGGATCCACGGATTCCGACACACACACGCCAGCCTATGCTTCGAAGCTGGAATGACACTCAAGCAGGTCCAATACAGACTTGGACACTCAGATCTAAAAACAACCATGAACATCTATACTCACATCACCAAAGAGGCCAAGGATGATATTGGTGAGAAATTCGCAAACTATATTGATTTTTAAACAAATAACATAGAAACAGACCCTTTAGGTAAAAAAGGGTCTGTTTTTTGGTCTGTTGGTTTCAAAAAGGTTTAGAAAAGAATAGAAAGTATAAAACAAAAAACGTTGCTTTTACAACGTTTTAGAAAGTTTTAGAAAACTTTAGAAAGTATATATGGAGCCGGTGGGAGTCGAACCCACGTCCAAACATCTGCCAACATATTTGTCTACAACCATAGGTTATGTATTGGTTTAACAGCTCCTCGACACATAACTCAAGCCTAGGAACTGCGAGTCTATCAATCT
>ERZ772906.180-NODE-180-length-39650-cov-3.635333_pt1 | contig 39650 bp, 35 predicted proteins | sample MGYA00511338_ERZ772906 | MGnify/ENA primary metagenome ERZ772906 (study PRJEB29015, sample SAMEA2738076) | human oral metagenome | biome: human oral; feature: human-associated habitat; material: saliva | place: China | collected 2212 ... | reverse complement strand
GTCCAACTCTGGCGGCTCCAGTTCACAGGGGTACTCCGGTAACTCCAGTTCACAAGGCTACTCCGGCAACTCAAATTCTCAGGGCTACTCAGGGTCTAGTTCTGGTAGCTCCAGCTCACGCGGCTATTCCGATCCTTACTCAAGCAACTCAGGATCTCAGGGTTACTCTGATTCTTATTCAGGTAATTCCAACTCGCAGGGTTATTCAAACTCGCGCTCAGGCAGTTCTAATTACTACAACCGCTACGGCAACAATTACTATAACAACTATTACTATGACGACTACGACGACTACTACAATTACCACCGCTATGACGACAGCGAGGGACTAGGAATCGAATTTTCAAAGCGCACGGCTTTAATCATATTAGCTGTATTAGTAGGTTTAGTAGTATTGGGTGCCGTAGCTAAAGGCGTGAGCGAAGCCTAGCCATAATTTTTCGAGCGAAAATATCTACAGATAATTTAAATATGCAATTTCGCAAACATGCTTTGCTGGCTTTGGCCAGTGCCGCAGCTGTGTGCCTGTGCGTTCCCAGCGCCGGCGCCAGCGTTGCACGCACAGCCGTTGGCTCACTCACCTTAGTGGGTGGCAGCCAGTCAACTTCTGTTACGACCACAGCTATTGGTCGTAACAGGGTCCCCACGCGTGGCCATGGCGGCGGTCACGGCGGTGGGCACAGTGGCGGTCACAGCTCAGGGCACTCCAGATCGGGTTCTTCGCACCACAACTCTGGGCGACGACACTATAGCTCAGGCCACGTAGGCTCTAGTTACAGCAGCTACTCTGATGACGATGACTACAAAAAAGACAAGAACCTGAAAATCGCACTTTTTGTCTTAGCTGGGTTATCTTTGTATTCCCTCGTTAGGCAACTGAAACTGTTGCGGCGGGGATAATTCCCCAATGCCCACCTCTAGAGCAACGGTTATTCTGATTAGGAACTAGTTTTAACTACATCAGCACTACCTCAGGAATAACCGTGAGTGCGCTTTCACCCATTTTTGTAGCCAAATTAAATACACAACATAGCAGGCACATGTTGCTGGCTTTGGTTACTGCTGCAGCCGTGTGCCTGTGTGTGCCTAGCGCTGGCGCCAGCGTTGTACGCACTGCTGTCAGCTCAATTTCAAGCGGCTCAGTAAGCAGTAGCCAGCCATCTTCTATTACGACCACAGCTATTGGTCATAACAGGGTCCCTACACGAGGTGGTCACGGTGGCGGTCACGGCGGTGGTCACGGCGGTGGCCACAGTGGTGGGCACAGTGGTGGGCACAGCTCAGGGCACTCCAAATCAGGTTCTTCTGAGCAAGGACACTCCAACTCAGGTTACGTAGGCTCTAGTTACAGCAGCTACTCTGATGACGATGACTCTAAAGCAACAGATAAGCTTGAGGCTCTTGGGTTTTTTACCGTAGGTGGATTAGGGCTGTATTGCTTAGTTAAGGAAGATGAAACCGAAACCATCTAAAAATCTGAGGCAATATCATTGCGGTAAGGGGGATAATTCCCCGATGCCCACCTCTAGAGCAACGGTTATTCTGATTAGGAGCTAGTTTTAACTACATCAGCACTACTTCAGGAATAGCCATGAGCGTGTTTCCGCCCCTTTCTGCCACTAAATTAAATACGCACCTTCGCAAACATGCTTTACTGGCTTTGGCCATTATCGCAGCCGTATGCCTGTGCGCGCCTAGTGCTAGCGCCAGCGTTGCTCGCAGCTCTATTACCCCAATCTCAAGTATTTCAGTGAGCGGCAGCCAGTCAACTTCTGGCGCAGCCACAACGGGGCGCAATGCGGCCCCGGCACGCCGTCGAGATAGCAGCGGAGGTTCAAGCGGACGCAGTTCCTCTGGCTCTTCCTCGCGTCGTTCAAGTTCCAGCGGTTCTGGCTCTTCCTCGCGTCGTTCAAGTTCTGGGGGCTCTAATTCCAGCGGTTCTGGTTCTTCTTCACGACGTAACTCTTGGTGGGGGCGTTCTAGCTCTCGTTCAGGCAGTTCTAATTACTACAACCGCTATTACAACAATTACGATAGCGATCACTCCTACGACGACTCTAACAATGACACCTATGGAGATCCGTCTTACGACGATTCGACCAGCGATAATAGTTACAGTAGCCAGTCTTACGATAATTCCGGCTATAGCCAGGAACAGCAAGACATGGATTCTAGGTTTATACCTCTTGCCGTAATTATAGTCTTCGTTGCAACAGGCATGTTTTTAATTATGATAGCTGGAAATTCGAAAGACTCAGCTCGTAAACCTCAGCCTAGGTTTAATACATCACCCATGAACTGGCTATCCGGCACGGACAACGTTAGCAACTACTACGACATTAGCGACGACAATACCAGCTACGACAGCAACGACGATAATAGTTACGACTGCGACAGCGGGGACTACAACTATAGCGATGACAATAGTTACGATAGTGGCAGCGACAGCAGTTGCGACAATGATAATAACTTCTTTGACTGGTGACATCACCGCAGGTAACTAACACTCGGCTATAGCAGCTATACTGCTGCTATAGCCGACTTTTCTATATTTACCGAGGATACTCATGCGCCGCTTATTTAGTGCACTCATGACCATAGCGCTACTAGGGGTAACAGCCGCCATAATGCCTCCCACAACCGCCTCTGAACACACACGAACCCCAAATTTTAGCTATGTGTTACTAGACAACGGCAGCACTATCGAGACCATAGGGGTCAGTGGAGAGCATGTCACTGAAGATAATTGCGTTCAGAAACATCGCAACTATAAAGCCTTATATTCATCGACTAAAGGATACGGTAGCGACACTGGAGGCATTTGCATAATCCAAGGGCATTTTAAGGCAAACCAATCTGCGGTATTCAAGCTAACCCCTAAGGGTAATAACCTATACTCGGTCCGTCTGGAAAACCCAACTTCGCACTCTCTAGAATTCCTGAAAAAATATTATCCGGATTTTAACCCCTCCGCAGAATGGATGAGGGTAGAGCTACCAGTCAAATCCACCGTTACTTTTGGCTTAACTACCGATAACGGGGCTCCAGGAACTGGATACAACAGAGAAAAAGAAGTCGACAAAGACAGAGTCACCTACCTCATGAAAGCCACTATGCCAGACGGTGTGGTGCAAGGGACTGTAGAGCTAAATAGCGAGGCTGCCAGCTACTTCCCTGGCGCAACCACCTCAAGTCCTGTATCAAGTCCCGCTAAGGCTGACACCATCCAGGATCTAGTAACCGCAGGCATTATTGTCATCATCGCAATTATTTTGGCTGCGGCAACGCTAGTGTTCATCTTGCTCAAACGCAAGACTACCTCAGCCACTGCTGGCACCACCTCCACAGACTCGCCAGCTAGCCGCTAGAGTGATCCTTCGTACTTTGTAAGCTTACATCCTTGACGTACTCGCGTTATGCTTAAGACAATTAACGCGGTATTGGACGTAATTGGAGATAACTGTGACGCAGGTAGCTAGCTCAACCCAGGCGCTGATGTGCCCTGGCTTTGCGCTACCTACTCTTCGTTTCGCCGTCCTACCTCTGCTACCCCTCATGGGACGAATGCCGAACGCTCGCTGAGCCACATCTGCGTGCCTTGGCGAGCGTTATCGCATCTGTAATTTTGCGCCTCTGCGCGCCCAGATTTAGAAGGCATTCCCATGAACCGCAACCGTCAGCTTCCGCCTGCCCCCGTATCCGGCGCTTGGAAAATCACCGACCCACGTGCTTGTCGTAGCTTCGCTAATGTGGGCGATTTGCGCCTCGAAAATGACTCTATTTTGCCGGCAATTACGCTCGCTTATGAGACTTGGGGTGAGCTTAACGAAGACCGCTCCAATGCCATTTTGATTGAGCATGCCCTCACCGGTGACGCTCATGTTATTGGTGAGGATGAGCCTGGTCAGCCTACTGCCGGTTGGTGGTCGCAGGTGGTCGGCCCGGATTTAGCTATCGACACTAACCGCTACTTTGTAGTTGCCATTAACGTGCTAGGTGGCTGTCAAGGCTCTACCGGCCCGGCTTCTATTGCTCAGGACGGCGCCCCTTACGGCTCACGTTTCCCGGTGATCTCCACCCGCGACCAGGTGCGCGCAGAGGCTCGCCTGGCGGATCTGTTGGGGATTGAACGCTGGAACACGGTTGTGGGGGCCTCGCTCGGAGGTCACCGCGCTATCGAGTGGGCCACCATGTATCCGGGGCGCGTGGAGCGCCTGGTTATGGTTGCTTCAGGCGCGCAAACTACCGCTGAGCAGGCGGCTTGGGCCCACACTCAGATTCGTGCGGTGCAGCTTGATCCGCACTGGAATGGCGGGGATTATTACGACGACGCCGTCGGCCCAGTAGCGGGGCTGGCACTGGCCCGCCAGATCGCCCACACCACCTACCGTTGTCCCAATGAGCTCGATGAGCGTTTTGGGCGCCTGCCGCAAAACGCTGAGGACCCGCTAACCGGCGGACGCCTAGCGGTGGAGTCTTACCTGGATTATCACGGCGAAAAACTGGTACGTCGTTTTGATGCAGGCTCCTATGTGGCCCTGTGTCGCACCATGATCAGCCACAATGTGGGGCGTGAACGCGGCGGGCTGCGTTCAGCGCTACGCAAGATCACCGCTAAAACGCTGTGTATTGCGGTAGACAGTGACCGTCTTTTCTTCCCCGCCCAGGTTAAGCGCATGGCTAGTTTGGTGCCCAACGCCAGCTACGCCCTAATTCACTCTGCTCACGGCCACGACGGCTTCTTGATCGAGTTTGATCAGGTCAACGAGCTGCTTGCAGATTTTTTAGATTCCGGGGCACGTCAGGATCTAAGCTACTGGGCTAGCTAACTCCCGCTGGCCACAGGGGCCAACGGGAGCTTGCGCCGTCGAGCGCCGGTAGGGGGCGCCGTCGACCCCACAACAGAAGGGGCGGCGTAGAGCCTAGCCGAGAGCCGGCGTCGCACTGCGCCGTCGGCACTTAATTACGCGGGCGGGTGAGCTTATCCTGGCCGTAATCGAGCAGCTCACGGGCCACAGAGGGCACATAAACACTCAGGCCCCCGTCACTGACCGGGAAAGTAGCCCAACCTTCCTCATCCACCTGGACAGTGTCTTGCTCGCCAATCATGCACGTCCAGTAGGAGCCGGCGTGTGCCCGGCCTACATACATGCGCTTGGTGCCGGCCCGGCGATCTGAGAACAGCACGGCCACACCAGAAGCGGGGCGATAGTCATCTCCCTCACGGGTAAAGCCCACCACGTCGGCGTCGTCGAAGTAGTCGTGCTGGGGGCCGTACGCCAAGAAGTGGCGGATATTCATCAAAATCGGCAGCTCAGTGACTGCAGCCAGGTCCCCAGTTTCGGGAGTGCCAAACAGATCGCCCCAGAACACGCAAGGCATCCCCTGTTCACGCAGCAAAATCAGCGCGTAAGCGGAGGGTTTAAACCAAGCCTGCACCGGCGACTCTAGCGACTGCCCCGGCTGAGTGTCGTGGTTTTCCACGAAGGTAACCGCGCGCTCAGGATCCGCCGCCACCAGGGTGTCATTAAACAATGCACCCAAATCAACTTCACCATTAGAGCATGATGCATAAAATAGTTTAAAGTGCAAAGGCACATCAAACAGACTCACGTAGGGCACAGTAGCCAGGTATGAGCGCAGCACATTCACATCCCGCGACCAGTACTCCCCTACCGCTGGCAGCGCCTTGCCGGTCCGCTGACGCAGCTTGGGCAGCCACAGCGCGAAGAAATCGGCACCCACGTGCTTAAGCGCATCTAGGCGCAGGCCGTCAATGCCGGTAGTTTGCACATACCAGCGCCCCCAGGTGTCGAGCTCTTCATGCACCTTGGGATCAGATACATGCACGTCGCAGCCCATTAGGTAGTCATAGTTACCCAGCTCGTCATCCACGTTCTGGCTCCAGGTTTTGCCTTCAAAGAGCCACAGGCCGGTTTGCTTACGCGCATCATCCCAGTCCACGGCCTTAAAGCAGGTGTGGTCCCAGATGAAGTCAGAGTATTTGCCGCCGCGCCCAGGGAAGGTGAAACGGGTCCACACCTGGATGTCTTCAGGTCCGCCAATGATCCGACGCCGGTCATAAGGGTCCACCTGCATGGCTTTTACGTTCTCTAGTTCATCTGCGCCCATGCGGTGGTTGAGTACGATGTCTGCCACCACTGAGATGCCGGCGCTGTGCAGGGCGTCGACGGCGGCCAGGTACTCATCCTTGGTGCCGTACTTGGTGGGGATGGAGCCTTTTTGGCCAAATTCTCCCAGGTCGTAGAGGTCATAGACCCCATAGCCAACATCTTCTATGCCGGTGTGTCCTTTATAGGCGGGCGGCAGCCAGGCTGAAGTAACCCCGGAGTCTGCCAGTAGCTGGGCGTTGTCAGCTAGCAGGCGCCAGTGACTGGCGTCAGCATTTAAGTCCCAGGCAAAAGCCTGCAACAAGACTGGATTAGCTGCGTCAGGATTTAGTTGATGCATAGGGTGATTTTACCTTTCGCTCTAGCCCAACAGGCTACGCTTACGGTGTTCTTTAGCTAAGCGCGTCGGTTACGCGCAATTTCACTGGTTACTGCCCAGCGAGTGTATCGCTGTTCAGCAATAATGCGTTCTTGGTTGTTAAGCATGCGTAGCTGGTTGTTAAGCATGGCTCGGTTCTGGCTTTCAATGCGTTGACGGTGCATATCGCCTTCATAAACATTGATGACTTCTTGCAAGGTAGAGGCACGATAGTTATCAACTAACTGCCACATGTAGGCCACAGCATTTGCCAGCAAATATGCTGCTGGGAATTTACCTTGGTAGTTATCCCGATATTCACCTACTAGGGAGTTAATCTCATCTACTACCGCTTTTTCACGCTCATGAATCTGCTCATTATGGGCTTCGCGAGAGTTAGTGGCCGCATCTTCGCTGGCATTGTGGCGCTTAACTTTTGCATTATGCACCACGAGCATAATGGCACTGATCAGCACACCTAAAACCAGGTTGCCAAGTAGAAACAGTAGCGTAATCAACACGTGCTTAGATGAGAGGTAAATTAGCAAACCCAGCAGCGTCCAGGCCAGCAAGAATGGCACCAGGTGCGAGACAATTGCCAGCGAAACAAAGTGTTCCTTTTCGCAAGCTTTCAAACGCGAGTAGTCTTTGACACCCTTAGTGGAGCCATCATGTTTAGCTACCAAGATTCTCCTGAATGCATGATGGAAAAGCTTTTGCAGGCCAATGTAGAAACCAATAGTCCATGGCCCGATTGTGAAAAGCATATACATAGCAGCCAGAAGACTTCCATTGGCAACCGCAATAAAAAGTACCACAAGGAGTACCAAAAACACCCACGAAACACAGCGAGCCGTATTGGCAATAAATTGGGGTCGCTTCCAGATCTGCGAATAGTCGGCGTAACGATATTGCCCGCGAATGCTATTGAGGTTCTCGTGTAGCTCGTCGCTACGATGCAGGATATAGGACAAGCGCCCCAACCAGTTTTTGAGCTCCTCGCGCTGAGTTAGCTGCTCAGACTCCCCCATGCCCAAATTCCTTTCCTATTAGTCAACACTTCCACAGTGACCAACGCCATAATCTACCACTGGCAGGGCGGCACAAACCAGCCCCGCCCAGCGGTTAAACCTGGCATTCAAGCTCCAGGTGTGGGCCTGAAACAAGACTTAACTAGCGGCGTCGGAACCTAAACGCCGCACACAGTGAACCTTAGCTTTTCTAGGCTATTTAGTGGTTCACGATCATGTTTGTTACTAGCACAGTGTTTGCGTACTGTTGCTGCGCAAGGATCTGGTTTTGGCGATCGAGGATCGCGCGCTGCTGATCTGCCAGCTGCTGTTGCCGTGCGTCAGCTTCATAAACGTTGATTGCTTCTTGAAGCGTGGAGGCACGGTGGTTGGTGACTAGCTGCCACATGTAGTCAACCACTCCGGGCCTTAAGTAAGCGGCAGGGAAATTACCCAGGTAGGTGTCTGTAAACTCTCCAACTAGAGTGTTAATCTCATCCACCAGCTCTTTTTCGCTGTCATAAACGCGCTGGTTATGGATGTTTCTAGCTTCAGCGCCAGCAGTTTGAGCCATGTTATGAGCCTCAACCTTGCGATTGTGCACCAGCAACGTTACCACACTAGCTACTGCCCCAGCCAGCAGGTTTAACAAAAGCACGATAGCCAGCATCAGCGTTTCGTTAGCCACGGTGGGCCCATTAGTCGAGGCTCCCGCCATCATCAGCCAGAGCAGCAAGAACGGCACCAGGTGCCCCAGCGCCACCGGCAGAACCAAGCGTTCTTTACCGCGAATACGCATCCGCTCTTGCCGCTCAAGAGCTTCAGAGCCTAATTTTTTAACCAATACTCGTTCTGTCACAAAATACGTGAGCTTATACACCCCGTAATAAAGCAAGATTAAAATTATTAGAACAGCAACATTGACAAGTGATTTAGCGGCGCCAGACTGTTTGCCATCAGCTATAAATAGTGGGATTAAAACCACAGCAAAAAGCAGCAATAATGCAAACCCAGAGTATTTAATGGTGTTAGCAAAAAATTGGGCTAGTTTCCAAGGCTGCCAATAGTCAGGCTGCTTATACTGTTTCCTGACATACACCAATTTTTGGTGCAGATGGTCGCTACTGCGCAGAATATAGGATAACCGCCCCAGCCAGTCCCTTAATTCTTCGCGTTGAGTTGTTTCTACTTGCCCCACGGGCACGCTCCTTAGTCATAGCCAACACTTTCGCGGCGCTCGACACTCTTTCACAGTGCTCAACGCCTACAGCGTTTTGGCTGTCTAATATGCTTCGCTAACTGGCTTTACCAGAGGCCAGCTTGCGGTAAACCAACTCCAGTCTACTAACACAATCGTTAATGTCGTAGTGCGCGCCAATGTTTAAATATTTTTGTGCCTCAGCTTGCCGGCGCTCATTATCGCTAAGCCAGTAGTCGATGGCGCGCGCCAGGGCTTTAGGATCGCGGGCCTTGAAGCGACTGTGGGCATCTAGGGCGAATTGGCTTGTGGCCGTAAGTGGCGAGTGTGCGATTACCGGCACCACCCCGTGGCGTAGAACTTCCAGGCAGGACAGACCTTCCACCTCGATGAATGCGGCGTGAATGTAGAGGTCGGCTTGCTCAGCTTGAGTGTCCAATCCGGCGGCGTCGAAAAAGTTAAAGCTGGGGGCGTGTTTTAGTACTCCGTCGCGCACTAGGCGACTAGCTGCACGTCGCAAGGATTTTTCTGTGGGCCCACGACCTGCGAAAACCAGTTGGATTTGGGAGGCGTAGCGGCTGTGGCGCATGGCTTTGAGGATGGTGGCTTGGTCTTTTTCGCGCGAGAAACGCCCCACCACCAGCAGCCGGTAAATCTGCTCACCCTCTGGCTGCGCTTCCCCGGAAGTTTGCTTAGCTTCAGTTTGCCGCCCGCCTGGTGCGCAGCACTCAGTTTTTGCGCCCGGCACTGGTTCTGCACCTCCAGCTGGTTTCGACGGCGCCAGGCCCACCCCGTTAGAAATGGTCACTAGCTTGTCCCCCAACCCCCAACGCTGTAGGCGCTGACGTACTGAGTCCGAGGGGCACTGCACCACCTGCGCCAAAGCGTAGATGCGCCGTCGCCAAGATGCCAGCAAAAGTGCATTGAGCGGCCAGAGGCCGTCTAAGTGAATGGTGGCAGTGATGTTTTCAGGGTGTATATGGTAGGTGGCCAGCACTGGCGTGCCTGCGCGTTTAGCGACGTGGGCAGTGCGGGCCTGCAAGCCGAAGGGCTCCTCCAGGTGGACGACGTCGGCCCAGGCCACAGCTTGTTTAATCACCTTAGGCTTGGCTTTAGCGAAGGCGTAACCCTGGGCTGAGATGATAGCGTCGGCCAACGGAAAACGCCTGGCGGGCAAGGCGAATTCCGGGGCGGTGAAGTTGCAGGCCTGGGCTTGCTCAGCGGTGCCGGAGCTAAGTACCCGCACGTCATGACCGCGTTCGCGTAGCAGGGTGATGGTGCGCCGCGCCGAGGCGGACAGGCCATTACCACGGGTGTAGAGATTATTGATAACAAACAGAAGCTTCAGCGGTTCGGCTCGTCCCATGGGCTAAGTGTGACACGCAACCCTTAAAACTAGCCGAGACTTGTAAAACCGTGCTGAACTAGTCCAACACAACTACATTTTTGCCCGGTTTGGCGCGACTAGCCGGTTTGGCGCGGCTCACCCTGCCTGGCATGGTTTGTCCCACCCAGCATCGGCCCGCCTTACCCACTTCCCTACCTACGACCAAGAATTGACTTCAAGCGCAGCTCAAAGCGGTGATAGTGTGCGATTAACGTATTTTTACCGAAAGGAGCAGAGAAAATGAAGCTGTCTGCACGCAACCAGTTCCCCGGCAAGGTTGTTGAGGTCACCGAGGGTGCCGTTAACGGTATCGTCAAGATTGAAATCGCCCCTGGCCTGGTAATTTCCTCTTCCATCACCAACGCCGCCATTGAGGAGCTAGGCCTGAAGGTTGGCTCCGAGGCCGTAGCAGTCATCAAGGCTTCCAACGTGATTGTTGGCGTCGAGGACTGACCCGCGCCGGCTGCTTTGCCGCTTTGTGCCTAGTTCCAGGCCTGCACTCGTTAACGACGACGCCGCAGCACCTGGCCTAGGCGCTTAGTTTTTGTGCTGCTTTGCCACCAGCTTTTTTGGGCACCAAGTTTTCGGCGCCAAGTTTGTGGCACCTTGCCATCAACGACGACGGACCGTCCACCTGCCAAACGAAGCGCCGACTACAGCAACCGCACTAAGCACAGCCGCAGCGGTTAGACACTGCGAGGTAGAAGTTTTTCCAGCTGTGGGTTGTTTTTCCAGTGAGGTAACCAGTTCCTGGCTGTTAGTAGGTGACATGGCTTCTGAGGTTGTTTCAGCAGGCAAGTCTTTATCGCCCGAAGCTGCTGGCAAATCAGAACTACTTGCACTCTTTAGGGGCGAATCAACATAACTAAAGTATTTTTGCGCCCAGGAAGCACCCCTTGAAATTAAAAAACTAGCAAAGAATGTTAATGCTAAAGCTGACGCAAAAGAAATACTCAAGTCTCGGAAAAGAATTTCAGAATCGATAATAGTCTCTCTCGTCCGATAACATTTATCACTACCCTTACAGGCCCACAAAAGACCGTAGGATTCGATAAAACCTGGCAATAATATTCCAATTAACACCAACAGGCCCCCAACAATTTTCCGCCCCCACTCCCCGGTATGCTCATCACCCATAAGAGCCATATTAACCATCAGCCCAAACCAGGCCAGGACAACCAAAAAGTATGTTTCGGTGTTAGAAAATAAGCCGGTCACGTCTCCACCAACATAAAAAGCTGAAGCTCCAGCAGGAATAACATCGTGCACGAAAATGCAAGCTAGAAGAAAAATAGACGCTATCAGCAAATCAGCGAGCATCATAATGCGAACCGGCAACCGTTGTGCAACCATTCCAAAACCAAAGCCACAAGCAATAGTAGCAAACAAAATTGCTATAGCTTCTTTACCGAAAGAGCGATTACGGAACCAAACTCCGCGCGCTTCAAAATAAGCATAAATGGCTATTGAGATAAAAAGGATGCATAGCGCCGAAAAAACGAGCAAATAAATCGTCAAATGGTGAAATTTCCGGAATTTAAGATAATTCCATAAGTTACCATTCTTAATATTTGAAGCCATAGCACCATATTATCAGCACCTGCGATTCGCATCATCCTATAGTCTGCTTAGGCCACATAACCGGTTAGCTACACAAATCACTAAATCCTTAACTAGCAAAACCCTTAGTTTTCTTACCGCCAACCTCTGGGAGCGCTTACAGCCACCAAAACTGGGTTGAGCCCAACCCAGCGAACCGCCAGCTGGGTGAGCACGTCACTGGCCTGCATCGCTTCAGCATAGTTAGTGGTAACCGCGCGGGTTTTCAGGCAGCCAAGGGCCTGACCCAGCCGGGCGACGTCGTCGTCAGCTAAAGCCACCTGAGAGGTGACAATCCGCCCAAACCGCTTGGCCATGACCGAAAAACTGCGATCCCAATTGATGCCACCATTGTCGTAAATCTCGTGGGAAATGCGGCCCACAATGCGGATGGCCTCGCCTTGCAAAGACTGCGCACACCCAGAGTCGGGCACAAGCAAATCCCACAGCTGCCGGAACTGGTCTTCAACATTAAGTGAGCAGTCAATTTCGACTCGCTGCCCCGCCTGCAGGGCTTGGTGTGGCACGGCCTGCTCAACCCCGAAAATTTCGCACAGCTGGGCCAACGCCTCCACGTTTGCCTCAAAAACTGCCGGGTCTGCGTTGTGCCCATGGGTGATTAGCCGGCAACGCTGGTTATCCATGCCTCGCAGCGAGTCATGTTCCTTCCCGCCAGGGCGCGTCCCGTGTGCCAGCAGCACTCGGATCACTTCTAGCAGCTTACGTGCGTCAAATAGACGCCGTCCAGCTAACGCATATTCGGTGATGGTGTAGTTGCCGTACAGCCCAGAGTTCGCCTGGGCGTGCACATCTGCCCCCAATTTGATCAGCTGCTCTATGTCGGCGCTGGCCAGGCGCTCCACAGCTCCAAACAGCGCTGTGCGATCTGCATAGTCGCGAGCGTTAATGTCGCCGCCGCGCGAAATCAGGAACGGTACCTGCTCGCTATGCCCGCCGCGCACGCGCCAGTGGATGGGGGTGCACTGGTAGCGGTCTAGGCTGTTGATATCCTCGCCGCGCTGCAGGAAAAACTCTGTTATTTCCTGGCTGGCAGGAAAATGCATTAGCTGAGGCTTGTATGCGTCCGTGCGCAAATATGCCCCCACCTGGCAGTTTTTGACGGCCCGCGCCACCGCCTCAACATCGCCCGAGGCGATGATCTGCTCAATGTCTTCCGGCAGGGTTTTCCGCATCCGCGCGCCCACATTCGCTCCTTCTTTGGCTGCTTGGCTCAGTTTAGCGCGGCCCGCTTTTTCGACCTGCGAGCTGCCAGATCAATTACCTGCCCGTCCTCATAAACAGCAGAGTTATCAGGGAGGCCAATCCAGGCAGAAATAAGCGCCCTGGGCACACCCGTGGCTTCTGCGATTCGCCTGGGCGAAAAACCAGGCCAAGCGCGCGCCGCCGCCTGTGCAAAGAGCGTAGGACGTTCCACAGAAACCTCAACGGGTTCCTGATATCGCCAGCCGCGCGCATTGATCTGCCCGTATAGGCTTTTTGCTCGCATCTCAGAGATTAAATGAAGTCGCTGAGCACGCGTAACAATTGCCATTAACGAGGTACCAAAGCGGGCTTTGACTCGTAATAAATCTGGCAGCGTAGAGCGCTCATTTACGCTTTCACGCATAGGCGCCTCCGGTAAAAGGAGAGCCCCAGCAAACTCGAAGGCCCTGCGTTCCTGCGGGGAGCGAGAAGTTGGAGGGTTCTTTAGATCATTGTCATAGAGCAGATGCGCTAATTCGTGCGCAATGGTCATGCGCTGCACGTCGCCACGCTTGGGTGCCAAAGTGGCAATTACAGGCCGATCCTCACTAGCAGAAGGGCGAGAAATTCCAGCCATATCTGTTCCATATGAGCGTTGTGGATCCAAATTAGCCACAACAGCTATCCCCATACGTTCAACCATACGGGTCACTGAAGGTACAGGGGCATCAGCGCGCAAACCTGCCACTTCACGCAGCATTACAGCACCATCTTCAACATCCAGTTCATGCACATCAGGAGGCGTGAATGGGTAGTAGCCAGATTTTTGTGAGGCTTCACGCCACAGATCATTAGCTAATTGGCTGAGCACACCAACCCTACGTTCCTCAACAGAGCGCGTTGTTGACTTCTTACGGAAGGTCACCGCAGCGCGGTCTGAGTCACGTGTAGGGCGGGCGAAAAATGAGCGAGGCACGCCAAACTCTAGAGCTAAGCGATTAACTAACTCTGCAGACAGCGGGTTCACTCCGTTAATTAGCTTTGAAACGGCCCCTTGTGACATTCCTAGGCGCGCTGCCGCCTCGGTCTGTGTGATCCCCTCTAGATGCAACAGGGCCTCTAAACGAGCACCATAAAGTTCAGCTGGCCGTGTCACTGTCCTCATTTGCCTCAACATCGATTTCAGCGAAGAAGTTTTGTTTCATCTTCGCTCCTTTTTTGGCTGCTTGGCTCAGTTTAGCGCGGCCTTGATTTTCTTCCCGACGGCGCCGCGAACGCTGCTAGGGTTGAAGGTCTACAGCGGCCTAAGCGCCGAGACACTCTATCTAGCAAAGGAATGAATCATGCTGGTAGTCACCACCCCAACCATCGAAGGTATGCCGGTTAAGCAGTACATCGGGATGGTTTCTGGCGAGACCATTGCGGGCGTGAACATGTTTAAGGATTTTGCAGCTGGCCTGTCCAACGTGTTTGGTGGCCGGGCAAGCAGCTACGAAAACGAAATCGCCAACGCCTCACGCACCGCAGTTAACGAGATGTGCGTGCGGGCGCAGTCGATTGGCGCGAACGCCGTCGTCGGCGTGCACGTAGATTACTTCACGGCAGGGGCAGACAACGGCATGCTGGCCGCAATCGCAACCGGCACCGCCGTCGTCCTATAAAAACTGTACATAACTGCCCCCCACCACGGCGGGCACAACTTTGCAGGCAAAGCAGACGTGAGTAAGCAGTTCTATGCGCAAAAGCAGATCTGTGGACAAAAGTAGGCTACTTGGCTGGCCGGACTGATAGCATACAAATATGTGGGCTGCATTACCTATCATCCTGGCGCTAGCTGGGCTAGCCGCTCTCCTCTATTTTGGGATGGGAAGCTACAAGGCCATCATGTGGTGGCTGCTGCTTTCGCCTGACTACTTGCTGTTCTTGGGCCTCACCTGGGTTTACACCCTTGATTACCTGTCTTGGCAGGGCATGGCCAAGCTTGGGCAGTACGCCTGGACAATTGACGCGATGCTGCTGGTGGGGATCATCTACTTCATCCTCAACTCGGTTTTGTATGGCAAATCCACCCGCCTGTACAAGATCGTCAGCGCCCTGGTGATCTTGGCGTGCAGCCTGTACATCATGCTGGTGCCGGTTACGGACTTCATTGAGGGAATCGGCCCCAGGCCAGCCAATAACCTTTCAATCAGCCAGATGGTTTACATCGGTATCGCCGTAGTTATCGCCGCAGTCACTTGGTTCATGCGCCAGTCCACCATGGCTAAGCTTGACCTAACCTTGCAGGACAAAGCGGCTTCCTAGGTTCTAGAGGCTGCTTCCTTGTCAAAATATAAGAACTTTTATTAAAGCTTATTGTCAGTCCAACTGTGCTGATAGGATAAAAACGTGTTTGAGGTATTTTTTATTTGTTTCGAGGTAACTATATTCTTCGCGCTTCTGCGCTTTATCGTTTGGTATTACACGTCAGTTGCGCTCTGGATCCTGTTCTCTCCTGACTACCTAGTTATCCTTATTGGATCTGGTGCCTTCGTTGGTGACCACATCGACTGGCTAACCTCTTCACTAGCCGGCAAGATCGCTTGGGCAATTATGGCCATGGTGGTTGCTTGGGCTGTCTACTTCACCTTCAACTCATTTTTGTATGGTTTCTCCAAGCGCATATATAGGATTGTTAGCTTCTTGCTTATTGTCGGCTGCAGCTTGTACATCATGCTTAGCTTGGTTTTGCGCCTTATGGAAAAGGTCGGCCCACAGCTGGCCAACGATTCTACAACCAACCACATGGTCTATGTATGTATCGCTGTTGTTATCGCCTTGGTTGCCTGGATCAGGCGCCAAGCCCTCATGTCTAAGTTAGACGAGGATGACAAACTGGTAATTGTCCGCGATAAGCGCTAGAGGGTTCTAGAGAGTTTAGGGCTCTAAAGCAGACTAGGACGCCGTCTCCACGAGCTGGGGGCGGCGCCGTCGTGTCTAGAGACGTAGCCGACGTCGTCGCCCCAGCTTGTTTAAAAGGCACCTAACGCGAGCTCTCACCCCAAAGCCAACACAGGCCTTGCCGCAGCCTCCTAGCCGCAGTAGCACTGGCACAGTGCTTGCGCAGTGCGTTACCGCAGGCAGGTGTGCTGGTCGATTGAGCGAGTCGCCCACAGCGCCATGACCAGCGCAAACAGCGGGATTAGCACGTAGGCGCCCAGACCAAAGACCGTGGGGGCAGCGCCAGTGTCGAGTGTGGCTTGGTAGGAGGACCACATAATTTCGCTGCTCAGGCGCCCAGAGAAGGTCATAGACAGCGGCAGGAAGAACGTACCCACCCCGCTGAGCACCTGATTGACCAGGTAAACCCCCACAAAGCCGATGAGCGGCGCCGCGAAACCCATGTGGTTAAAGCGTCCCTGGGCCCCAATGCTCATAGCCGCGCAGCATTGCACCACCCAGCAGAAGCAGGAAAACAGCTGAGCCGTCACCAAAGCCAGCAGCACCGACGTAGAGAAAGGCGCTAGCGCGCTGCGAATCGGGGCGGTGTACTGCGACAGGCTAAGCCCCTGCGTCCAGGCAGATGTGGCGGCCATGGCCACCAACCCACACACCATGAAAGGCAAAGCGGCCAGGCAGGCCAGGGCCATGCGGGTAATTTTTGCCCAGAAAATCTGTGCGCCACTGGCAGGCAGGCTCATGGTGAAGTAGCCGCGCTGGCCGTAGAGGGTTTTCCAGTAGTCAACCAGCCCCACAATCGCCACCACCACGGGCATCGCGACACAAAGCGCATAGGCCAGTATCTCAGTGCTGGCGCTCAGGCCAGGAATATCCAGGGCCCGCACGCCGATCGATGCGGCCACCACCGCTACCAGGGCAGCCAGGATGCGCACGTCTCTGCGGACTTGGGCGCGGATTTCGTATGTCAGCAGTTGCTTGTACATCAGCGGTACTCCTTTCGGAAAATGGCGTCGAGGCTGTCTGCGCGGGCGGCGCGCAGGTCATCAGCGTCGCCCTGGAGCAGAATGCGGCCTTCCTTCACGAACAGGGCGTAGTCAACGAAATGTTCAATGTCTGAGATCAGGTGGGTGGAGACGATCAGCAGCGACTGGGGGTCAAACTCGCGCAGGATACCTTCCAGGATCACGTCGCGCGTGGCCGGATCAACGCCGCTGATGGGTTCATCTAGCAAAAACACGCGGGCGCGGCGCGACATAACCAGGCTGATCTGCAGCTTCTCCCCCATACCCTTGCTCATTTCGCTAAGCGGGCGGTTAGTGGGCAGGTCGAAGAAATCCACCATGGAGGCGGCTTTTTCGGCATCAAAGTCTGCAAAGAAACGGTTGTAGACGCTGATGGCCTGCTTGGCGTCCCAGGTGGGGTTGAGGAAGTCCGCGTCGGGCAGGTAGGAGACGATCTTTTTGGTTGCTACCCCGGGGGCGTGGCCGTCAATGGCGACGACGCCGCTATAGTCGGCTAGGACGCCGGCCAGGATTTTTAGCAGCGTGGTTTTGCCGCAGCCGTTTGGGCCCATTAAACCCACAATGTGTCCGGCGGGCAGATCCAGGCTGAAATCACGCAGGGCGGTGGTGGTGCGGTAGCGCTTGGTCAGGTTTTCCACATGGACTAAAGCGTTTGCGGGTGTGTGGCCGGGGCTTGCTGCTGCGGTGCTGGGGCTTGCGGGTGCAGCGCTACCGCTTGTGGGTTTGCGGCCCGCACTTGCGGCTTGGGCACCCACCGTCGACGCCGGGTTGGGCCCCGCTTGAGGTGAGCTGGCCCTCGGCGCGGTGGAGGGAGGTTTTGCGGTCATTTTTGTCTCTCCTGGACTTAAGTGTCCGCGTCCCAACGCTCATCTATGAGGCTGTGGGCCTGTTCCCGTTCCACGCCAAGTGCACGGCAGGCGCTGATGTAGGCGTCTACTGCGGCTTGAGCATTGGCTTTACGTAGGGCGTGCAGGGCGACGTCGTTAGTGGCGACGAAGCGGCCGGCGGTCCGTTTGGGGACGGTGAGGCCTTCCTCGTCGAGGGCGGCGAGGGCACGCTGAACGGTGTTGGGGTTGGTGGAGGCCTCGATGGCGAGGTCGCGGACTGAAGGAATCTTTTGGCCGGGTTTCCAGGTGCCGTCAGTGATGCGGGCGCGGAAGATCTCAGCCAATTGGATCCAGATGGGGCGGGTGTCATCGATGCGCATCGATGCGTCCCTCCTGTCTTGCTGTATTAATACACTAATACAATGACACAGTCTCCCAACTGTGTCAACCCACTAATACAGTTGGCTTACAGGGCGTGCTGGCGGCAACTTCAAGCCCGCACCCAGCACCCAGACATGAGTGCATGGCACAGAACTGCACACCCAACCATGAAGAAGCCGAAATAGAACGGAAAAATAGACCAGGATAACCAAACCTTTGGGTCAAGAAAAACCCATTCTTTGATTACTTCACAAGATTTTTTCCAGAAAGATTTCTCTTCGCAAACAAGTTCAGTATCTTCCGCGAGGTTTAAATCTGCATTTACAGGTAATACTACTTTATCTACACAGCATGGATTAAGGGAGAGCAATGGGATTTTTTTTGTTCCCTCAATAACAGCATTATAGAGCCTCCGGTAGGCTTGTTCTTGCCGCAGATAGCTGGCATCGATATAGCCAAAAAGGAGGACTGCAGCAATACCCAGAAGTGAGACACTTACGGATTTCTGAGTCAAAGCATAGCCATAGGTAGCAACCACAACCGGCAACAGTAAGCTCTTAGTTTGAACTGACGATTGTGCCATGCGAGCGACAATTGCTTGAATGAACTCAAGGTGCTTTAAGTACGCAGAGTCGTTAGCATTTTTGTGCCCCGACATTTTATTCTTAGACATAACTAAAGCTCCTCGTAGCGCAAAGAGCAGTGCGAATAAACTGAAATATTGATTTCATCCGTCACTAGTTCTTTCACCGATATACTCCAAGCCTCAAGCAAGGGTCTACCCACCGTTAACTATTCCACCTCAGCATCAGGGCCGAGGGGCGGAAGAGGGCCGTCAATCTCTACAGGAATCCGTTCAAGTTTTCCGTCAGGCAAGACAGCTAATCGCCCAAGCCACCGCCAGGCACCAGCGCTAGCGCCAATTACCTTGGTTTGGTCAGCACTTAAAACAACACGCTCACCTTCAGGCAAAGGAGTAATAAAGAAGTTCGCTTGTTCTCCAGAGGTCACATCCCAGATACGAATCTCATTCCTCCGAGTTTTAGTGAGAATACGTTTGCCATCAGGCGACCACGCAACCGAGTCAACCCGACTGCCGTGTTCCAGGCTAAACAGGCTCTCGCCAGTAACAGCATCCCAAACCCGAACACCACCAGCAGAACCGGTAGCGATACGGCTACCATCAGGCGACCACGCAACCGACTCAACCCGATGGTCGTGTTTGAGACTAAGCACGTTCTCCTCAGTAACAGCATCCCAAACCCAAACACCATCATCAGAACCGGTAGCAATACGCCTGCTATCAGGCGACCACGCAACTGCAGTCACATAATCGACGGGACCACTGAAAATTTGGATCTCAGGGAAAATCTTAAGCTCAGATCGGTCTAATAATGGCGCTACAAGCACACCAGACAAACCTTGCTTATGCCCACTTGTATGCAAAAGCTGGGTACGGTGACGCTTAGCTTTCCTTAAAGAAGTCCTGGATAAATCACAATGGCGGAAAATAGCCCCAGATAAATCCGTACCATTGAAATCTACATTACTCAGTGCACAATACTCAAAGAGTGCCCGCTGCATAGAAGCTCTAGAGGCGTTAACGCGATCCAAACATACATGGTTAAAGCGAGTATCATCCAATCGCGCGCCCCTAAAGGACACGCCGCGCAAGTCTAAGGACGCTCGTTTAGAACCTATAGTCCACTTTCGCAAATCAGTACCTGACAGATCTAAAGTTCCTGGGCGAGGATACGGTAAACCTCGTTCTAAAGCCATCAATGTGTAAGTAAAAACGTTAGTTCGTGCGACAACAGTTCCTTGTTTACCGACTTGTTCAAGACAGCTTAGCGCTTGGCCGCGCTCAATATCAGAAAGCCTATCAATTAGCTCAGCTAGAAAGCCGAAAGTCTCAACACTTGGCTTAGTAATATTCCAAACTTCAAGCGCCTGATCTTCTTCCTCTTCAAACAAGCAATCACAAAGTCGCCTAGCTAAGAAAAACTCCAACAATGAGGAATGAGTAAAAGAAAAATCATCCCCGCGACGAGACAAAAACGTAGCAGTACGAAGATCCTGTTTCCATTGCGCTGGCATGCGCGGTTCATAATCAAGTTCCATCTCTTGATGGAGGTGAAGGAATTGGAGCATCCATTCTTCCATCCAACGCGCTGACCACGTCCTAGAACCCGAACACCATACTTGCCATGCCAGATGCATCATAAGTAAGGTTTTGTGCTCCGGAATCAGACTATGTTTCCCATCATCACGAGTTAACCATTGGTCAACGAAACGCTCATAAAGATCAACTGATCTAATGCGAACTCCCCTACTCAGATCATTTTCGATACTGGGCAAGACTTCACGAATCATGTCGAGCATAACCGGTTGAGCAGCCAGTGCCCTCAAATCATGCACTGAACGAATCATCTCAAAAAGCTGATCAGAGTCAGAGCCAGGAATATTACGAGCTAAATACTCACGAATCTGGTCTTCATCGAAAGGTAGCAAGGTAAAAACAATATAGTCTTCACCACATACACGTTCACGTCCTTGTCCATCAAAGAAAGCAAACTCTTCTTTAATGTTTCTGAAGTACTGTGTCCTGCAAGATAACAAAAGACGCGTTTGAGGAGCCGATTTCCCCTTATCAGTGTTAGTCAGCGTTAGGATTTCAAGTAGCGAGCGCGTCAAGCGTTGCCCATCGTTAGGCAATAGATGCACTAAAACTTCGTCCAAGCCATCAAAGATGACCAGGATATTCTCACTGCGGATAGTGTCTAACAGATCATCAACTTCCACAGGTGACACAGTGGAAACGCTAAGAAGACGGGCAAGTACCGTACGCAGACCAAAATCAGTTAGTGTCTTAGGAGACAAATTACGCAAGTCGAAATATATGGGCAGGGGAAGTTGCCTATCAGATTTTCTGAGCTCTAGAAGCTTACGAGTAAGTAGAATAGACGTAGTCGTCTTACCAATGCCCAAGTCACCCAAAAGAGCACAGAAAGTTAAGCCATCACCATCCGCCTTACATGCCCAAGTAACTAGGCTTTCTACAACATTATCAATTTTTTTTGAGTTAGCCTTGGTTTGCAATTGTTCTGCATGCGCAACTATAGTCTTAATTTTATTATCAAACTCCCCATAGCCATAGCTAATTAATTCATTTGCCAACGCTTCTGAAGATAGTTTAGACTTAAGGCCATTCATATGAATAAGTTCGCGCTCAATCATATTAAGCACACTGTTTGCAAACTTTTGTTCAGTCTTTTCTTTCCCTTTTACTTTGCTAAACGAATCCCCTTCGACAACATCACTTGCCAAAAAAGGATCGACTGCCACAGATTTATTAACATCCTCAAGCATCACAATGATGGGATGTTCGTGCCTGGCACACACTCGTTGGGACTCAATTTTATTATTTCGATAGTTATAACTAAAAAGGACAATAACCAGATCTGCACTCTCAACCCTCTCGTCAAGAGTTTCGCCAATACGCTCACCTACCGCAACATCATTGGTTTTGAAAAATTTGGCGTTATAGCGCCCGCTTAATCCACCCTTAATTGTGCGCTCTAATACTTTAACACACGTTTTTACTAACCTTATATCATCTTCATGAAAACTGATGTAAATATTTAAGTCAGGAAGCTCCTGCTCCATTTTAATACACCCTTCCAGCCAGCCTCAAGAACAAGCGCTACTTTCATAACCCATATAGGAAATAGAGAACAATAACCGATTTATCGATACCCTATTTTGTTCTCAACTCGCGCCACGACAGCTTCCCTAAAACCTTCAACAAACTTTTCTTTAGAATAATCGCTTTTACAGCTAATATAAGAAGATTTACCGGAGATGCCTCGATAAATTTGACGCTTATCAATCTGATGAAGCTCTATTGAGCCATCAAGAGACACATCTTTTATCATTACTGGTAACGTCTTCTTGAGGGGCGCTTCACCCACGCCAGGAATCTCGTATTTCCGAATGAACTCGGACGTAATGAAGGAGTAACTGATGAGCTGAACAATATAGTCAGACTCATTCAGCATTTCCATAATTGTAGGCTTCCATTCTTCGCCGGGAAGGATAAAAGTGTCTACCCACCAAGTAAACTTATAAGCTTGCACCGCTTCTAATCTTGGCTTAAGGAGCTTAAGAAAAGAGTTCTTTAACTTCTCATCCTCACGTGACCACGAAAGGAAAAGTTTAATTTCTGACATGCCGCCCCTCGCTTCCATTGGGAGAATAACTGCTATGAAGAGTTTAGGTAGACTATATCATGCATGTAGCTACAATCGCAGGATGGCCTAAAGTCATACTCAGCTCTCAAACCCAAGCACGTAAGCGCCCTGTATGGCCCTACCCAGATAAGCTATCCTTCCTTGAGTCATTTGTTGACAGCCACAGTACGGACACTCCATAAGAACCACAATTGAATCTTTTCAATCCATCAATGCCCGACCAATCGATCCCGCAACTATCTGCGCTAAGCGCACCGGCACAGCATTGCCTAGCTGGCGCATCGCCTCAGACCAGGGACCACTGAAACGATAACCGTCTGGGAAAGTCTGCAACCGCGCCGCCTCGCGCACAGAAAAATACCGTACTGACCCATCTACCCTGCGAAGCATATTCTCTCCCCCGGGTACGCCATGCACACCTGCTTTAAGAGCTTTAGCAGGTGAATCAATAAAAGAACCAGTATGTCCCGGATAAACTCTAGCTCCTGGTTGAAGCACATGGTCAAAGAAAAGCGGAGAAGCCTCCATAGTCGGCTCTGGCAAACCAACCAAAGCGTCACGAACAGTCAACCAAGGCAGCAGCTGCGGATCTCCACTGTTTCTGACCTCAATTTTCTGCTGCGATTTTGGGACACGATAACTGTCCCAGTATTCTCCCGATTCCTGAATTGCACGCAATGCAGCACCCGAGTGAGTAGGTGAGGGGAAAGACCACTCGGCGTCGACGTCGTATCTAAAACCCACGAAAAATACTCGCCACCGCTGCTGGGGCACTCCATAATCGGCAGCATTCACTAGCTGAGTAACCACGTTGTATTGCAGATCTGTGTGCGCTGAAGTGTGTTCAGCTTGGAGACGTCCATAGTGATCTGCCCAAGATTCACCCTGACGAGGTGTGATATCAGGGTGGGCCAGTCGAAGCTGGATATAAGAAAAATAGTTAGTGAAAGCTGCGCGGGTAAGACCTCGAACATTTTCAATCATGAAAGCACGCGGCTGAAGCTGGCGAATCACCTCAGCAGTAGCTGGAAACATGTCACGGGGATCTTCAGCTGCCATAGCTTTGCCACCCAACGAAAACGGTTGGCAGGGGGGGCCACCACTTACCAGGTCAACTCCGGGCGCCACCCCACTCCAATCAATATTACGCACATCGCCTTCACAAACCTTCACCTGAGTAAAAGCCTGTTTGGAATCGTTGGCAGCATAGTTGGCACGCAGTGTCTGGCATGAGCGCGCATCCCATTCAGCAACAAGCTCCGTTGAAAAGCCAGCCAGATGGGTACCAAGGGCAAGCCCGCCCCCGCCCGCAAAAAGCTCAACACTACGCATGGCCTAAATTATGCCGCGCTCAAGCCCAGTACCTCAGCCCAGCCCTCCATGGCTTGCTGTTTTAGCAACTTCCTCCTAATTTTCTGGCAAATAACTCCTTATGCTTCTTAAAAGAATTGAAGACCTTAAACAGTCGTACAAGCAAGATCACAACAATAATGCCAACAGGGCCAGCCAACCAGAATGCCTTAACGTATACATCATAAACAAAAAGCAGCAGAAAAACGATAAGGGCAATAAGGTTAAACCAGATTTCCCTCCGCTCAACCTTCACTATAACTTCTTCCGCCAGTTGCCATTTAGTCCTCTCAAGGAACCCACTTGCCAGATCACGAGGTACGCGATTTACTTCAGCCTCATTTACGACATCAGACCCAAGAACCTTCGCATAGAGTTTATAAAGTTGTGGAGCTTCTTGCCTTAAAACTGCAAGTGCTTCAGTATCTGACAGAGTAGTCTTTCCGCAAAAACGAATCTTTTGAATAAAAGCAGAAATATTTTCAATTAGCTGAACGACATTATCATCATAAGGAGGTTCTAGAGTGTCTAAGTAGTCACTATCCTCAAGTATCCTAGTGACCATGGCGTTTTTCTTAGCACCTGGCCGTGTATCGCTTGACATCTGCTCGCCCTGGATAGATTGAAGATCGAGCGGATGCCCACTATAAGCAGACTTTAACAGTGACTCGGAAATCGCTAATCCATCTGTGCTTTTCCTCGTCCACTCATTTTCTTTACGACAAGACATTTGACGCAAGCACCCCTATCACCATCATAAATGTGGTTACCGACAGCCGTTGTAACCGTATATGTAATCCTACACCCTACCCCTTAGGCAAGTACGCTATTTAGCGCCTCCCGTATAAGTTGTTCCTCCCCCGAGCCGTTTGTTGGTAGCCGCAGCACTGGTATACCATAGGCGGCCATAATTGAGTCCTTTAAAGCATCACGCTTTTGCTGCTCATCGCTATATCCGTGGAAGTACCAGCCATCAACCTCAATCGCAAGGACTAGTTTTTCAGTTACGACGTCGTACACCCCAAAATCAAGCGCACTGTTAGTATAAACGAACGCACACTGAGCCTCATTAAGGCGGCGCACATTTGGTAGGGCATCCTTAAGGGGAACCTCATTGCGGTAGGCAAGCCGTTTGTATGCTGGATCTTTTAGTAGCTCCCGTAAGCAGTATTCCGCAACGTTTTCGGCAGGCGAACGTCGCTTAGTCGCCCATTTGGCATGCGAATACTTCTCAAGGCTCGCAGCGTAGGCCCCATAGAGAACATCAAAAATAGACACAATATCTGACTCAACAACATTACTCGGGTAATACATTTGGATGTAGTCAAGCAGAGACCTGATATTACGGCTATAGCGAACGCCGCCGTACGTAGTAACCACAATCAGGCGGTCTTTTGCACGTGAAACAATCACGTTCGTCATGGCGTCTGAATCATAAAAATCATTTGCCGCAAAGCGATCATTCGCGTTTAAAACAGTAGACAAGATAACGGTTCCCGCACCTCGCCCCTGGAACTTGTGTGCTGTTTCAGCAAGCCAGCGCGCCTGGTTGCCTTCACTTTGCTCAGCTTTGACTCGCTTTTGCAGTTCTGTAGCCTGCCCTCGAAATGGAGTAACGATCCCCAAAACAAAATCACCAGATGCGTCCTTATCTTGCGCCCCAATTCCCCGGTGAATAACTTCCATATCCTCAAGGCTGGCAATGATGTCGATCTCGCGTTGAGAGAATCGGCCGTCACTATTAGTCCTGCGTGCATGGTTACCTGGGGCCGCATAAACCACACACAGTGGATTGGGTTCGCCAGCACCGGGCTGACGCATGGGAATCAGCTCGCCGTCGTAATACATGCGGTTGCAAAACTCAATGATCGCCGGGTGGCATCTGTAGTGCTCTTTGAGCAGGGTGGAAGGCACCGCGCCCTGCGGCATTTTCTTAACCGAATCCAGCAGTGACAGCGAGCGCACATCAAACCGCTCTTCGGGTGGGTTAGTTTCACTCTCGTCCCAGCCGTTGAAAATTGGACCTATCTGTTTAACGTCCCCAACGATGACGGCGTTGCGCGCCTTACTCAATGCAGCCATGCCCTCTGGCAGTATGACCTGGGATGATTCATCAATAATGATCCAGTCGAGCAGCTTATCTTGGGCGAGGTTATTGCGAATTGAGAAGCAGGTGGATGCCACAACCGGGTAGGTATGCAGCAGGCTATCTGTCTGTTGATCCAGCCGCACCTGTGCTACAAGGCGGCTTGGGGGTACCTTGCCAAAGCGTGTCAGTAGGGCCGTATCAAACACTGCGCGCGAGTATTGACGGTATGCGGCAGAAACCTTTTCGAGGCCAAAAGCGGCCGCTCTCCCCTGCGCCATATTGATGCGCTGCGTAAGCTCGCGTTCACGGGCTTGGTAGAACGCAGCTTGAAGTGCGGATTGCACGTCCACATTGCCCAGATCAAGCCGCTTGAGAGGGCCGTAGGCGAAATAGCGGCGTACTGGCTCAACAAGTCCCCGGGGAGTGAACGCAGGTTTGGGAGCGCAGCGCGCCAGAGCAAGCAAGTCAGCGATAGTGTCTGAATCTCGATAGAAAATTTCCAGGTGGGAAATATTTGGCAGAAGACGGCGACTTTCCCGTATCTTCTCCTCAAACAGGTAACGTTCACGCTGGGTTGCGTTCAGTAGTGTCTGTAGCGCTGGAATCTCACGTGCGTCCCGCCACAGGGCAACCAGCTGTTCTTCCTGGGCACGTAGGGCGGCGTCGTTGATACTTACGGGAAAAGCAGGCAGGCCACGTACCGCGTTTTGACCCCAAGCCGCGCGCTTTTGTTCAAGATCGCCCTCGTGGTGCTGGAATTCCTTAACCCGCTCCGTGTTCCCGAGGTTGGCCACCAAAAAGCCGTAGCCTTCTTCTGTCAGTTTGTCGACCATGTTGTCTACTGCGGAGTTGGCACCAGCGACGACGCCGACTGTCTTACCCTGGGTGACTAGCGTGGCAATCAGGTTGAGGATTGTCTGGGTTTTACCGGTCCCGGGAGGGCCATCAATAACTGAGATCTGGTGCGTGAGCGCGGCGTGGATCGCATTGCGCTGATCGATGTTTGCACGGAAAGGCATAATGAGCTGGTCAGTTGCACCAGTCTGCGGGGAGGGTACACCCGAGATGAAAGCCTCAAGCGCAGAGCCAGCAGGAACCTGCGTAAGCCGTTCCCACAGGGTAGCCAGGACGGCGGCAGGTATCGTCTCCCCTTGGCCGCTCCACTTGGGGTATTTGGCATTCTCATCAAATGTTGCCCCAACGCGCCTGGCCTGAGAGCGGACTTCCTCACGGATGTAATTGAGGACAGATACGTTGTAGCGCTGCTGTGGCGTGGCCCAATTAATCTGTACGGTGTTCTCACCTAGTTGATAGAAGCAGAGTTCTTTTTTAGCGTTATGCCTAGTCAGGGTGTAACGCAGGCGATTTGGCTCTGTTTCGCTGGCGAGTACACAAACGCATTCCACGTCCGGCCACAACTCACCTTTGACGTAGACCTTATCTAGTTCACCAATTTGGTTGCACGCAACCTGGTAATAGATCTGCACTCTGTCGACGCCGTAGGCATATTCTTTTCCGTTCGCGTACGTAATAAGGGTGCGAGCCCCATCTCGCCGCACTCCTGCTACCTGCCGAGTCTTGTCATCCCACCTTTGGCTGTTCTGCGCGCGAACCAGTACGTGCATCAGCTGCGGATCTATAGTTCCCATACCTGCCCCCCAGTAAGTTTTAACGTTCAGGATAGGTGACTAATAATTTAGTCCACTAATACCCGCACAACCTAGCGCAGCTACAGCCCGCCCGCTATGCGCCCTCTTAGCGCAGCCCCGCCGGGTCAACTAGAGACAGGGCGCGCGGGGCGCGTGAGACCTGCACGCTTTGCCCCCAGGTGAGGGTGAGGCGGTCGGATTCTATGCCGTCACCAAAAAGCACCAGGGATTCACTACTCACCACCAGGCTCAGTTCCTCCCCCTCCCCTAGGATTCCTTCGGTGCAGTTGGTGCCGGTGTGGGGTGAGGGCCAGGCTTCGCGCACAAACCACGCCAGGGAGTGCGAGGTGGGCGTGGGTAGATCCCCCATGTGCCGCCCGCGTTTTAGGGAGGCGCCCCAGCCCGTGGCGCCGGTCCCGGTGGAAACAACGACGCCGGAGGAGGACTGCCGCTCTGCGCGGGAGCCCAAGGTGAGCTCGTAGCGGGCACTTTGGTGGCTTGGGTGCCCAATAAATACCTCATTGAGGGCGGTGAGTGTGCGCGAGTCGTCGGCAGCTGCGCGCACCATGGTCAGCTGGTCAACGCGCAGGTCAGAGCCCGTTTCCAGGCGGCGCAGCGCCCCCACCCCCTGCTCGGGCGGGCAGCGCACGAGCACGCCCGCATTGGCTTGGGGCACAGAGTTAACCCCCACCACTACCTGCTCACCCACGTATTTGGCCACGTTAGCCACCAGACCGTCAGGGCCAACCACAACAATTACGTCCTCGGGCGCAAACAGGAAGCGAGACAGTGAGTCGCGTTCGACGTCGGCACTAGCCCAGCCGTCCGGGATCCCCGCCCGCACCCGCGCCAGGGCCGCCAGGTGGCACTCGTGCGCGCGCTCCACCTCCTCAAGGCTGCGCCCGCGTGAGCGCAGTACAAACTCAACCTGGCCGCGCGTGGAGTAGCGGTCCATGAGCTCGTCATATTCGGTGGGGCGGCGCACAATCACCGCGCGGCGTCGCATTACTTGCCTGCCTTGGCTGAGCCGGTGAAGGCCGACACCAGGTCGCTGAGCACGTCAGCGGTGATGGTGATGTTGCCGAAGGAAGGCATGTGACCTGCCAGCTCCTTAAGTGCCAGGGCGCGCGCCACCTCAGGCCCGGCCTCGGCGACGGCCTGGATGTAGGCCGCGTCATTGGCGGTTCGAGCGCGCCCGGCGGTGTTCCAGTCGGTCTCGAAGGCCTTGGCTTTTTCTACGATGCGGCGCGATTCTGCCTCGACGGCGATCGCGTCAGCGGCGGCTTTCTCTTCAGCTTCGCGCCTGGCGTTGTGGCCTTCCTGGTCAACCAGGTCGGCACGCTTGCGGGCCAGGTCAAGCTTGGATTGCATCTCGTTTTCGGAAATTTGGGATTCACGCTCGACGGCGAGGGCGCGGCGCTCGTAGAGGGCACGGTCGGCCTCGGCACGCAGCTGTTCAAGCAGTGGGGCGCGCAGGGAGGATTCAACCCCTTCATCGGGTCGCAGGGACAGCAATCGCACGTCAACAATGCCCACGCCGGTGGCCTGCAGCTGCTCGTTTGCGGCAAAAGCCTGGGTCAGGAGCCCACTAACTCGCTCCAGGGAGCCGGAGATTGCTTCAGACAGGGCCATTGCGCCGATGGTTGAGGCCAGGGCAGAGTGGGCGATGCGGGTGACGGTTTCATCGATTTGCCACAGGCCCTGCGCGTCTTTCTTTGCTTCACGCGGGTAGAGACCAAAGTCGTAGTGCGCGGCGGCAGCCTCGGCGTTCTCGATGCAGTAGGTGACGGCCACCTGGGCGTTTACGTTCTGCTGGTCGCTGGAGGCTACCTGCACCAGGAAGCTGTGGGCGCGGTTAGCGGTGGGCACTTCCGCCAGCGCGCAGCGGCCTTTGCGCAGCCAGAAGGATTGGCCAACTCCGGAGCGGATGGTTTGTCCGGCGCTGATCTGGACGACGTGGTCGCCGGCGCCGCCCTGGTAGCGGATGAAGAAGGGGTGGTTGTGAAGGGTTCCCATGATGACTCCTTAGGTAGTTCCCATTTGTTTGTGTCACTATGACGATAAACCCCTTCAGGCTTTAATGTCAACTTGACGCAAATAGGTTAGGCTAGGGCCATGATTGAACCTGTCACCTTCCCGATCGCCGTCGACGTCGTCGCCCTGACAGTCATTGACCACACGCTTCATGCCCTCGTGGTGCGCCGAGGCATCGAACCTTTCCGTGGCCACCTGGCCCTACCTGGCGGTTTTCTGCGCAGCGGCGAGCAGACAGATCAGGCCGCCGCGCGCGAACTTGAGGAGGAAACTGGCGTCACTCCCCCCGGCCACCTTGAGCAGCTGCGCACTTACGGCCCCCTTGGGCGTGACCCGCGCGGCCCGGTTCTTTCCGTGGCCTACCTGCTCTTGGCCCCTTCTTTCTCCCCCACCCATGCGGGGGGCGACGCCGCCGGGGCGCTGTGGCAGCCCATCGAGGCCCTGCTTGGTCCCGACTCTCCCCTAGCTTTCGATCACGGCGCTATTTTGGCCGACGGCGTCGAGCGCGCCCGCTCTAAGATTGAATACTCTCCTCTGGCCACCTCGTTTTGCGGGCCGCAGTTTACGATCACCCAGCTGCGCACCACCTATGAGGCTATTTGGGGATCTGCCCTAGATCCGCGCAATTTCCACCGAAAAGCCACAAAAACGGCGTCGTTCATTGAGCCCACTGGAGACAGTGTGCGCGAAGGGGCCGGGCGCCCGGCCGCCCTCTACCGCCTAGTCCCAGGAGGTGATGCGACCGCCTTTGTCCTAGACCCGCCTCTGCGCCGGCCACTCGCCCAGGCCTAGGCGAAGCCAGCAGCCCACCTAGGACCAGGCAAACTGAGCGCTCACCCTGACGCGCAAAGCCGGCAGCCCACCCAAGCTCACAGCCGCCCCGATAGACGAAGCCAGCATCCAACCGAACCAAGGCAACGCCAGCCGCGCTCGGGAGCCCATGCCTAGACACTGACAAGCGCTAGAGCGCCTAGTCCGCGAGCGCGTCAGCTGCAGCCTCGATCTGCTCGCGCGCCGGGCAGGCAGCTGGTCCCACTAGGGTCGTGGAAAGAGCGCCTGCACAGTTAGCCAGTAAAAGCGCTCGCTCTAGGGGGATTGCCTGCGCTAAAGCCGCCGCCAACACGCCAGAGTGGGCGTCACCTGCGCCGTTAGTGTCGATAGCTGCAACGCGCGGCGTCGGAATGTAAGTCACATCTGCGCCAGTATTTGCGCTGGCCGCCACCGGAGCCGCAACTGGCCCCTCTGCTGAAGCCCCCACCGGAGCCGTATCCGGAGTAGCTGCCGCAGCTGCGGCCGGAACTCCCGCCTTAGCCCCTGCCGGCCTGGCGAAATAGGCGCCCTCAGCTCCTGCACGCACTACGACGGGGTGCCCCAGCAAACTAGCTACCAAGCTGGCTACCAAGCCGGCCTCACGCGCCTGGCCGCGCCACTGGCTCTGCTCCTGCTCCTGGTAGCAACGCTGACTCTGCTCCCTGTCCTGCCCTTGCTTCTGGCAGTGCCCCTGGCCCTGCCCTCGGCTCAGCTCCTGGCACTGATCCAAGCCGCGCTCTGCGCTTTGGTTAATGATCTGCTGAGCTTCCCTATGGTTCATCGAAACAATTACGTCACGAGCGGGCAGGCCCTGCGGGATGCCAATAACAGGCGAGACATCCAAAACTACCTGCACTCCCTCAGGTAAGCCCTTCAACGCCTCCTGCGCTGCCTGACGGTTAGCCGGGTGGTCCATAAGGTAGCCGTCAATGTAAAGCACATCCCCCGGGCGCATCGTTGCGGTGAAGTCCGCCCAAGCGTTTGCTGGCGCCATCGTCTCAGCACCCCGCGTGGAGATAAAGGTGCGCTCCCCGGATTGGTCAGTGAACGCAATACAAAAACCGTTATCGATACCGTCAATGCGGGGCCCGGCGTCCGTAATTTCCGCGCGCTGCAAGGCCTGCTGGATGAGTAAAGAATAGGGACCGTGGCCAATTGGGCTGAGCGAGACGGCCTGGGCGCCCATACGCCGCGCGGCCACCAGCGCGTTAAAGCCCCCACCCACGTGCATTCCTTCATCGCTGGCCCATACGTCGCCGCCAGGGGCCGGTAGTGCCTCGCCACGCACAGCCAGGTCTACAAGGATCTGGCCCATCAGCACCACGCGGCCCGCCGGGGCACCTTTTTGTGGGGACGCGGCTAGGGTTTTGGCGAGCGCGGGTTTTTCTGGGTTGGGCGACGTCGTAGCTGCTGCGGGGGCAGAGCCGCCGCCCTCCCTATCACGCAGAGCCAGCAAATCTGTAGCGACGCTAGGCAGATCAAGCTGCGAAACCTGCTCCACCTGGGCCAGGCCGTAAGCATCAAAAACCTCAACACCCAAACTTGCACCCAAAATTGCGCCCGCTATCGCACCAATTGTGTCAGTGTCACCCCCCAAATTGGCGGCCTGCAGCAGGGCGCGCGGGGAGGGATCACGTGCCAGCAGCGCGAAAGCCATGGGGATTGCCTGCGCTGAGGCCACAGCCGTGCCGATCTGCCCAGCCAGCCACTCTAGGGACGACGCCGGCTGGGCAGCTAGCTTTAATGCCCTGCGCGTGGCTGCAACAACATCCGGCTCTGGGCTCCAGGCGCCGCGCTCAGGTAGTGAGCGCACAAAAGCCACAGCCTTCCACAGCAGGTCTGTCACATCCGCCGCGCCGGCGTCGATCCCAAGTGACACGGCAGCCGCTACCAGCGCCGCTGACTGAAAGCCCTGGCGGGTGGCGTGCGTGACCTGGCATGAGGACCATACGGCGTCGGCGAAAAGCTGCCGGTCCGACGTCGACGCCGCAATCCCGATCGGTGTCACCCGCATTGCCGCACCATTAGTGGTGCCCTCACCGCCCACACGCAACGGGTTCTCGCCTGCGCGTACACGCTCAAGTGCCGCCTTCGTGGAGGGTCCCAGCAGATCCAGCGAGCCACGCTCAATCATGGAATCCTCCCAAGCCAGCAGGGCGTGGGAGAACTCGCTCGCATCTAAGTTCAGCCCAGAGCCGTGGCCTTTAAGCAGCAGGGAAGCGATCAATAATGCTTGCTCGGTGTCGTCAGTGACCGACCCGGCCGCCATACCCGGCGCATAGGGTTGGCTTTTATCCCCATCCACCAGGCCCGTGACCTGGCCGTAAACCGTTTGAATCTGCTGTGGAGACATTGCTTGCGTTGGCATACCCAGCGCATCGCCCAGCGCTAACCCAGCCAACGCGCCATATGCGCGCGAAAAACGAGGATCCATGAACTTTTCCTCCCTATGCAAGCCGTGAACACATCCAATATAGGCGAGCCAATATCGAGTCAGAAAAGAAAGCTCCTTTAAAACTGCCCCACTTCACCTTTTTAAGACGAAAGCCCTATAGACTGAGGCGGTAGGGATTCTTAGACAACCGCACCTTTTAGTGCGTTTATCGCGGCAATCATTACGGCAAGCAACGCCAACCCTGACGGCAAGCAACACCGTGCGCCGTCGGCCACCTACTCAGATCAAAGAAAGAGCCTTCCCATGAGCGACACCAGCAAGCAGTCCGAGCAGAACGAAAACACTGAAGCGGACAGCACCCCCAACACTCCTTTGCACACCTCCCACGGGGTAACCACCATCGACGAGAACGTCATCGCCAAGATCGCCGGCATGGCCACGCGCGAGGTGCCCGGGGTCTACAGCATGGGTAACGCCATGCGCCGCGCCTTCACCGCCATGACCGAGCGTATCCCCACCGCCCAGACCAACGTCACCGGCGGCATTAACGTACAGAAGGGCGAAACCCAGACCTCCATTGAAGTCACCGTGGTGGTTGACTACGGCGCCCCCATCATTGAGGTCACCGAGGCGATCCGTAACAACATCATTGAGCAGATCGAGACCAGCACCGGCCTGGAAGTAGTTGAGGTCAACATCCACGTCACCGACGTGCACCTGCCTGGCGACGAGTCTGAGACTAACAACCTCAAGTAATTTACGCCTTGATCTGAGGAGATCTCATGAAGACAACGCACCTGGCCCTCCTAGTAGGCCTATTCCTTGGAACCATTTTGGCTTTTGGCTCCTTCGCTGACTTTGTGCTGGTGTCACTGTGTGGCCTGGTTGGGTTGGGAGTGGGCCTGTACCTGGAGGGCCGGGTCGATGTCCGCAGCTTCCTTGAGCGGCTAAGGAAGTGACGATGGCGCCCCTCGCCTCATCTGCAGCCGCCCAGCGCGGCACCACCACCATTCCAGCTAAAGTCGTGGCCAAAATTGCCGCCGAAGCCGCCTATGAAACCGGCAATGTTGGCTCCAACGCCGGCGGGGTTTTAGGCATCGGCGCCCGCCGCAACTTTTCCTCCCGCCCCGAAGCCCAATGTGAGCTCTACGGGCAGGTAGCTGTCTTACACATGAACCTAGGCCTGGTTTTTCCCACGCCACTGGCAGACACAATCGAGGCCGTGCGCACACATGTACGCAGCCGGGTGGAGCACCTGACCGGGCTGAGCGTCGGCAAGATCAATATTGAGATCTCCTGGCTTAACCCCGCCGGCCCAGGCAGGAAGAACCTGAAATGAGAAAAGTTCCAAAACTCATTCGCCGCCCCTCACGCAGCGGCTCCAGCGTGGTTCTAGCCCTGTTGCTGCTTGCCGGCGGAAGCCTGGGGGCTTGGCTGACCGGCCAGCGGCTCATCACCGGCTACTGGCCGCGCCGCACCCTACACGCGCTTGAAGCCATCAAATCCACTTCGCTGGGTTCCACTGCAGCGCTTATTGCCGCCGGGGTTGTGGCGGCCTGCGGCCTAATCATGATTATTGCGGCGCTATGGCCCGGGCGGCCTGAGCGCGTCGAAATTCTCCCTGATGACATTCCTGGCCAGACCGCAGTTAGACGCCGTGACCTGGCCAAACTGGTGAGGCTACAGGTTGAGCAGCTGGGCGGCGCTAACTCCGTTTCGGCCACTGCCCGCCGCTCGCGGGTTAACGTCGTCGTCCACAGCGTCCTAGATGAGCTAGAGCCCGTGCAGCAGGCCGCCCAAAAGCAGACTGACCAGGCCCTACAAATGCTCGCCCCGGTGGGCATTAAAGGCAGCCGCGTGCGCGTCAAGCACGCGAGCTAAGGAGGCACGATTATGCGTTCAGTTTCCACCCCGCTAAACCGGTGCGTCCTGGCTATCTGTGGCTTTGTTTTGGTGGCCGCCTCTGCTTGGCTGCTGGCTTCGGGCCTGGGTTTGGCTCGTTTTTGGCCCGACGCCGCCCCCTACCTGGCTAGTAAGCAGGGGCGGGTGGGCGCCGTCGCCAGTCAAGCAAACTGGCTTTTACCTGTGCTTGCGCTGGCCTCAGGGCTTGCCATCATTGGTGGTCTGGCACTGCTTCTCATGCAGGTGCCGCGCCGGGTAGCGGCCTCACCTATGCGCCTGAGTGACTCTGAGGAGCTTTTACTCACTACCTTGGATCCTGAGGTTTTATCGCAGGCCCTATCTGAGCGGGCGCAGGGCGTGCCCGGGGTGGAGCGCTGCACAGTGTGGGTTAGCGGAACCTTAAGCCACCTGCAGATTCAGGCTGATGCCAGCGTGTCTCAAGAGTGCGAGATTGACTGGACTGTGTCCACGCTACGCAGCCGCCTTCAGCAGGATGTGAGCATCTCGCTGGGCTATGAACCTAAGCAAATTGACCTCTTGGTGCGCCTAGAGCGCCCCACCAGCTCTAAGGTTTTACGCACCGCTTCGAGCCAAGGCTCCCCGAAGCCCGCTAAAGACACCGACGCCGCCTAAGGGCCGCCGACGCCGCACCCCAAGGCCAGCGCCGCACAGCCCAAGGCGCGTCGATCACCTCCACCACCACGCGCCCGTGGCCTTGAGCGATTCAGCCCAACCCCCAACCCCCGACCAACACCCGCTCCCCCACACTCAACCCTGAAGAGCCGGTTTAGGTGCTGTATGCTCACTCCCGATTAGTCGCAGCCACAATCGCTTGACACCGGGACACTATCGGGACATAATAGTCCTGCAAGCAGGAACGTTAGACACTTGGAGGGCGAAATGTCCACTTACCGGCTGTATGTTCTCAAGACACTTGAGGACCACAAGGACGCCGATAGCTTCCTCACGCTCGCCGAGCAGCGTCTAAAGACGATCAAAAGCCATAAATTCACCTGGTGGGACCCCTCACTTCTCCTGCCGGGTGATGATCGGGAAGCTGAGATCAACAAGTACCTGTCGGAGGCCAGCTATGTCATCCCACTTCTCAGCCCCAGTCTTCTCGCCGCCACGAAGGATGAGAAGGATCGGGAGGTCCCCAATATTGCCAAGATTCAGGACAAGCTTCTCCCCGTCATGCTGGTCAATGTACCGCTCGATGGCACGGTGGAGTGCTTCGGGATTGACGCTCGCAAGATCTACTGCGGAGACCAGCCCGAGCCTCGCTCCTACAACAGCCTTGACAGCGCCTACCAGCGCAACCGTTTCGTCGACGGCTTCGTGAGCCGGATGATCCGCCGCATTGAGGGAAGGGGCGGATGGCGGTAACCGGCGGCTTTGAGTGACTTCTCAGCGTCTCGGGCATGTAGCTTGTCGTCACACTCACGCCTCGGCAAGCGACTCACAGACTGCACCCGGAGACTAGAGCACCGGCGAGCGCATCACCTTGAACCGTATTCACACACGCTGTGCGGCACACTGCCGAGACACAGCATTCCCACTGGAATTAGTCCACTCACTCTGGAGGCTAACATGTCCGACATCCGATTGTTCCTCTCTTGGGCCCACAATGACGCCGAGGCTAAGGATTCCTTCCTCAAGCTGCTCAAGCCCCGCTTGTGGATTGCACAGAACCACGTCTTCACCTGGTGGATGGACTCACTCATCCTCCCTGGCGAGGAATGGAAGGAGGAGATTCGGGCGCATCTGGCGGAAGCCGACTACATCGTCCAGCTCATCAGCCCGTCCTTCCTGGCCTCGACCTTCATTCGCGACTACGAGATTCCCGGCGTGGGCGAGGCTCCCCTGAAGAAGACGCTGCCCGTTATGCTCGTCGACGTACCCCTTGATGGAACGGTAGAGTTCCACCAAATCGACCGCCGCCAGATCTATTGCGGCAACTCCATTGAGCCCCACTCCTACGTGAGCCGCGAGACCGACTACCAGCGCAACCAGTTCGTCGATGGCTTCTTCAGCCGAATCATCGATCGCGTCGAAGGCAAGGGCGGATACCGCTGATGTCCACTCCCTCACCCACGTCTCAACGGCCCCTTTCCGCAAGTACAGTCCGCCGAATCCTCGACAGCCTTGAGGATTTGACGCAGGGAAACGCAAAGATGGCTCGCGCGATCTGCGATCTTCTCGACGATGATGGTAAGACGACCATCGACGCAGTCCTGGCGACAATCACCAGTGACGACCCGCGCGAGTACCTGCGCAAGTTCAAGACACGCTTCAACCAGGACGCGGGCGGCGCTCTCACCGTCGTCTTTGACGGCAGGCGGGGACCCGAACTCTACTTCACCGGATCGGACCCCATCACTGAGGACATCGTCGAGTACTCGGAGCAGCAAACACGGCGCCATGCGCCCCTCGAGGAGCTCATCTGCGCTCGAGCCACGGATAACGTCCTGCGCATCTACATCAGCCTCGTTCCCGAGGATGGAGAGTCGGCGATCACATGCGCTGACCTGCTTGAGCGCACCATCGAGGCTGGACTGCGCGACCGCTACCGAGCCGTGTTTTTCCGCACTGACAGTGTTCCCGTAGGCGAGATCATAGATCAGAACCTCGACAAACGTATCGAGGAGTCAGATCTGGCGATCGTCCTCATCAGTTACAACTATCTCAACGAGCAAAACGAGGCTCAACGGGTCTATGCCACGCACTCTCACCCAATCCTCGTCCAGCTCCAAGAGATCATCCCTGGTGTGTCCATCGAACCGTTCGACTGCCATGACATCGTTTCCGGGAGTTCCTTCGACGGTGCGCAGAATTCCGGGCGCCACAGCGAGCAGGATTTTGCAAACCGTGTCCTCAATATCATCACACGCGCACTCACCACGGATTCGGAACACACCCCACGCACATGTGAACTACGGTCCGACGAGATGGCCGAAGCCCTGTCGAAGCGTGGAAACCTTGCCCCAGATACAGAAGTAGTACCCGCTCACGCCATTGTCGGGGCATTCGAGGCACTACTTGGAAACGATGATCCTGCGCGAGTGAACAGGGCTGCAGATACCCCGCACGCTGTCGAGCGCCTTGTGTCATGGGCCTGCGGTTCAGACGACGAACACTCGCCCATGTGCGCGCTCCTAGGGGATCTGGGGACAGGGAAGACCACGACAACGGTGCTAGCCACCCAACGCCTCCTAGAGCTCAGGAAGATCGGCGAGCAGGTCCCCCTGCCCATCTACTTCGACCTGCGCGATCTCTCCCCCACCGCTCTCAAGGACTTCGGGCTGCGCACGCTCCTGACTCAGCTCCTTGCGAACGCCTCACTATCCAACGTCACGGTTGACAACATCCTCACGACGATTCAGGATGAGCACACCCTGATCGTCTTCGACGGTCTCGACGAGGTCCTCGTCCACCTTACCCCCGGTGACGGACAACGCCTGACCCGATCTCTTCTGGAAGTTCTCGACCTTGACGACCGGGGCTCACAAGAGGAGAATCCTCGCACGCGTCTGCTGCTATCCTGCAGGACGCAGTACTTTAGGACCGTCGAGGAGGAGTTCTCTTTCTTCGACGGCCAGGGTCGCGAGAACAAGAGTGGCAGAGACTATCTGGTCCTGACGTTGCTGCCCTTCAACGAGGACCAGATCCGTGAATACCTGCGCCGCAACGTGCCCGAGGCCGACACCGACCGGCTCCTCGAGACGATTCGCTCAGTACACAACCTGCGCGAGCTCGCCTCGCAACCGGTCCTGCTCGATATGATCCGCGAGGTTCTCCTCACCATCGACGAGGACCTAAGCGCAGGGCACGAGGTACGTTCGGTCGACCTGTACGAACGTTTCGCAAATAAGTGGCTCAGGCGCGACGACGGCAAGCACACCCTGATTCCCGAGCACAAGATCCAGCTCATGGCCCACCTGGCCTGGCAGGTCTGGCGCTCAGGATCCAGAACATGGTCGGCGCGCTGGATGGAAACATGGATGCTCCAATTCCTTCACACCCACCCAGACATGGAATTGCACTACGCGGGACGTATGCCCGACCAGTGGAAGCAGGACTTCCGCACCGCGACCTTCCTGGCGCGCCGCGGGGATGTCTTCTCCTTCGCGCACTCCTCGCTCCTGGAGTATTTCCTGGCCGTTCGCCTCGCCGACTCCCTTGAGGCCGAGTCGGAGGATGAGACTCCGCCGGCCTGGGACATCACCCGTCCCAGCGACGAGACCTTCGCGTTCTTCGCGGAGCTCATTAACCGCCTTCCCGCGCCCGCGCAACGACAGAGGCTCGCCAGGCTCACGCACGTCGGCAGGCACGCAAACCCAAACGCACGAACAAACGTCTTCGCCTACACGCTGCGCGCGCTCGACAAGGGAGCGCCCCACCCGCGCACGGACGCCCTGAACCTGGCAGACACCGACCTGCGCGGCTGGACCATAGGATCCGAGAAGACACCCGTCAACCTGGCTGGGATCTCGCTCCGGGGTGCCCGCTTGGACGACGCCCGCATCCGCCACGCCCGCCTCGATGGCATCGACGCAACCGCAGCGTCCATGCGGCGCACGCTTCTCGAGCACTGCACCCTGAGCGACGCCAACCTCGAGGACGCTGACCTGGCTGGCACAGTCTTCCGCCACTGCGACCTGGACGGGGCTTCCCTCGATAAAGCCACGCGCTACCGCACACAACTCCTCCACACGAAGGGCTACCGGCGGGAACTCTCCGATATCCTCACCGCGCCCCTAACGGAAGACACCCCGCTTCGTGTGCTCCCCGAAGCACAGATCCTCGGCGGCCACTCTGGCTACGTGACGGCGGTGGCATGGTCGCCCGACGGCCACCACATCCTCACAGCATCCAGGGACCGCACAGCCCGTATCTGGGACGCCACCACAGGAGACAACACACTCACACTCACACACACCGATCCGGTGACCGCGGTGGCGTGGTCGCCCGACGGCCACCACATCCTCACAGCATCCAGGGACCGCACAGCCCGCATCTGGGAGGGCATAGCCCGCATCTGGGACGCCACCACCGGAGAAAACACACTCACACTCACACACACCGATCCGGTGACCGCGGTGGCGTGGTCGCCCG
>ERZ772906.178-NODE-178-length-39903-cov-196.088009_pt1 | contig 39903 bp, 54 predicted proteins | sample MGYA00511338_ERZ772906 | MGnify/ENA primary metagenome ERZ772906 (study PRJEB29015, sample SAMEA2738076) | human oral metagenome | biome: human oral; feature: human-associated habitat; material: saliva | place: China | collected 2212 ... | reverse complement strand
TCATATCCGTAATAAGATTTGAGATCTTACCCATCTCTCGCTGCTTGGTGATCTCAGACATGACCTTCATACCCGGATATCCAGGATATGCGGCAGACGGATCGAAGCCTTCGAGACCCTTCAGCGGAGACGTGGAACGAATACGGCTCTTGGGTGTGACTGGGATAACCAGCGCAGTGTCACCATCGAAGTCGGCGCCTGACAGTCGCTGTGCCACCTTCGGATGAATACCGATTGCGTCAGCTGCCATTTCACCAATGCTTCGACGGGCCTGCTTGTGTCCGTTATTTACAGTCAAGATCGGGATCTCGAATGTACCACCATGAGGATATCGGACGAGTGCGACCTGCGTTCCGTTCTTGTAGTTCGGCGCATATACCTCAGTCGGCTTCAGGGTCTTGACGGGCAAAATAACCTGATATGCCTGGTTCGGTACAGACGCAGCACGGAGACGAGTTGCATCGGAATCGCAGGAGTCTGCGAATTCCTGCAGTGCTCGCTTACGAAGAACGGGATTTGTCAGCGACATGATCGCTTCGAATTTATCCTTCTTCTCCGCAGTTGTAATATCGAGCTGCTGCTTCGCGAACGAGAGGTTCTGCTTCGAGAGGAACTGGGCGGACAGAGTCTTTGACCAGTCTCCCCAAGATCCTTCTTCGTTCACGATATTTACGGGCGAGAGTTTCTTCTTACCGGAGGCGTCCAAATATTCCATCTGGCGGCGGATGGTCGCGCCAAACGGATTATCCGGGTCGGACTTCATGCGCTTCAGCACGGAGTCACCATCAGATATCATTGGGACGGACTTCGACTTGTTGGTGTTGAATCGAATATCTTTTCCGGCAGGGAGATCGTCAGCGTAGATGGCCATACCCTTAAGGTAGTGCGTACCGTCCACGGAAATACGGACCTGCGCGTAGTTCGACTTACCGAGATTCAGATCCTTGAGACCTCGTCGAATCTCGATAACACCATCCATGTCAGCACCCCCCTGTTCAGAATATCGAACCATGACTCGCTTGGAGTCGAGAGGTGCAGGCGGCTTCAGAGACAGCTTGTTGCCGGCAGGGTCAGTTCGGACACCGACGACATGGATCTTATCCAGATTCTGGACAACTTCTCGCTTTTCAGTCCCCGGGGCAACGAGAACACGAGTAGTTGTATATTTATCGGTGCCGAGCTGTCGGATCTTAATATCCTCGACCTTGTAACCCTGCGCTTCGAGCGTGGAGGCGGCGAGCTTCAGAGAGGTCGCGGTGGTTCCGAGAGTCACCTCGGTGCCAGCACCAATATCAATATACTTGTGCTTGTCGACCTCCCGCTTCAGAATATCCGCGGTGCCCTCGATCTTGCTCGCAGTTCGTCCGGCGTCTTCCTTCAGGTAGTTACGCACCGTGCTGGAGGAAATACCAAGACGATCGGCAATAGCAGCCTGGGACATGTTCTTCTCATCGAGCTTGCGTACCATCGCGATTTCGACCGCCTGGCGTTCTCGCTTGGCGATCGACTTCGTAGCACGGAGCTCGGTGGTGGTCATACCAAGACCTCGAGCGATCTCAGCTTCACTCATACCCTTAGACTCGAGTCCCTTCACAAGTCCCTGGAAATCCAGAGAGCGCTGGTAGGGATCCTTACCCGAACCCCATGGGTATCGACCCGACTTACGGAGGATACCGTAGTGTGATAGGGTATCGTCGTTTTCTTCAGGGGTGGGGGTATTTACGTTCAGCACTGGTCCTCCAAGTTTAGAATATCCGAGAAGTGGACAATTCGAGCCATGATGTCACGAATATCATCTGCGTCGGGAGTATGGGGTCTTACTTCACCATTTTGATAAATGCGAAGATTCATGTTGATCGTTGGAGAAATGTTATACTCCAGGCAGAAAAGCGCGGCGTAGATCTCGAGCTGTTCGAACTTGGTCGGGCCTAGTCCGGTCTTGAGATCGTGAATACGCAGCAGTTCACTGTCTGGGTCGAACGAAATAGCATCGGCGGTTCCGAAGGCATGGGGGCTAAAATATAGAACCTGCTCCGGGGTCATCGAATATCTGATGGCGTCGTTAACGAACATGCCGACGGTATCGACTGTGTCGCCGAAGGGGAGTCCCAAACGAATATGCTCAGCAGCAATCTCGTGGAGTTGTGTCCCGATAGCAGCTGCTCGAGCATTACGATATGTCTTGATGACTTTATTGTCATCGTACCTTAGCCATGAGCTCTTACTAGCCCCGAGGAATGCGTGCTTCCCTTCGAGGTTGGAGTGATCAACGAACCTCACTGGCGGACTCCGAAATAAATCTGAAGTTCGTCCAGAACTTCCTTTTCATTCTCGGGGTAAATGAAACGAGCGAACCCCATCATTGTCAGACGGTTGACATAATATGTCTGGTTCGGTTGAACGTGCGCCTTGTCGGAGGCCTTGACTTCAAGCATGGCCCACATGTCACCATGAAGGATCAGAAGATCGGGAACTCCCTGGAGATAGTTAGGGTCGTTCTTCAAGATGAGGCATCCGGGCAGTAGCCGGGATAGCTTCCCCATCAGATCTCGCTGGTACTTGTTTTCCTTCGCGCTCATGTTTGCTCCTTTCGCAAAGGTAAAGAAATGGTAAAGCCCCTGGGGGCCAAAGGATATAGGACCCGTAATGGGCCCCGTTCTATCCATTATACGAAAAGTTTTTGTATGGGGTCGTTACCCACTGCGAAATCGGGCCAGAAATTGCATGAAATTGCAGGGTGTCCCGTTTGGCCCACTGTCCCGGGGCTCTTATTATATATATTTAATTTTAATTTAATTTAATTTAATAGAAAAATAAGTGGGCCAAATGGGACAGCAGGGACTTTTCCTTGAAATTGCAACGAAAAGTCGACATTGACAAGTGGGCCAAAAGTGGGACAGTGGGACAAAAAAGTGGGACAGTGTCCCAAAATGGCCCAAAAATGGCCCAGTAGTGGGTAATGAGACCCCTATCCTAGTGGGTAATGAGGCCCACCTGAAGACCCTTTTGTCCCGTTTTTGTCCCGGAAGTGGCCCACTTTGTCCCGTTTCTGTCCCACTCTGTCCCGGCAAAAAATGAGAATCCAAGTAGTATCTGCAGAGCGAGGGACCGTTTTTAGGCGATCCCCCGCCCTACAAATCGTCATGCAGCAGGTGGCATGTGGTCGATTTCGGCTAACTCAATCCGAATATCGTAGCGAGTGTGAATCTCGTACGGGCCGCTCTGTCCGATCAACCACGCCGCGTGAGCGTACAAATCCCTCAGGCTGCTAAAGAGATGCCTCTCCTCATGGCGAAGCTCCTCCTTGTAATACCTTCGGAATGACAGTATGTACGGTACCGTATCCATCATCAACACCCCTTCACACAAGAGTTGATCAGCTTCCCCGTCTTGTCCTCTCGCCAGATTCGGATGATGGCATTGTCCGCGATCTCACCATCACGAATAACCGCCGACACTTCATTGAGGACCCGACTCGCGAAGTCGTACGCCTCGTCAAGAGTCTCGAAACCCTCGCAGGATTCGACCGGAGCGTAGGGACCCATCCCGTATTCAAACTGGACCGTAAACATTATGGAAAATATCCCTTCTCAGTAGATGCGCAGAGCGTCGATGTTATCGAAGCACTCCACCTTGACCATTCGGATCACGACGTTCTTCTCGTGCATCATGGACACGATACCCTTGACATAGGTATCGGCCCTAGCACGATCTTCGAAGAACGCGTAGTACTCGTAGCGCTGCTTGGTTGACGAATCCACAGTGCTAATGTGAACCATCCACTCGTGGTAGATGTTCTGTCCGAAAATATAAGTCTTGTCAGCCATTCTTTCTCCTGTTTGCTGGATTGTGTGGGCATTTGAGGGTGTGTGACTTGGGGTAGATTCGTCCGCTCGCACTCCGCCAATATTCCTGACGATCATCCGGGTGTGTCTTGAACCAGTAATGGTCCTGGCACTCACATGGGTCGGGCTGGACGATGCTCGAAGTTAGTATGCCGTTGAGATTCTCTGTGATCATCCTAGCCAGTACGGCATAGAAGAATTTCGAATCGCTGGCAATAGCCTTTTCGATTACCCCCTGGTTGTACAAGTGGAAAGGCACGTGAGTACGATCGTCTGCGAAACACTCGACTCGAACCTTGATGTTATCCCCCTCTTCGAAAATATCGACAGAGAAGTCCGAGAGATAGTATCCGTCTTCAGTCCTCATCGTACGACCACCTATCTGTAATGCTCAGATCCATGATAACATCGATCTTCTTGTCCAAGAACCAGCTACCCACCCTCAGTTTACGAGTGTCATCCGACCCCTCTATCACCTCTGTGGTTGTAGGCCAGTGTGAATCAGCTTCTAAAGCAGCTGCTACCTTTCGAGCCCTCTCTTCAGTCCGATGAACACTCAGAACCACGCAAGGCGAAAACTGCTCCGTGAACTGAATAGCCGCCAGGACACACCACTCAGTCATTGCAGTCATTGGTTAGCTCCTTTTCCCAAGAATCGACCATAGCCTCGAGTGCCTGATGTATCATCATTTCAGCGATCTGCTTATCGTCCGCAATGAACTCATACTTGAACAAGTGGATCTTAACGTTGGGGTCCCCCTCGTTGACATCAGCATGAGCCTGTTGGGTTAGCCTCGCGTCATGAAGAGTCTTGTGGAACGACATAAACCTACGAATCTCGCCGTCATCCTTATGGTGCTCAACAAGAACGCACCAGCTCTTACCTTCGGGGTTGTAAATCACGCAACCGGGCTGCATAGTCATTTCATGCTCCTTTACAGGTTGTGCGCAAATATGCGCTCATTGAAGACGCCCTTCTCTTGGACGGCCTTCTGGATGGCAGAGTCTATTCCAGACTCAGAGAAGAAATAGAAGTAGTGGAGATCCGTGAATGGAGTGTTGATCCGGTCAATTCGACCTTCAGCCTGCTCCAAGACCTTCCACGAGTAGTTGAGGGAGTAGAACACAATCGTGTCCGTCTCTACACAGTTCCATCCCTCGGCGCCCGCGGTATACTGTACCAAATATACCCATGAATCAGTAGACGGGATCGGCTCGTGATTGTGTCCATTCCACTCAGCCACGGTGAATTCATCCCGCAACTCTAGCAGGATGTCTCGCTCGTAGTTGAAGTTGTAGAACACAACCAGCTTCTTACGCTTACGCGCTATCAAACGAATATGATCCACTCGAGACCTATCCGAGTTGACACACTTGCGTAGACCGTAACAAACGCCGGCAGCATTCCTATAAGGCTCCCCGGTCCATGGATCCACACGCTTCTTAGCGATGGACTCGTACATCTCCTTGTCGTATTCCATAGGGATGTAGGACCGGTTACGCCTTGTATGACGCTCTGCCGGCATGGGGACAAGTATCTTTCTACGACGAGCCTCGAGCAGCCCCGTATCAAGATACTTCTTCACCTTTGGATACTTCGCGAATCGATCCCAGACGATGTGTCGCTCTGCGAACTCGGTTCTGTTTTTATAGTACCCATTGGCGATGAACAGGGGGACGTAGTCGAGCCAGGTGTCCCCCGGAGTTGCACTCAATAGGATCCACTGGTTGTTTTCCGATATCTTGAGAAAGCTCTTGACCCAAGCACCAGATCCAACAACACGTTGCTCATCAAATATGAACACATGAAGACAGTGGTCATCGAATTTCGAGATATTGTTCCAACTCTCAATTGTCACTTCCTCGAAATCTGCACCGAGCGCAGCAAACTCACCCTCCCATTCGAGAGAGTCTCGCTTCCGCGCAGTGGTGATAACAATGATCTTACTTTCATCCGCCTGAGAAAGGGCCCAAGAGGCTCCTACTCGTGACTTGCCCGAGCCAACGCCACCGACAAGGACTTTGCCACTTTGTAGGAGCCCCAAGGCCTCTTCCTGGTGCGAATATAATCTCGCAACCATTACTCTGAAAGAATCTCCTTCTTCAGTAGGCGGAGCACCACTTCCGCCGCGTCCTCAGGGATGTGAGGGTACATCTCGATACGTACGGGGTAGTTGAACAACCCGTAGTGCACCTTAGCGATCCAATTCCACGCCAGAGGGTTTGAACCATTAAGGATACACTTACCGCGATGCGTGGTGACCTCGACCCATTTGATCACCTTCACATCCTCCTCATCCCCGGGCACCATCAGAATATCCCCGAGGACAGGACGCTTACCAAATAGGATCTCCTTCTTGAAGTCGGGAGGCGTCTGCTCCCGTAGAGGAGTTGAGAACTCAGTCTTGACTGTACCGAATCCGCGAAGGAAGTATTCACTGCCCAACATATGTAGGATGCCTTTCGTCTAAATATAGTTCACGTGAGCGCTAGACTCAAACCTGCTCGGGGCGTTTAAACCCACGCATGAGTGCATCCTTCATGAGCTTACGCTCCTCGGGATCGTCGAAGTCCTGATTGATCACGACTTCCTTAATCACCCAGTTGACCATCTTGATACGAGCAACCCATGAGTCACCATTGGCGATCTGGCCGTCGTAATCCGTGCTGAGATGCTTGAGCTCGTAGTATTTCGTATCCGAATCATCCTTCATGGTGAATTCGGTAGTGGGGGTACGGCCCTCAAGCTTCTCGATGGAGAAACGAGGATCGAATGTCTCACCGACGATTCGACCGTTCTGGAAGTTAATCCGGAAGGTGTACGGCTGGTCATCAGCAATCTTGTTGCCGACCGCCTTCTTCACGAGTCCGAAAATACCTCCGTTGATCTCACGCATTTCCTGTTCATACTTCGTGAACTGGAAGTGATCCTTATTCTTGAGGAGTTCCTTCTTGAGGTCTTCAGGGATCTTAGCCATCAGAGCACATCCATTCCTGCTTCTCGGTTGAGTGCTGCCTTGATAGACGCCAGAGCAGCCGGCGTGATCTTCGGGTTGAACTCGGCGTGTTCGGCCCAGTACTTACCACGCTCGTGCGACTGCAGAGGACCGGGACCCGACTCAGCGTCGCTACCCTCGACCTTAATGCGCATGATGTAGTCATCACCCGCATCGATCTTGGTGTGCTTGGATGCGTCATCGGCGGAAGCACCGTTGACCGCGAAGTTGAGCTTCTTCACGTTCCAGATGTAGACCTCAGCCTTGGGGTCGTCAGTGTGGAGCACAGTCTTGTTGACCTGCTCGCCATTGATTTCACCATTGATCTCGATCGAGAACCCGGTGTAATCCCCGTTAATGGGGATAAAACCGTTCTTGATGTTCACAACGGCCGTGAAGTTGTCGTTGTCGAACTTAGGGTTCATCGGATCCGAGAGGACCGCCTCGAGGTACCCAGTGATGCCGAGAGCGTCAACCGAGGACACCTTCTCACGAGTGGCGTCGATGGAGTTCCAACCCCGATCATCGGGCACCACAGTTTCGAACCAGTTAGCCATAAACCAGTTCTCCTTCCTTCTGTAGGCGGTCCCAGATTGTGTCATCTAGGCGCCGCCTTGTTCTATTGACATCTGCCCTTGAACCTAAATATAGATTCGTAAGAGCGTTGTTCCTAACGTCACCATCAGCATGGCAGACGAAGGAATCGGTGGGCCACCTCTTGTAGAAGGCAGCCCAAACAACCGAGGCGACAGTCTTTTCAGATACCGTCCCGGAAGACTTGTAGAGTCTGACGTACAGTGTCTGGCCATTGCGAGTGAACGGCTTCAACAGGATGCCAGTACAGACCCTTCTAATATCCCCCAACCTGTTAACTTCGTATTGAGGGAAGTTCGGTACACGTGCCCAAATGTCTACATCATCGAGCATTCCACCTACTCCTAACGACGGGGGCAGGCCACACACAACCCACCCCCGTCAGGAATGTTAGACGTCCAGATCTGCGTACTTCGCAGCGAACGAGTTGGTCTCGTCGTCAACGATGACGTACGCCTCCTTAAGGTATGCAGAGATACCCTTGTTACCATTGAAGTCGTAGACGTGCGGGGAGATCACGACGTCAGCCGCCTTGATCGTAACGCCGTCCAGAGAACCAACGGTCTCTTCAGAGAGCAGGACCTTTCGACCACCCGTGATCATCCAGATTGCCGGAGGACGGAAGTCGAATCGGACCTTAACGGTCAGGTACGGCTTTTCGGGGTCGGGATTGCGGTCCTTATCCTTACCGTACTTGATGTTCCACCCGTCGGCGACGAGATCGTCAACGAGCTCCGGAGGGATCGCGACCGAGAATTCTCGACGACCCTCCTTGTTGAATCGAGAAGCTGCGCCGGAGAAGTTCAGGAAGAAGAGCTTTGCGCCTTCAATGCAGATATCGGATGCCATAATAGTTTCCTTTCTATGCGACGAATTCGTCGAAGTTGATGAATTGTTCAATGGCTGCGCGCGCTTCGTCCGCGAGCGCTTCAGAGTAAGACGTATCGACGTCCTGCTCCTGGTTTAGGTACTTGACTACTTCTGCTTCTTTCCAGAAATATCCCTTAGTACCCACGACAGCGTCCTTGATCTCGCCGTCCTTGTTCTCCCGTAGGAGTTCGCCGCCACCCTTCTCGGGCTTGATCGGAACGAACGCACCGACCTTACCGATGAAGTGAGGCTCCCCATCAGGGAAGCGCAGATACATGGCGGTCTGTACCTGCTTGGTCTGGACGTAGTCCTCGAATTCAATCGGCTCTCCGGTGAAGAGCTTCTTGAAGACGTAGGGCTCCTGGAACTGCTTGCCAGTAGCCGTCCACTCACCTTCATGAGGGAACGCGTACTTGGCGATGTAGACGGCCTTGTTCACGAGAACCATCTTGGCGTAGGTGGCCTCGTGTTCGAAGGTGTACCCGTATCGCTTACCGAATTCCATCACCTTCTGAATATCATCAGGTGTGGCCCCCGGGATCTTGATAGAGTCCGTCTTAATATGAGCGACAGTCAGACCGAGCTCCTCCTGCACATAGTGCTTGAGGTCGATCATGAACAGCGCCCCTCGCTTTGCGACAATGTTGTCGATGTTGCGAGGATCCCATGCGGGATTGTCGAACTTAGCGCTCGTCAATCCGTACATCGAGTTGATCGGGATCTTAAGAGCAGTACCAAGCTTGTCCAGATCATACTGCTTGGCGATAGACAGAAGCTTACCGTCAAACAGCTTACCAAGAGTATCCATGTCCTTATGCTTAATCGCGATGCGAGCTTGCTTAAGTTCACTGTACTTCTTGGTGTAGGGTCCGAAGAGGTTAAGCTCCTCGATAGATGTCGGGTGCATCGACGCGACGTCTAGGAGCACAACATCTTCGTAGTAACCGGGTTCGGAGTATACATACCCTCCCTCCCCGGGGTCTTCACCACGGTAGGAAGATCCCTTGAATTTGTCAAAGGTGTATCCCGGGAAGATCGTTGAGAGATCCGTGTAAACGAACTTGCTCTTGTCGGGGCGTCTGTCTGGACCGAACACGATTGCACATGTGTGCTGGTTGGTCGTGTCATTAACAGATAGTCCCGAAAGACTAGCCAGAATCTGTCGGGCTCCCCAGTCATCACTAAGATGATTAAAGACAGCCTCAGTCGCTTCCACGTCATTCGCACAGTAATCTCCCGCGCTCTCCCATAGCTCCTCGGGGACTGGCTTGTCCCAAGGTAGACCGAGTTCCTGGTGGTGAATACCAAGTTCGATTTCCCACTTCTTCAGCGACTGCTTCTTCGTGGAGAAGTCGTAAATATCCGTGTAGGACATGGAGTACGCTTCTCGGAATGTGGCATTCGCCTTGTTCTCAATGATGCGCTGAGACTGCTCGAACAGTTCTTCATTAGAATATCCGAGCGATGCAGCGTACATGATGTGGTTGTCGTACTTGCGGTTGTTGAACCCGATGAGTCGAAGTCCCATGAGCTTCTTGACATCTTCAGCAGAAGGGTTGAAGAAGCGTCGGACCGGCTCCCCGGGATACTTGTAACAGACGATGAAGAGATTAGGAAATACCTCGACGTCGAAGAACGCAATCGGTCCGTCTCCGTCTTCCTGTACTTCCATCTTGTCTTCAGACATGAAGTGCATCGACTGCACGACCTTCAAACACCGCTCAGCCTGGTTCGTAGATTTAGCGGCGAATGAGGTCACAGCGTTCTTAGCATCGGTCACATCGTACGTGATCCCAGACGAATATGCATCGTCCAGGACCTGCTTGATGAAGTCGACGTTGGGCGCTGTCGATGCGTGCACCTCTTTACGTAGCGCCTTCGCGATGAGAGCACGAAGGTGGTTCTCATCCTTAACGTGCTGAGGATTGATCATTCGTTTTGCTTTCTCGGGCAGCTGCTGCACATACTCTGCGACTTCCAGATCATTCGCGAGCGAAAGTCGTCGGCGCAAGGAAGCTTTTCCTCGGAAGCGCTTGATTTCGATACCCGGCGAATACTCGGCAAGGGTATCACTAGAACCAGTGTATCGGTAGACGAGGTGTAATCCTCCACCACTCTTCGAGACTTCCGCAAACGTCGGAGGCCAAGCGCTAGCAGCGCGAATGTTGCGATGTAGATCTTTTTCACCGTTTTCTCCCTTCAGATCGAAATCGATGACAACATACTCTTCAGGAAGCCTGACGTAGTGTTGCCTCGATGCATCGATATCTTTGAGTGTAGTTGTGACTGAATCCCAAGGTTCTTTGGGTGTTCCTTGAGTGGATGTGTACTGGGCCGGCTGGTTTGCGAAAATATCGTCAAACGGAGTGCGGTCCATCGGCTTCAGATCAAGCCACGAATCGTCCTCCACCGGTCGAGCGACGAGATCCCCCGATTCGAAGAGCTCTGTCCTGAACCCAGAATATACATTCCTCTGACGAGTGCCATTAACTCTGCAGCGCTCATGGAACTCGTTGAAGTAATGCTTCATCTCGGTGCGGAACTTATGCTTCGGCATGACCCAGTTCAGACCGGATGCCTCTGCGTAATTCCTATACTCCATGTATGCAGATGCGAGTGTGACGAACTCTCGAGTGGAGTAGTCGTCATACATCTCAAACATGAAGTTGTAGACAGGGTTGGTTTCGCCCATCATGACTTGTGTCCTGTAATCCTTGTAGTAGTCAGGGCCCAGACTACGGTACACAGAAATACAGTGATTGGCGATAGCCCCGAGTTCTCCGGATACACCAGACATGATCTTTCGATACTCACCAATCGGAATACGTCTATTCGAAGGGTAAATATCAATGAGTCGTCGTGGAATACCGGAGTTTGAATCGGTGATCTTGACGGGGTTGTTCGATGCCATGAGTAGCATCGTAGAGATCCGAACCGGGCGAGGTTTCTTGAACTTCTCGTTGACCAGCTGGACTTCGTGAGAGATGATCGAGTTAAGACGAGTGTTGGTCTCGATCTTACTCAGATCACCATCATGCTCTACTGCGACCAGAGGATCGTCAGCGAATGCAGACAGGGCGAATGCATTGCTGCGCTGAGCGAGAGATTCAGAATCGAACGCGGTTGCGTAATCGCCGAATAGCGATTGCATGACATTCAGGATTGTGGACTTACCCGATCCAGGTTCGCCGTAGAAGACAAGGAATTTGTCAATCTTACGGCAATCACCGGTGAGGATAGCCCCAATACCCCATTCGATCTTCTCTCGTTCCTCAGGGTCATAGAGAGTGTCGACGAGCTTGTTCCAATTCACAGGCTCTGCATCGGACAGGGAGTACGGCAGTCTGAATGACGCGTAATCCTCCTGTCTAATCGGAGTGTCTGCAAATATAGGCTTACGATCGAGCGGATGATCGGTATCGACCATGTTCTTGGTCCATAGGCGATACTTCTTCCACACACCGTCTCCGTCACGTCGACAGAGTCTAGGAAGCAAGTTAATGTGACGCTTAGCCGCGTCTTCGACATAAGATAGGACATCAGAATCGATCAAGTCAATGATCTTGTGCTCTTTCTTCGTCCACAGCTCACTGTCGGGATCCCACACAGCAACGAATTCACCCCTGTTAATCATGATATCTCGAGAATATCCATTGATGAAATCAGGTGATGCAGCCAACTGTCCGGCTTGTCCTCTTACCGGAGAGGTTTCGATGCTATAGAAATCCATACTCACCTCCTTTCTAGTGGTATGGATCGTAATGGTTTGCCCAGATGATCATTTGATCGCGTAGGGGTGTCTCTAGCATTTGGGCGCCCGGGACCATGAATAGCCCGCCAGCGCCGTTCATTTGGTAGGTCCTGTACATCACTGTCTCTGCACTGTCAAGAGCCCGAGCGTACAACTCAGGCCCAAAGAACATCGAGTCAACTGCATCAGAGACCCCCAAGTTCATCAAGATAGACCGAGTGAAATCAGGTCGGTCTTGGTAAACCATAGCGGTCAAGGAGTCTGTGATTGACACAAACACCTCAAGGAACGACACCGGACCTTGCCTCGGAATATCGCGATCGAACTCGTAAGCGTATTCATCCCGCATACGGAGGGCCTGTTCAGCCTTGTCTCCATCTTCAGGAATATACCAAACGAACTCGAGCTCATCCCACACTGAGGCAAGGCCACGGTAATCGTCGAGACACCCTCGCTTAATAAGCCAGGGTAGGTACATCATTTTCAGATCTTATCCCAGATCACTCCGTCGACATTGAAGTCGAGAACAACGTTGGAATGGATCGACTTGCGCTCGTAATCGGGGACTCGGTAGATCGAGCCCTCAATATCACCGAACGACACGTAGCCGTCTCCATCACCATTCTTGAGCCATCCGACCAGGGCCCCCTCCTTCATGCGGGAGAGACCGAGCTGATCGAAGACCTCGTTGAGGAAGAGGTGACCCTTCTTCTGAAGGCGACGGTTAGCCCACGCCTGAATCTCGGTGAGGTTCATCGTGGTGTAATCCTCGTTGGGATCCCACGCGGTAGACGACGTCTCGGAAATAACCCGAGCGTACGGTGAGCACTCTCGGACCATGGAGAGGACTGCGTCGAGTACGTCCCCAGCATCGTTAGGGTTATCGTCATTGAGGATCTCCTCGGCAGTCTTCCCGTAATTAGGAAGCTTCGGAGCCACGATCTTGTCGACGGTCTCCTTACCCAGCGTATCCACCATCTTCTTCCTGTAGTTGTCGAAGGCGTTCTGCACAGTGAAATATGCAGCGCTCAGAGCGGCCATACGCTTGCGCGAGATGGAGTTGGAGAAGTAGATCATGGCGATCGTCGTGCCACCAATGATGACGGTGGGCGCGATATGACGAGCAGCGTCGAGAGCGAAGAGCATACGGTTCTTGCGCTCAATCGCGGGGACCTGCTCATCAGGAATCTCGTCAGCCTTATCCTGGCAAGCCTTGACGCGCTCGTAGTTACGGTACTCGACGTCCTCGAAGGTACGTCCGGCCCGCCACGCCAGAGCAGAGGTTGCGACGACACCAATGGATGCGCCGACGCTGAGGATGGTGGGAGCGTGCTTGGAGACGCGACCCATGGTTGTGTAGAAGAAGGTGCTAATAGACATAATGGCTCCTTTCGAAAATATAAGTCACTTGATGGGTTCCGGGGATTCCGAAACGATGATCCAACCATCACGGGAGGATCGCAGCTCGAAAGCGTCAAGGGTCGTCCAACCCCAACGCTCGTCGGTATACTTGGGCTGGATACCGACAGAAGAATATAGCGAGGCGACCGAGACCTGACCATAACGCTCGATGGTTTCAGCCAGGTATTCAATCACCTCAGTCGCGTCAGCCTTGGAGTCGAAAATGAGATCATCGACTCGGAGGGTGTTCTGACGCACTGCGTTGCGGGGCTCCAAATATCGAACGTTGTTCGGAGCTCCGCGGGTGTAAGTCGTACGAGAAGAGGACCCGTACGACGTGTAGGTGCCACCACGCCCACGATTGACGTCGACAGCACCGTAGAGAAGCTGCTGAATACCCTGTGTCACCATGTCGGTGATAGCATTCTTAGCAGCGGGGATCGCAACATCAACCACGAGGTGATTTGCGATGTCAGGCAGGTCATTGACGAAGAACGTCTTAAGGGCTTCCTTAATCGGGCTCGTCTTGCTGACCTTCGCCTTGGCGATGACCTTCGTTTCCTTCTTGGCGGGGGTGGCCCCCTCCCTGGACTTATCAGAGTTTCCAGGGAGAGAGCCGGACGAAGGTTCAATGGGAACCACGTCAGCCATTCTGAGCCTCCGCAATTGCACGGAGCTCACCGGGGGTCTTGCCGGGGTTCTCGTCAATGAGCTTCTGAGCCTTCTCCATGACGTCCTTCGGGAAGAGACCGCTCATGAACTTGTACGCGAACTTGTCGTCATTGATGAGCTTGTCGAGAAGAGCATCGTAGGCGGGCGAGATCATGAATGCACGAGTCTCCGCCTCATCCTTGATGAAACGACGACCGTCCGCAGAACGCTGACCGTAGGAGCACTCGATGAACTCACGCATGAGCTCATAAGCATCCATAGCGCCACCATTGCCGGAAGTGACTCGAGCCAGCTTCAGACTGAGCGGGTAGCGCTTGAGCTCCATTTCAGTGAGTTCGCCCTTGGAGAGGTGGAAGTAGAGTTCCTCGTCGACCATTTCGCCGTCGAAAGACTCGTAAGTAACCTTGATGGACTGCATTTCAGTGGGTATCCTTTCGGGAGATAGAGAGAAGGCCAACGCCGAGAAGCGCCAGCAGGAGTGCCAGAGCACCGGCGATCGCAGCCGATGCACCAGTCTTAGCGAGCTTAGGCTGCTCGCTGGTCTTGGGGGTAGCCGGGGTAACGTTCTGCTTGGGCGCCGGGGTTGTAACACTCGGCTTCGGAGCAGGGGTCGTCACACTAGGCTTAGGGGTAGGAGTAGAGGTGGAAGGAACAGGGGTAGGCTTCTCAGAAGGCTTCGGGGCCGGGGTGGTCTCGGAAGGCTTAGGAGCAGGAGTAGTCTCAGAGGGCTTAGGCTCAGGCTTCACCGATCCATCACCATTGGTGCCGCCACTAGACTTGATGGTAGTGGTAGCTTCCAGCTTCATGCCGTTAACCTCGGCGTGGTTGGTGACACTATTCTGACCTTCAGGGACCACAGTCGCCTCGGGCGGGTAGGTGATGCAGACCTTAGAACCCTCGGGGGCCACGAACTTGATCGTGTTATCATCAATCTGATCGGCCGTCACGTACTTGGTCGTCGCAGGATCCCAAGTATCACTGGTCGCGCACTTGACCGAAGTGTTCAGTCGTGAGTCGAAGTCCTTGACGGTATATTCAGTACCGCCATTTGCGATCCACTTGATACCCCAACCGACTGTACCATCACTGTTGTTCCAGCCGAATTTAAGATTCTCCGGCCGAGCGTATTCGAAATGGACCGGGGAATCACAATCGTTCGAGCAGACGCCAGTTCCCTCAGCGTCTCCCCACACGATCTTCTTGTCAGCCTTGCCGTTCAGGACGATCGTACCTTCGGTCGTACCGACGGCGCCATCCTGAATACGTGCCTTGGCCCACCAGGTGCCCTTTACGTCGGTCTTATCAGCGTAAGCAGCGGGGACCTCGGTGACCTTACAGGTGATGGTCATTTGAGTAGCGTCGCACTCGCCGATACGGGTCCCGTCATCGAGGGTGAACGGGAATGACGCAGCCCATGCGAACGGAATCTCGCCATTCGCAGGATTAGGCTCGGCAGAGACAGTGAAGAACTGGCCAACCGCCAGTTTCTCGACGGACCAGGTGCCAGCAACGCTGACCTCTGAGGTCGTCTGACGAGATGCGCTGGTTGTCTTGGTGATCTCGGCGTGGATTCGCTGAGAATCCTCAGCAATTGCCGGGTTGATCATACCCCCGACAATAACGGCACCGAGGCCGAGGGATGCGATGACTCGCTTCATGGTGTGATGTTCCTTTCAAGTGTGTGAAAGCCTATAACCCATGTTTGGGTTATAGGTGAGAATTGTGAGGTCAGATGTTTCGACCAGCAGTGGATTCCTCAGCGTTGGTGTTGAATCCTTCGCCGAGCTTGTCAAGCAGTTCGTTGATCGACGGGCCTTCAGCAATGCGAGCATTGAATTCCTTGAGCTGATCGATGATTCGCTCAGTTTCAATACGCGCACGGCGTCGGGCCTCTTCGTTTTCACGATGCCGCTTAACCAGCTGGTACGCGATGGATCCAGCGGAGACAACAAGGAGAGAAATTCCGGAGACACGGTTGAACATAATGAGTCCTTTCAAAGGTGGTAGTTCTCATTATGCGGCGTGTATTTTTAAAGACCTATACACCGTGTAAGGTGTATAGGCGAGAGCAGTCTCAATTCTTGGATTTCTTGAGTTGCTTCTTCCGAAGACGGTTGGGATCTAGGGCTGAGCACATGCCGAAGAAACCAAGCATGAATCCGAATGCGAACATAATGGGTCCTTTCTTGAGGGTTAGGTCTCATTATGGGACGTGTTTTTATCGCTCGGCCACGTTTCGGGAGGGTTTGTGTACTCTATTGGTTCATCGGTGAAAGTGACCGTATTGTTCTTGGTCACAGCTCTTCAACCGATCTTGAACCAATTGGGTTGAGGAGCGGGACTGATGGCGACCTTAATCGCGGGTGATCCGCTATCGGTGATAACGGGCATGAACTGAGGCTCGATGGTCTGACCTCCTTCCCACCCGAGCTCGTCGCCAACATCGACAGGGCTCAGGTTGATCTGAGAGTAGAAATCGTTCAGCGGGCACGCCCCGTAGTTCAGAAGGTCTTCTGAGATGTTGTTGCAGTACTTTCGAAGAAGCTCAGGGGTCGAGCGAAAGCGCCGACCGGTGATTGCATCCACACAAAGCACCTGCTCGTCCCCAAAAATAACCATAGTGCTTTCAGGGAGCTTCTTGGTGGCTACTTCCTTGTCCTTTTCGGTAGCGCCCTCCTTGAGGACCTTCACCTGTTCGGCCATCTTCTCCCGAAGAGTGGACAGATCAAGCTGAGAGACCGAATATGCGGCAGCCAGTGCCTGGTACTTCTTCTCCGTCGCCCCGTGAAGGGCACCAAACGCGAGAATGGTGGTGCCGAGGGAAATGGCAGCGGGAACGTAGCACTTCCAGTTCCGCTTAGCGAAGTCGAGAAGGTTGGCTGAGGGGTTGAGCTCGTCAGCCTTGATGGCCTTGACGTGGCACTTGCCAGAGGTGATGGACGTGGCGATCGCAGACGCGATGCCAAGACCAGTGATGAAGATCTGGGGGTTCGCCTTGCACCAATTGAGGACGCTTCGGGCGATGTACTTGAGACTCATGGTTATGCTTCCTTTCAAAGGATGGGGTTCCTACTGGGGAATATTCAGTTGTTGCGGTTGCGGTATTCCTCGATGTACTTCTCAAACTTCGGGCCGAAGGCCTTGAGAAGGAGGAATCCAATAAAGCCGGTAGCAGCGATCTTGCCAGTACCGCCGCCGAGGATCTTGGAGATCGCGTTGATGATCGCCATAAAGGTGAAGAAGGCGAGGATGATGATGAGCATGATGATGGTACCGAAGGTTTCCATTGTAGTTTCCTCTCAAAGGGAGTCGATTGCGAAACGGAGGTCGGGGTCAATAATGGATTCAGCTCGAATCGGGATGAAGCGAGCATCGGCCCCAACGTCGATCGATGGGACCGCAAGATAGTCGATCGTACTCACGCTTTTATCGACAATGATAAAATTCTTTGCGAATGCGGTACGAACGGGAGAATTGGCTACGCGGTAAGGGACGATGGCGTATGAAACTCCAGGTATATCTGCGAAATCTTGATTGATTACGATTAACTCGCCATTGGAGTTTCGAAAACTGACGTCGTCGTGGTTGTAAGGGTATCCGCTGTACATGTGTACCTGAGCGCCCTTGATATACTTCTCGATGAAGATACCCATGGCAACCATCTCCAGCTTATTGACCGGATATGGGTGGCTGCAGTACGGAGACACCGATACAATACCCCCGGGAGGGATTGTGAGATCAACCTCGTCGATATTGTAGACTTTACGCTTAATCATCAAACTTTCCAATCAACTCCGCCAGCTTCAGTTTGAGCGCCACGTTTTCAATCCTGAGATAATCGAGCTCGAGGTACATACTCTTCAAGTAATATACAGACACGAAAATCCATGCTCCACAGATTGCGAGCAGAATACCTAGGAAAATAGTCATGATAGTTGCTCCTTTTCATGAAAAGCCTATAACCCGTGTATGGGTTATAGGTTCGAGATGTTAACTAAGAGGTCCGCTGGTGAGATCAACGATAGCCTTCAAGTTGTCGCCGTCCATCCCGCTGTCGACGCAGATATCCAATACCTTGTTGACACGTTTACGGTAGGCAATCGCAGTCTCCAATTTGATCAGTCGAATATCGACGTCTCGAGACTTTCGAATACCTTCCGCGAGGCCAGCCAGGTATAGACACCTGTAGAACAGCGCTATGGATAGGGTTGACGTTGCAATGAGGGCAATGTTACGAGTTGAGCTAGACATGAGGGGTTCCTTTCTAGTGGATGTATCTCATTATAGCCCATGTTTTTAAAGACCTATACACCATGTAAGGTGTATAGGCGAGAATGATCTCAGAGGAAGATGTCACTCTTCCGAGTCGGAGTCCGAGTTGCCTCCGTTCTTGAACGACAGGACGGTGAGTCCGCCGAGGAAAAGCGCGACCGAGCCAAGGGCAGCAGCCTTAGCAACGGGGACGCTCTTCTCCGCGAACTCGCTGATGCGGTTCAGGAGAGGGGCCTTCTCAGGGGTCTCTTCGATTTCGGTGGTCTTGGACATGAGAGTTCCTTTCTTGAGGGGGTTAGTTCTCATTATGTAGCGAGTATTTTTTGCGGAGCTGATCTGAAAAGCCTATAACCCGTGTATGGGTTATAGGTGAGTGGATCAACGGTTGAACGCTTTGTCCAGTGCGACTTTCACGATGGTGTAGGCGCCGATCGCGGGCAGTGCAAGCATGATGATGAGCACGTATGCGGGTACCAGCTTCCACTCGAACGGGTCGGTCCAGATCGGGATGATCTTCTGATCGACATCGAACGCGTGAAGGATGGCTCCGATCGCGCACCAAAATGGCACGACAGCGATGGCACCAATGATGAACGTGATGACGGTAGACATGGTTAGTCCTTTCATAGAGGTTGATGGTTCTCATTATAGGACGTGTAATTTTCGCGAAAGACCTATACACCATGTAAGGTGTATAGGCGAGAGGTTAGTTATCCTCGGGTACGGGTTCAAATCGAACGCGAAGATCCTCGAAGATGAGCTGGTTAGCAAACTTGCGTGTCATCTCGTCCTTGGAAGTGAAGGAGAGCTTGAAGAGTTTCTTGTAGTACTTCTTCTGCCACTCCATTCCGTAGGCGGCGGAGAGCGCAAAGATGCTGAATGCGCCAGCAACAGCGTAAGAGAGAGGGATCTTGACAGACATGATTTGGTCCTTTCAGGAGGGGTTGGTTCTCATTATGGGACGTGTATTTTTTAAAGACCTATACACCATGTAAGGTGTATAGGCGAGAGATGTCTAAAGGTGGAGTTTCGTCCTTTAGACCCTTATGTGAAGTCTAGGTGCTTCAGCTGAACATTCGCGTGTAGTAGAGCGCGGAGGAGGCAGCGAAGAAAGCAATACCGACGATGGCGATGAGGGTCTGGATGAACATGGTGGTTCCTTTCTTGTAGAGAGTAATCTTCTCATTATAGGAACCGTAATAAATGCGCAAAAGCCTATAACCCATGTTTGGGTTATAGGTGAGAGCTGTGATCTGAGGATGGTGTCACTTCTCGGTGACATCACTCACCATCCGCGAGAAGACCAGCGTACGCAGCGCGAAGGTTCGGATCGGAGAGCACGATCTCACGCAGGTCATTGTACTTTGCCTTGATCGAACGAAGCTCGTCGAGTTCCTCAGCAGCCTTCTTTTCCTTGGGAAGGTTGATGAGTCCCTTAACGATTTCGATGAGTCCGGCAACAACAAAGCCTACGAGGATGAGCGCTCCGATGCCAACACCAATCGCGAGAGCGTAGAGGTTCTCGGGGGAGATGTAGTAGACGTCGAGCAGACGAGAGTAGGTGAACATTGTTAGTCCTTTCATAGAGGTTGATAGTTCTCATCATACTCCGTGTAGATTTTGCGCATAAAGCCTATAACCCATGTTTGGGTTATAGGTGAGAGATCAGTCATAAAGCGCGTGCCAGATGTCTCGCATGACTACATCAAGAAGTTCGGTCCCGTTGAAGAGGCCTGCGTTGTCAAAAGCAACCCAGAGTGTGTGCTGGATCTTATCGATCCGAGCCTTATACTGGGCAATCTTGATCAATGCGGCAATGAGGGACAGAGACAGAAAGATGATTGCGAAGAACATAATGCTAAGCATGATGCGTCCTTTCATAGAGGGTGATGGTTCTCATTATGTCCCGCGTAGTTTTTGCGAAAAACCTATAACCCCAGGTTTTTCTGGGATTATAGGTCTTTTGGGAAGTTGAGTTCTAGCGACGGAACTTCAGCATTCCGAAAGCCTTAGAGGCGAGGACGTGAGTCTGTTCGTAGCTGAGAACGGCGAGGAGACCCAGCAAATAGACAGCTCCGTTTGCAATAGTCTCCGAAGAGGGGATCAGCTTCTGCTTAAGATCTGAATCTTTAGCAAGCCGATGCAGCTTTTCGAGATTATTGACAGCGGTGCTGTACTCATTTGTCGATGGGTCTTCCCCGACGAGCCAGTTAAGAACCTCGTTCTCGAGGTCCTCGTGTTCGTAGAGGCGTTCGACATTGGGCATAGAATGCTCCTTTCTAGTGAGTACTTCTCACTATAGCCCGTGTTTTTATTAGACCGAAGGCCCGGAGGGCTTGGTGACCCTCATTGTAATAGTGTCGCCGTCATTGAATCGAGAGGGCTCTGCTGGGAAATCAGCATAGACCTCGTCGTGCTTGGTGACGACAAGATCACCGTCGACCGGCGGTGTGTAGCGGTTGGAGCTGACCTTGAGACCTGCTCCGAGGAGAACCCCGAATGCAGTGATGGTAGCCGTAACCTCATTGGTGTAGGGGATCCCCCACACCATACCGACGGTGTTCACGAACGTTGCCAGTGCGGGAATCCACAGCAGGCCAATGTTCTTCAGAACATCGTAGTGTGTGTTCTTCATATTTCTTTCCTTCCGTCGCTACCTTTAGGTAGCATTGGGAGATCTTCGACCTCTTCGAAGATCCTTTTCCCCAATCCATTGCCGCCCATTTTCACATACGGCTTATACAAATAATTGTAAAAGTCGTCGTACTCATCGATTAGGATATACCCTCTCTCGATGTAGTACCTACCGAGCGTTATGATTTGCGAACGAGCTATTCCGATAAGAAGGTCGTCCTCAGCATGGTTCTTAGTCGACTTAGCTTGCAGCCAAGCCCATAGTCCTGAGCCCCCAAGAAGTGCCGAACCTAAAGGTAGGAGAACTTCAATGAGTCGTCCTACATCCATTCTCCCGTGACGTCCCTCCCGTCCTTATAGAAGTGATCAGGCTGGATTTTGACCGAATAGTTTGTGATCTGGCCACCGCTGATGGATCTACTGATAACATATCCGGTGACAAACATACCAAGAGCAGAGAATGATACCGGCCGCCCGATAGTCAAATTACTAAAGTCCTCGCCCTCTAGTTTATCAACCTCGACGGCTGATGTCTTTAGTTCTCCGGGTCTAATACCAATAGTAAGTGGTCCCCAATTCTTCTTAGAATCGCCTTGAATAGCGGTCTCGTAACGATATGGGCCGCTGTACTCATGGCTATCAAACATGTACGCGTGATTCTGCCGCCATGTTCGAATGTTGCCTCTGGACGAAACCTTATAGTTTCCAGAATCGTAAGTATCGATAATCGTCCAGTGTGTCGGATTTTCAGGGAGTCGTCTCGTGAACGAAGCCTTCACATAATCCATGCCATTAATAGATACGAATGAAGTTTGCCGATCTAGATCCAAAAGTGCTAGATCTACCTCAGTGACTCCGTAGTTCGATGCATAGGGCACGATGGTCGAAACTAGTGCCAGGTTTCGGCTAGCAATAATATCACATGCCAGATCGTAAACTGATGTAGATGGTTCCACGTCTACATCATTAAGATCCGTATAAGGAAGTGAGCTAGCCCAATTGAAACCCATTCTCTGATTTGGAGTAGAATTCATCCATCTGAAGAAATTATAATATGTTTGACCATCTGACCTGGGTTTAAAAGTGTCTCTTTTGGCATACGACTGCCAACTTCTACGCTTTAGAAACTCCCAGGCCGATACGCAGTTAACCTCTACGACACCATTGAAGTCCGTTGTTACGGATTCGACGATGAACGCTAAGTTTGCTGCTGAAAAAACGGCAACTAGGCTACCTGGAACAGGGGCGTTGGGATCGGTAGACCTAAATTTTAGAGACGAGGTCTTTAGATCTTGGTTGATTAGAAGGTCAAAGACCGGGTAGTTGTCAAACTGAGAAGTCCTTGGTTTATGGACTTGCACCATAGTTGGCATTGGTTACAGACCTCGTTTCATATGTACAAATCTAACCCAGGAACTTGCCTTTCCTTGCGGCATAGTCATTTGATACCCCCTATCACCGTAGTTAGCTATAACATTCCTGACTACATTGGCACTAAATACAGGGTATGCTTGTTCGATGTATGCATATGAGGTTTGGCTGTTCGAACCCCCTACAAACGTGAATGTTTTACGTCCATCGACAGACGTATTAATCCATGCTTCACATGCTTTGGTCGCGTCTTCGGTGCGGACATACATTTTGTAAGGGAAGTTATCGACAGTTACGGTTCTAGAATTGCCTTTGTAGCCCGGAGGTAGTGCTAGTGCTAGCCCCTCAATATCTCCAGACACATTCAACTCCGTTAGTCGATTAAAGATGGTGTTAAACTGAGACTGAGATTCAGCTTTGGGTGTACTTTTCAGTTTATAGTAAAAATCAAGAACTGAACCTCTTAGGAAAGGCTTTGTTGTTGAAATAGTAAACTCGATTGTGGCTGGGTTTTCAGAGTAGTTATACTTGATCTCCCTAATGATACATCTTTGAGACCAGTTAGAAGAGGGGGCTTCCAAAAGTCTCGCAGTCGATACGTCGTTTTGGGTCGTGTATTGAATACTTAGACCGGGAATGTCTGTATCGGTTACAGTTAGATCAGCTTTTCTAGCAATTCCGGCAAGAAAATTAAGAATCGATTCGGGGGTACGCTCGGTGATAGTAACTACGGGTGTAAGACGAACGTTGATGTCAATAGTTGAAGACTCGACACTCGTAAGATTACCATCCGTAAAACTAAAGCTAGTTTTATCACCGAACGTACCCTCGATGATTTGAGCCACCCATCCCTGTTGAATGACGTTTAGGTCGAATTCTAGTCTTTTGAGGTCGACAGTAGACCAAAGTGAGATTCGTGAGATGGGCATGACGATCAAATCCTTTTCATTCGTTCGATCTGACGTTCGGTCTGACGATAAATTTCGTTCAGGTCGAGCGCCTTTGGAGACGTGTTGTACTGGTTGAAGACTGTTGGGGTCTGGTTGTTGCGTAGCTCCTCGCGAAGAGCCCTGAGTTCCTGTTGCATTTGGCTGCCATTTTGAACGGAAGAGCCAATGACAGACGCATGGACTCCACTGAGTTCAAGATCCCGGAGACTTTGAATCTCGGATGTGTCAACCGTGGGTTTAATCACAGGTGCGTAATCCGTATTGAGATCCATGGCGTCCAGAATCTTATCAGAGATGTCCTTAAGATCGCGGTACACGAGATCTTCGTTGTCATCTAGACCCTTGCTCATACCAAGCATCATGAACTTACCGATTTCGGCAAACTTCCTTGACGGTGAGTGAATACCAAGGAAGCTCTTAACTGTATCGAGACAGCTAGACGCAAGATTGCGCATCAGGTTGAGGACCGCATTCTTGGCGTTGTTGATACCATTCTTGATGCCATCGATGATGTTACCACCGATGGACATCGCATGAGATCCGATGCTGCCTGCAACATTGTTAATGTCGCCGAATAGGAAGTTCTTGATGCTGTTGACCAGCTTCCACACCGCAGCCTTTAGCTCGGGACCGCGCTGATCAATCGCATTCGAGAATGCATTAATGAACGTGATCAGAGCGTTGAACGCCGCATCAATAATCCCGGCCGCCATATTCGCCATGCCCGTAAGCCATGCGTTAATCAGGTTAACACCGGCTTCGACCATCTGTGGAATAGCCTCGGCGAGAGTATTGATGATGCTAATCACCAGATTCAGAACGAATTGGAGCACTAGCGGAGTCAACTGCTGGAGAAAATCGAGGATCGAGGTTAGCCAGGAGAGCAGATGAGCTGCAAATGTAGGCAGATATCCATCGATAGCGGCGAGAACCATGTCGAGAATCGTAAAGAGTTTTACGAGAATCGTAGGTAGGTTAGCCACAAGCTGATCCAGTAGGCTCACCACGAGTCCGATAGCGGCACCAATTAGACCGGGCCCCTGCTCGGTGATGATACGGATCAGTTCAGCGGCAAGCTGCCTGACACCATCGCCCAAGACTTTGATAAGCTCAACCAATGCCGGACCAAGAGCCTTGATCATGGCCTTCAGTGCCTTACCTAGTGAAGGAGCGGCATTGCGAACTGCATTTGCCACGCCAACTAGAGCAGCCTCGATCGCCGGGGATGCAGCTGCGATGATAGCCGCGCCCGCTGCAATACCAGAAGCAATTGCAACGATACCAGTACCGATAGCGGGACCCGCTAGGCTGATTATACTGATGAATGCTGTAAACGCGATTACAAGCAGTGTAATACCACCGATAACCCCGAGTACAATAGCACCAATAGCAGCGATAGCTAGCGTAAGCGCGATAAGGCCGGGGACCACCATCTGTGCGATAGCCGCGGCAGCCAATAGGACTGCCAAACCGCCACCGATGGCAAGGAGCGCCATACCGAGAGTGGGACCGTCCATCTGGCCGAGTAGTAGCATGGATTCTGCCAGAAGTTTAAACGCATATGCAAGCATCGTGACTGCCACAGCACCCATTACACCCTCAGCGGCCATGTTCGCAGCTACGATCATTCCGGTTAGAACCATGCCCATCTTGTAAGCCGCCATGAGAAGTTGATCCCATGGGATTGCCCCGATCTGCTCGAGAGCCCTTGCGGTTAGAAGCATGGCCCCCGCTATAACTAGCATGGTAAAGGCGCCTAGAATGGCTGTCGGTGGGATCTTAGACATAGTCTCAGACATAACCCACATAACCGCGGCTATAATACCAGCGGCAACAGCCAACCCCACAAGACCTTGAACTAGGTTCGCCGTCGGAAGTGAGCCAAGGACCGTTACAACACCAGCTAGAACAGCAATAGCCCCTGCGAGTTGGTTGATCAGGATAGCCATGCCAACCATCTGTCCCAGGGAATCCTTGTGTTCGTCTAGCATTTTGATGAATAGCGCGATACCTGCCATCAGTAGGCCGACTGAAATCAAGCCTTGGACGATGACTCCGGTAGGTAGCAGACCAAGAAGGGCAACCGGTGCGACCAACAGGTTGATTGCAACCGCCATACCCAGTAGTGATGCTATACCAGAAACCATCTTCTTCTCGCTTGATGCCAGCTTATCGACAACCCTCTTCATACCCTCGATCATGAGTCCGATAGCGAGAAGGCCCTGCGCGAGAGCCTTAATATCCATAGAACCCAGAATCGCAACGGCGATAGACATCGCGACCAGCGCGCCGCTAAGCATGAAGATGGCCCCGAATATGGCGCTCATCTTCTTAAGGTCTGTCTTGATTGAGAACAGACTGGTCAGAGCAGTGGTGAGGATCTTAGCCAGGACTCCGATGGCGATTGCACCTTGGATTAGCTTCTCAGCGGGAAGCATAGCCAAGATGAATAGTGCGCCAACCAGAATCAGGATGGAAACGGCAATATCTCGAAGGGTCTTAGCCTTGATAGCTTCAGTCAGCGTGCTAAGGGCAGTCTTAAGCTCCCCAAATACACCACTGATCTTACCCATAAGGCCACTTGCCGAGTCGGTGATCTTCTGGAATCCACCAAGAAGGTTCTGGAGGGTCTTGAAGCCCATACCCAGGCCACCACCAAGTAGAGCACCCGTAAGAATGTCACTAAGTGACAGCGACTTCAGACTATCTCCGAGTCCAAGCCAGAAGTCCTTGATCATGTGCCCCGTGTTAGTTAGGGCTGTACCAATGTTCTTCTTGAATGAAGCAAACGCCTCAGAGCTGGACGCAAAGTCCTTGATTGCACCGAGACCCGACGTGAGTCCACCGATCAGAGCCGCAATTGCAGTCATGGCTGCCGTGGCTAGAGCCGTGAAACCCTTAGCCACTGATACTAGGACTGCGCCTAGGATGCCGAAAGCGTCGAATGCGCTTCGAACTGTCTGTGCAAACCCGCCGAGAACCTTGTTGAGCGCGGATCCCGACGTGGATACACCTTCGAAGATTTGATCCTTCATCTTTGACAGCGCAGCACCGAGCTTAACGAACAGCTCGACAACGATGTTGACAAGCTCGCCCAGCGGCCCGAAGGAATCCATCATGGACTTGAAGCCCTTGGAGATTCCAGAGAAAGCTGAGCTGAAGCTAAGACCTTCGCCGATGCGCTTAAAGCTATCTCCAATCGCCTGACCGAAGTTCTTGATGGCTGAGATCTGAGGAGCAAAGAAGCCAGCGATAAGATCCTTGACTTCCTTGAGCTTTTCCCCGAACCTCTTGAAGCCCTCCGAGACAGACTTGATAACTTCGTTCCAAGCTAGGAGTAGACCGGGCTGGGAATTCTCCCAGAATTGACCGAGAGCCTTAGATGCATTCCCGATTGAGGCACCTAGCGACTTTCCGAAAGTCTCAGTGATAGGCTTGATTGACTCTCCAAAAGCCTTAGCCTTCGCCGACCACTTCGGACCAATTTCCTTGGCGACACCTTCCATAGTCTTGTAGAAGGAGACGCCCCAGTCCTGCACGATCTTGGTGATCTTGCCGAATGGGCTAGAAGTGTCGTTCAGGAAGGCCTCGAAAGATCCACCGAGACCGGTCAGTCCTCCAATAAGTGGCCCGAAGACATTCTTGACGGCATCCTTGAGAACACCGAAGAATTCTCCGATCGGAGGAAGGATCGCCTCGACCACAGTTCGGATACCATTGAAGAACGGTGCGATAGCAAGGCTCGCGAGTTGGACGAACCAGTCTGCGAGAGACTGAACCCATCCAACCACAGTGTTCAGGACGGAACCTAGCGCACCTAGAACATCAACACCGCCGGTCATCTGGCTAAACCAGTTAGCGAACACGTCGATGATCTCAGAGATCTTACCGCCGATTTGCAGCAGCGGCTTGACTAGAGCCCCGACAAGGATCAAGCCGATCTTGATGACGGCGACAACAACTTGAGCGATTGCGGCGCCGAAGCCGAACAGAGCCTTCACCACCGGCCAGATGATTTGGGCTACCATTTTGAAGATTCGACCGATATCCATAGCCATCTGGTCAGACATGATCAGCCAGTTGGCGATTTCATGGTGGAGGAACTTCGAGAATTCGAAGAGTGCCGCGCCGGCATCGCCGGTAAACACTTCCTTGACCGCCTGACCGATCGCCATGATGGGCTTGGAGGCTGCCTTCCACAGATCCATGAGGGCATACCACCACTCATACCATCCACCGAGTTCATCCCAGCGATCCAAGATACCCTGAAGAGCATCGAAGAACGCGCTGATTCCACCATTGACGACATCGCTGACACCAGTCCACAGGGTTCGAGCTCGTTCGAAGTCACCGAAGAAGGTACGGAACAGGGATGCCCAACCAGAGCCAAGCGATTCCGCAACCGTGTCCATGAGCTGTGCGAAAGTCTTAACCTTCGTCGCAGCGTCATTCGCAGTCTCGGCGAGCTTCATGATCTGCTCAGTCTGCTCTTCAGTGTAACCAGCGTTGAGAAGCTGTTCCTTGGAGAGATCTCCCGTGTACTGCGCGAGAGTCTCGATCATGATCTCAGATGTAAGCCATCCATCAGCCAGAGAGTTCCGGAATGAACCCTTTGCCTTGATGATATCATCGACGGCTACGCCATAGGTGCGGGCGGTTCGCTTCAGCGATTCCTGGAACTGCTCGCCACCCATACCGGCGTTAACGATCGAGTTCCAGTCCTGAAGCTTAACCACACCCGTCGAGAGTGCCTGCGAAAGCTGGTACATTGCCGTAGCTGCCTGGGCTGAAGAAGCACCAGACATAGCTGCGACGTTCGAGAGACCCTTAATCGAGGAGACTGATTCCTTCAGACCTACGCCCGCCGAGGTGAACATACCAATGTTCTTGGTCATTTCACTGAACGAGTAGATCGTTCGGTCCGCGTACTTGTTCAGCTCATCGAGGGCTGCGTTAATCGTAGAGACCGTCTCACCCTTGGAGAACGTGTTCGCCTGAATGGTCTGGACTGCATTAAGCTGGTTTTCATATTCCCGGAAACCGTCCAGAATCGGACCGAACGCAAACGAGGTGAGCATCGAGCCGCCGGCCATGATCGCCTTGGACGCGATGTTACCGAGAGCGACCGAAGCAGCGCCACCAAGCATCGTAAAGTTTGTCGATGTCTGCTTCGCAACGGCTCCAATGTTCGCCGTGCTTGCTGTGGCCCCGGACGAAGCACCGGTGATGGTGGTATTTACGTTCTTAACACTTGTGGCGAGGCCGTTCATACCCTTAGCGGCGTTCTGAGCCGCAGGGTTGATTCCATCAAGGCCAGTAGTTGCGGTCTTGAAGTTCATCCCTTCCTTAAGGCGGGATACGTTCTTCAGAACGCCCTCAACCTTGGAAGAGAACTTGGAGTCGTCAAGCTCAAGGCTTACGACCTTGTTTTCAATAGTCTTTGCCATGTTACTCGAGTGCCTTTCTCACCATTTCATCGATCTCTTTGAAAATCGGGCGCATGGCCGGGTTGATGTAGTCTCTACCCTTCACATAACCGCCCTGTCTAGTACCATGTCCGTATTGCAGGATGATGGCAATAGGCACTCCGTCGACAACATGGGTGTTATACCAGACGATCTTAATTCCTCGACTGGTCTTAACCGTCTTATAGGCCCAGGAACTGGCTGTTTTACCAGTCTTCGTGGGCGTAGCAGATTGGAGGGCCGCCAGACCGCGAGAAGCTGCGTCGTTAAGGACAGACCTAAGGTTCTGGTCTTTCACTCTTTGCAGCCATTTTGACGTATCGAAGTCGCCTTTGAAACTCATCTCAATCATGACGGCCCTCCTTTCTGTTAGTTGTTGATCACGCGGGTGAGTTCGGTCGCGGTGATCGGGCCTACAATACCATCGGTGGTAACGCCGAGGATTCGCTGGACCTCTTCGACGGTTTCGTCATGAGCCTCTTCCGAGTTCTCACCCCAAACCCCATCGACCTCGGTACCCACGACCTGCTGAGCGAACTCAATACCGCACGGGAAGTTGTTACCGCCCCAATCGGACGCAGAGACGAGAACGAGCGCTCGCAGGTTCAGGTCCGAAGCGTCTGCGGAGCAGTGCAGAGCCTTTGCAAGCTGCTCTCGACGATCGACGGTCGTGACTGCGGGGGGCGCATAGGCCGGAGCGACCTCTCCACCGGCGAGACGGTTGTACATCTCGACTGCGTAACCCATGTAGGCGTCGCGATACTTGTCTCGAAGCTGGAACGGGCAGGCCGTCGAGGAGAAGTCCGAATGCGGGAAGACATTCCAGCCCCACGTAGGAGCTCCGAGCCCGTATCCATAGCACAGCGCACCCGTAAGGTAGCCGCCGTACTTGATCGTAGCCTCGGAGATGTCCCAAGGCGTGCCGTCATTGGGGCCCGCGATGTTGGCGTGCTCGATACCGATGGACTTGGTGTTGGCTTCCCAGCTACCAGCATGGTAAGCCGTGTCGTAGTCGTGAACCGTCTGACCGATGGTTCCGTCAACCTCGACCTGGTAATGAGCCGACGTTCCAGCACCCTCCCAGAATCGACCGACGGTCTCGGTAGACTGACGGACGCCTGCATTGTGGTGCAGAACGATGAATTCGATGTTATTACCCTCACGACCGTGCGTGAAAGATCGATTGATGAAGAACTGCTTGTCTGCAATGAGGTTAGAGTAGTCCATAGCTATCCTTTCGAGTTGTATCGAGCTCTGCGAGCCTTGTTCATAGCTGCTCGTTGAGCTGCTGTAGCGCTCGCACTAGCGTTACTTCCGCCTTGCTTCGCAGCGCTCAGCTTGATTAATGTAAGTAGTCGGTTCAGATTCCACTTATCACACTCGTATGGGATGTTGAATTGCGACATGTACCAGTAAATCAGTTCGCTGGTCATGGAATCTTTGGGTCCACCTCTAGAGGGTGGATCAAGTAGATGTGTTGCAGAGGCTCCGTCGGAGATATAGTCTGCTATTTTGACTTGAATGTTTCGATCAAGTCGACGCATGAAATCCCCGGGGAGTGGTTCCTCCGACATACATTCTACATAGTACAACGTTTCTTCAGGCGTGTTGGGTGGGTTGTCTAGAAACGAGCGTTTATAGACAGACTCCCACTTACTCACAGCATACAAAGAATGCGTTAGACGTAGCGTACACGGAGGCATCGATATGAATGTGGAGGTATCCTCATCAAACCGTTCCTCCCCGGGGAGTTCAAGCGTTAGTGAGATCATGCCGCGACGAGCGTCTTAATCTCATCCGGGGTGAGAAGCGTAGCGGGACCGGTAACGCCGTAGAGCTTGTCGGTGATCTTCTTGTACTTCTCGGGGGTGAGCTTGGTCGAGTCGACCGTGATCAGCGCGGTGGGCTGAGCGCCCGTCACGTTGATCGGAGTGGTCGAGCACTCCCAAGAGAACGCGATGGCCTCGGGCGAATCCGAGATGGTGTTGTACGCCTTCTCGGAGGGTGCGGCCATCGCACCGTAAATGATGTGAAGGAGCTCACCGTACTGGTCGCCCTTCGTGTCGTTGCCGAGCTTCGTGCAGTACGAGAACGCGAAGCGGGTACGGGGCTGCTGACCAATGTTGATACCCGCAACGAGCGCTGCAGTGCCATCACACACTGCGAACTCGTCGGGATACGTATAGGCTTCGATCGTAAACTTGAGGTTTTCGGCCGAAATCAGCGTCAGGTACTTAATGTTGTCCGCGTAGATGTCCGAAGACTCCGCGCCCTCAGGGCTTTCCGAAACGGACTTCAGACCGTTCCAAGCAACGCCGTTACCGTAACGGTTCTGCTTGAGGTCGTAAGGGAACAGCACGCCCTTGTTAACGCCAGTCTGGTAAATGTGCTGGCCCTCTTCGTCCCACTTAATGGGTGCCATGATTTCTCCTTAGAGGTAGGTTGTAAACACGAAGTGATTCATACCCTCAGATACGTACGTCGTGTCTAGAGTTGTGTAAGGTATGTCGAGGATCGCATCGATTGCGTCGGGTTGAGGATCCTTAGTGATAAGAGTAACAGTGTACTCCTGAGCATCCTTATAGCGACGATCCGATGCGTGCGTTGACACGTTTCGACTTAGGTGGAAAAGTACCGCGGGGTAATCCAGCCTAAGATTCTCAGGTGGCTGGAAGTAGACCCTGTTGTGGGCTACTGCCTTCCTGAGAAGATGTAAGAGGTCCTTATACGTGCGCATAGAGGCCTCCTAGAGTGATCGTAACCCTGGGTGGATCGATAGATACCGATTGTACCTCCCATTTTGAACCTTTCCATACGACGTATCGAAGGTCCATCAAATGGTGATTCATCCACGGGGTTGCTAGTACACTAACTTCGTTTGAGAGACGGAGGTTGGTGTTTACTGAGTCCGAATTGTTGTATCGGTTCGTGATCCTTCGCAGGAATCCCTTGGCGGATACTTCTTTTCGGTCCTCCAGATAGACACCTTCCTCCGTCTCTACCGTTGTTACGAAGCCTAGCTTTCCGCTAAACTTCGACATACCGTCACGCCTTCTTGCGAGAAACCGTGAGCGCGGAATACGGGGCCGTCAGGGAACCCGACAGCCTTGTTTCCATGAGGTACTTGTACTGGTTGAAATCCAGGTCGAAGGTCTCGGCCATGCCGAGCTCCGCACCTGCATTAGAACCAATAGTGTAGTCGCGCAGGTCGACCACGATGGCGAGCAGCTCGGTGTCGACGCCCTTGACCTGGTGCTCGAAGCCGTTCATCTGAGGAACGGTGACGATCTTCGAGACGCCCATAGCAGCCGCAAGGGAAGCCTCGGTCTCGTAGATGCGACGACCGTTCTTGTCCTTCAGGAGAAGAAGGTTGACGAGGCGCTTCTTGTCAATGAACAGGGTCGGCGAGCCAGAACCCTCGAGATCGGCAGATGCCAGGACGATGTCGTCGACCAGGGTCTCATCGGTCGTGGAGTGCTCCAGGACCTTGTGGATCGCGTAGAGCTCGTTCTCCTTGATGATCGGGCGAATCGCCTCCTCGTTCACCTTATCCGGATCGGACTCGGTACGACCGTCACCCAGGAGGATCGCGCGAGCGATTTCCTCGTTGAGCTTGCCCTTCATCTCGTTCTTCAGCCAGGAGACGACGTTCATGTCGGTGATATCGACGATGTCGTCACGATCCAGACGCTGCTTCTTGTAAATGGTCGTGGGAGCGGTGGTACGCATCAGAAGCTTGATGACCTCATCGGTCTTCTTCATAGCCTTCTTGGCGTAACCCTTTGCCCTCGCCTTGTCGTCGCGGATGTCCGCGAAGATCGACTTGATGCGGGCGAACGGGGAGTGCTTGGTCCCCCCCATAACGACCGAAACCCAGCTCTGATCGCGATCGAGAGTGATGGGCTCATCGGTGATGGACTTGGCGTCGGGGAACAGGTAACCGATGTTCTCGATACCATAGTCCGCGTGGCGGAGCTCTTCCGACAGGGTGGTGCCGTTCGTCTTCGCGCGCTCAACAATAGCCGCGAAATCCGAGTGGGACAGGGTGTTCTGGGCAGCCTTGTCGCCGCCCTCGAAGATGTTGTGCTTCATGTTTTCCTCTTCGTCGGTTTCTTCGTCGGTTTCCTCAGAGTCCTCAGAGTCCTCTTCAGATTCCATGTCGATTGCGGCGGCGATCAAGTAGTTGACAGCCTCCATTTGTTCTTCGGTGAGATCGGAAAGAATGTCACCGATAGTACGATCCCCCTCGGGAGAGGAATCTTCTTCGTTGGCGGTTTCTTCGTTCCCGCCCTCGAAGTCTTCATGAGTTGCGTCATCTTCCGTAATTCGGATGATGGCGGAGTATCCAGAATCGTCGCTGTGAGCCACAGAGACGTTCTCGATGACTGCTCCGGGGTTGGCTCCTCGGAGAACGAGAGACACCTCAACGATGTTTCCGTGTTCGACGACGGGACCCTTCTGCTGGAGCTGATTCGCGAAGATCGACATGGCGTTAATGTCGCCGTGTTCGACCAATTCACGTGCGTGGTCAGCCTGCGGACTTCCGTTAAAGAAGCCGTAGGTGTATACGCCATTACCTCGGTTCTCGAGCATAGCGTGTCCAAGGACATTTGTGACTTCGCCGTGGCCGTGCTGCCAAACAAGAGGCACAATAGCCCCGTCGTTTTGCGAAAATGCATCGTGGCCGATAACACGGCCGTCGGAGCACTTAACGCCGGCAACAGTGGCCCAGCCTTCAAAGTCGGCCTTGCTAGTGTCAAGCTTCGACACTGTCATTTTGAACCTCCTGTTTGGATTCTGCATTTGCAGAGCTTGTGTACGGGTTCGCCAACTGATCAGCCTTAGGATCTGTTGCCTGAGGAAGACCGATGATTGAACGAATCTCGTTAGGCGTCATCACAAGGTTTGTGATGAACGTTTGCGCCATGGATGCGACTGAATCTAGGGATGCTGACGAGAAGGGATCGCGAACATAGATGATACGCTGACCCTGCGTGCGAGCAGTCCTAGTGAGAAAGACCATGGTGGCCGACTTGGTGATGCTGTCCAAGATCGGTCGGACCGTCCTATTGTAGTAGGACAGGTTGGTCTCCGCATCCGCGGTGCCATTGAATACGCTCTCAGTGAAACCTAGAGCATTGTAGAGTTGCTCCGTCAGATACTTGACCTGATCTAGTAGGTTGTTCTCCACCGGACGGTTCAACTGAGTGATCTTCTCGGCTCCATCGACGTATGCTACGCCGATCTCAGAGTTTCGAAGCTGTGATTCAATGGCCTCGCGTCGGCTCTCTGCCTGCTGTTGTCTAAGTTCACCTCGAACTGAGTAAGGAAGCTGGATGATAAGATCCAGTTTCTTGCCTAGAGCGCTATTGTCGATAGCGTCCAGAGCGTCGAGCTTTCGCGCGAGTCGCTGCGCCAATGAGCCATTTGTCGCAGTGACGTCATAGAGCGGTGAATGCACAACGCAGACAGAATTCTTAGAAACGTTGATCGTTTCTCGGTTTCCAGTGCGGTCGTTATAGACATCTACGTCGACCGCATCGGTGTACCAGTTTACAACACGACCTACGCGCATCGAAAGGACATCAAACGAGCCGTCTTCGTTAAGCTCGATGTCTGTATCGACTGGTACCAGAACCGCAGACCCGTATTCCAGCATCGTGTATACGAGTTCGTAGATCAGACTGTTGGATGTTTGATCTACGTTAGCCATGAGCGAAAGACATTCATTTAGCTTTGACGGCTGTTCGGAATCATACCTGCCATTTTGATCGACACGGACATGGCGGATGGGAGTGTTGGCGACGTCCAACGCAATCTTGTTATAGAGCGTTTGGACTAGGTTAACACTTCCGCCAGAACGATACCTGGGCCTGTATTCACTAGATGTCCGAGTAATCAACGAATGAGAGTCGTTGTTAGTGAACACATTCCAGGCTTTCGTAAGTCTCGATCGGATACCCATATGACCTCCTCTCTTACGCGAAGTCGTCTAGCTGTTGTTTATAAGCAACCCAAGCGTCCATCAATGCTGCGACGCTGTCGATCTTAAGATCCATTCGTTTCTTAAGAATCTTTCGGTTACCATTTGTATCTTCAATTGTGATTGTATTACCCATCGCCCAGGACATTAGTTCCTGATCAAAGAGTAGGTGTCTATCCGTAGATAGTTTCTTAAGCTCGCCAAGCGGAACTGATTCCGTCCTGGCGCCCTGGATGACTTTATGGACGCCGTAGGGTCCGTTTTCAGTCACCCATCGTTCGACAAACTCTCGTGCGTTGTATGGATCGTAGCCAAATGCTCGAACGTCAAACTCAGACCGGATGATAAAGTCATCCAGATCGTTGTAGACTGCGATCATGTCGAGAATTGTCCCGTCCATTACTTGGAGCGAGCCTTCTCGGATGAAAGATTCGTATTTGACACGACCAGCGGCCGGTAGCTTGTCGAATGTTCTGGTTGTGATGTATGCTCGGGTCTTTACGCCGAACGTACCATCACCCAGAGGAAACAAAAAGGTGAACGCACAGAAGTCATCACCCTGTGAAAGGTCAGCGCCCATTGCACAGGGCATCTGCCAGTACTCTCTCTTCTGGTGAGGGATCGTCTCTTCGTATGTGAAGAAGTACGTGTAGCCCTCCATTGGGATTCCGAACCGCTTAGCCAGGATGTCATTACGGGCTGAGGGCACATTCTCAGCTCGAGCGACGTCTCGCTGGTAAGTATCGTAGGACACGGTCTTACCGATGTTCGGCTGCGCCTTGATCCACATGTTGGGGTCTGCTACTTCCTCGACATCATCCAGTCTGTAGTACCAGATAGAAGTGTGAGGATCGTAGTAGTCTCCCTTTAGGATGCTAAGTAGCTCCATTTTGATCGAATCGCCGATGCCGTTTCGAACAGTACCTTCCGACGAGACCGCGAGGATCACCCAGTCGTTGAGTTTGGATGCGCCTTGTTCTAGAGCCGATATGACATCCTGTCGAACGTCTCCGGAGAGCCATTCGTCAACGGTGTTTACTTTGGTTCGTAGGCCCTGAAGCTTATCGACGTTCATTGGGCGAACTTCAAGTAGTGACTTGGTCGAGAAGTTCTCGATACCTCGCTTGGTCGGCGTAAGGAGAGCCTTGTTCCGATTACCACCAGTCGTTGAATGCACGCTTCCCGCCGTTAGGAACTTGAACAGAGGTCCTCTAGACCTCGTGATCGCAGTCTTAAACGGGCTGAGTGTTTCCTCGGCCTGTGGCATCGTGGGGGCAGTCGCGATTTGGTGCGTAGTCGCCGTATCAATCGTAAGGAAGTACGCATGAATGAACGACATGTACATCGACTTCGCGGCACCACGAGCGACGATCAGGTATTGTTTGTTGACCAGACGTCGTTTCTCGTCTACCTGAACGTATTTACCGTCATGTCCGTTTTCATCAGGAATGAATTTGGTTACACGTTCGAAGTAGAACCACGAGAGCAGACTTTCTGCCCATAGCTTAAAGCTATCGAGCAGAGTTAGGTCCGCACCATCAGTAAGCGTCATCTCGTTGTCGCAGAAAGCGATGAAACCCTCGATTGCCTGGTCGTCGTAATAGTAACGAGGATTAGCAATAAGATCATCAATACGGTTCATCTCCATTTCAATGGTTCGAGAGACAGGAATTTCGCCCGCGAGGACTTTATCTCGAAATTCTCCATAATACTTAGGTGTGGCCGTATTAGAAAGTGTCACTACTTCTTGTCCTTCTTCTTTACGACCTCCGAGAGACCGGTCGCTCGGTCCGCTTCCTTAGCCAGACTCTTGATATTACCAACCGAAAGATTCGAATCGATCGCTCCGATGAGCATATCAGAAGCCTTCTTGGCCGCGTACTTTGTGAGGTTCGAGCTTGCCTCACTCACGAATGTATCTGCGAGCTTAGCGAACTGAGATCGGTTCGCCTTCTCGTATTCAGCCAGCTTCGCCTTGAGTTCGGAGTTGGTCTTCTCAAGCTGCAGACGCTTATTCTGCTCGATCAGGTCTGTCGTCGCAAGGTCTCGCGGCTTAGCATTCCTCTGGTCTCGAGTAAGGCCGCCCTTTGGAGTGGTCGCATACTTCTCAAGCTTAGCCTGCTTTTCTGCTTCCTTAGCCTTCTGCTTTGCCTCACGCTCCTGCTTCTTTCGAGCGTGTTCGGCATCCCGCTGCTTCTTCTTTTCGGCTTGCTCAGCCTTACGAGCGTCTCGAAGCTTCTGATTTTCAACCTTCTTTCGAGCAGCCTCAGCCCGCTTACGCGCGAGTTCGGCACTAGCTTCTGACGTCTTCTTACGTGCAGCACCAGCAGCCTTCTTTGCGGCGCCTGCGGCCTTCTTGGCAGCACCAGCAGCCTTCTTTGCGGCAGACTTCCTAGCCGCCTTCTTGGCTTCCTTCTCGGCATTCTTCTTGTCGATCTTGGCTTGGAGCTCAGCGGCTCGATCAGCTGCGAGCTTAGCCTTTTCTTCCTTTGTTTTGACGGAAGAACCGGTGTTGTTCTCAGGCTGCTTACGGACGCCCCACTTCATGCCGAGGACGCCGTAGTGTGCTAGCTCCTCTGAATGGTTAGTCGCCATTCGATCTCACTCCTTAGTTGCTTAATGGCCTCGATCGTAAACGATGTAGCCGGCGGATCGAATGCTAGTCTAACGGAATAGTTTACGTATTGGCGTAGCATTCTACCGAGTACCGTAGTTGGATAGTCGTCCGACGCCAGTTGAGGAAGTGACGGATCCTCGGTTAACTGCGTTGCAGTCATGAGGGAGTTCTCAATAGCGTCGGTTAGCTCGAGATCGAAGTCCGTGTCTTCATTCTCGATATTAAGGTATCTCTTTGTTTCTTCTAGAATGGTCACGAGAGCCTCCTCCCCCATAACATTGTGTCTCCGGGGCTCCTAGGTTCAAAGTCCACTAGAGCTAGTGGAGACGTTCCGTAGTGAATACTGTTATGCGTGTCTCTAGATACACAAATAAGATTATCTAGATCCCACATGCAAGGGTCTGCGTCTAAGCATTGCCTAGGCGTCAAAGGGTTTATATGATGAACCACGATACCATCGTAGATCTCATAACCCTCGATACCTAGATCGCAGCCAAGATCTCTGGCGATGGCCTCTGTTCGAGCCTTCCGCCAAACGTCAGACCTGTAAAAATCTTGGTTCATCCATCTGGAGCCACCGAAAGTTTCGTCGAAGAACTCTCCGTTGAGGGAGAGGTACTCAAGACGCTCTTCAAATGTCTCTAGTGTGGATAACTCGCTATAGCTGCGCATCGGATTCTCCAGAATATAGTCTGAAGGCATCCAGCGCCTCCGAAACGAGCTCTTCAGTTCGTGCCGCGGACTCAAGGGCCGAAACTTTAGCTTGTGCGAGCAAAGTATCAGCCTTGATTCGCTCCTGCTCCAACTTTTCTCGACTTCCGCCGAGCTTTAGGAAGTGCAGGATCACAGAATTGGACGCTGTACCGTCCATAATCTGCTGTGCAGCAAGTTCCATGGCACCTGCGATGGCCAATCGCTCCGCTTCTTCAGGTGTAGTGGGTGGTTTACCCGCCTTTTTAACCATACATGCTCCTCTTTTGGTATCTTCGAGATGAGTTTTAACCTACACGACCACCGGTGAAAGGAGCATGAAAAGACCGGCGTATGTGAGAACCAGGCCGTGTAGGCTAAAACCCATCTCGAAATATCCCTCCGGGGGTAAATCGAGGAGGGGCGCGATTTGGGCGGGGGGTGGCAATCGCGCTACCAGCCCCCGGGGTGTGAAAGGATGGGCACCGGTCATCCTCCGGCTGCGATCCATCTGACGTTCATCGTTCGACGAACGTTCGCAATCCAGTTGTGTCCCAAGCGATGATCCAATCGATTGCTTCGTTCACGTCATCAGCAACCAAAGCATCACTAAGGTTTGAGCTTGTCTTGCACACACGATCAAGGAGAGCACAAGTGTTGTAACCATTGTTCGTGTCGAATGCAAACCACAAGTCGAACTCATCTTTAGGATCGTAAGGATTGTCAGTTGTGGTCAAGTATCGAGTAGTCATGTCTATCAACCTCGCACAGCTTCTCGAACGGAGGACGTCGAGATGCCAAGCATCTCAGCGATCTCAGATGTTGTTGCACCGTTTCGAGCCATAGCACGAGCACGAGCAATCACACCAGTCGAAAGAACTGGTTTGTCTTTAGGCATGGATAGTTCATTCAATCTCGCTGGGTCCGCATACCTTGCGATGGACTCCATCATGGCGTTACTGACTGCACCATTCATGATGGCTTTCCATTCGTTGTCGGTGATGTCGAATTGGACCTCCTTACGGGAGGCTCCTGTCCTGGCACGCGCTGCCTTGAGAGCCTGTGACTCGAGTCGAGTCCTCTCCTCTTTTGTGATTGAAGGATTCTCGTCGACCTTTGCCTTCACTACACCCCCGGCAACCAATTGAGCCTGGCGTTCCCTGGGTGCGTTTGTGAGGGCCGTACGGACCTTCTCCTTGAGAGAGGCCACTTCGTCCGAGTACTCCTTGGCAGCAAGGGGGTCTCTTTTTAGGGTGGGGGTATCAACAATCTCCCGCCTAGCCCTATTTGCCAGGGTCTTCATGTTGTTGGCGTAGCCTGCGTACAGTTCCTCCATGGGTGTACCTGAAGAAAGCTTGCGGGCGTCATCAACCAGTTCCATACGCGACACCTTCTGGGTACGCAGTACGGTTTCAACACGAGGCGCCTTGGTCTTGAACTCCTTCACCACGGTATATGTTTCGCCAGTGTCCTCATATACCTTTCGTCCGGTGAGGGGGTCAATGGGACCACCCTTAGCGGCGGACCTAAGCTTGCGCTTTGGAATATCCACCTCGGATGCAGCACGGGAAATAAGCGTGGACACACCGCCACCATCTTGATATTTCTTCTTGAGGGAATCAATACCATTATCGGCGGCCGACGTTTTATAATCCAGCTTATGCTTGGCGGCATCGATAACCACCATGGAGTGGCGGACAGCTCGAGCGAGCTCGGCTTCCGTCGCACCCTTGATCGTCATATCCGTAATAAGATTTGAGATCTTACCCATCTCTCGCTGCTTGGTGATCTC